>Ga0105244_10001442_pt1 | contig 19247 bp, 18 predicted proteins | sample KBSM44metaG_FD_80423 | JGI IMG/M metagenome (GOLD analysis project Ga0105244, IMG submission 80423) | Miscanthus rhizosphere microbial communities from Kellogg Biological Station, Michigan, USA - KBS M4-4 metaG | ecosystem: Host-associated > Plants > Roots > Rhizosphere > Soil | place... | reverse complement strand
GGTAATATTGCGAGATAAAGCGATGATCAAACAAAGGACATTAAAACGTATTGTTCAGGCGACTGGTGTCGGTTTACATACCGGCAAGAAAGTCACACTGACGTTACGCCCTGCGTCGGCTAACACCGGGGTCATCTATCGTCGCACTGACTTGAATCCACCGGTAGATTTCCCGGCTGATGCAAAATATGTGCGCGACACCATGCTTAGTACTTGCCTGGTGAATGATGAAGGCGTGCGTATTTCAACAGTTGAACACTTGAACGCTGCATTGGCGGGCTTGGGCATCGATAACATTATCGTTGAAGTTGATGCACCGGAAATCCCGATTATGGATGGCAGTGCCGCGCCTTTTGTCTATCTGCTGATGGATGCAGGCATCGAAGAGTTGAACAGCGCGAAGAAATTCGTCCGTGTTAAACAAACGGTGCGTGTGGAAGATGGCGATAAGTGGGCCGAGATTAAGCCGTACAACGGTTTTTCACTCGACTTTACTATCGACTTCAAACACCCTGCGATTGACTCAAGCTCGCAGCGTTACCAGCTCAACTTCTCGGCTGAGAACTTTGTTCGCCAAATCAGCCGTGCGCGCACTTTTGGCTTTATGCGTGAAATCGAATATCTGCAGTCTAAAGGCCTGTGCCTGGGCGGTAGTTTAGATTGTGCGATTGGCCTCGATGATTTCCGCGTATTAAATGAAGACGGTCTGCGCTTTGAAGACGAATTTGTTCGTCATAAAATGCTCGATGCGATCGGCGACTTATTCATGTGCGGCCATAACGTTATTGGCGCTTTTACCGCCTTTAAATCGGGCCATGCGTTGAACAATAAGTTGCTGCAAGCGGTTCTGGCTAAGCAGGAAGCCTGGGAATGGGCAACCTTCGAAGATGAAGCTGAACTGCCATTGGCATTTAAAGCACCAAATTTAGTTCTGGCGTAAGTCAGAAATAAAACGGCAGGTTTCGCTGACACCCTCTCCGGTCAGTTGAGCCTGCCGTTTTTTATTACCTCGCTTTTAATCCTGCAAAACCGATCTCATTTCGCTGTTGTGACTGGCGAAACCCTGTACAAAAAAACGTGAATTCCGCCGAAGGCCCTTTAATCACTGGTGTCGAAGTCCCACATAAGTGCTATCATCTGGCGCTCATATAAGCTGGGTAACGCAGATTATTGCACCCGCTTTATCACTTTATTCAATGCATTGTGGACGGATTGTGATCGGGATTTTCTCACGCTGGCGACAATTAGGCAGACGCTATTTCTGGCCACATCTCCTGTTGGGGATGGTTGCGGCCAGCTTAGGTTTGCCTGCTTGCGCGCAAAGCTCTGAGCCCAAGGCGACCGATTCACCGATCAGCAGCCTGTTTGTTGGCAATGTTGTCCATTTTGATCACCTGATTCGCTTGCAGGAAAGCGCTCGTCGGCCGAATTTCAACGTCGATTATTGGCATCAGCACGCGATCCGCACGGTTATCCGCCACCTTTCCTTTAGCATGACACCGCCGGCTCAGGCGGAGTCCGACCAAGCTGTGCCGCTAGCGGCACAAAGGTTGGCGTTGATTGGTTCGCTTCAGGCGTTACTGACCTCTCCCGCGCAAGCACTGACTGTAGTTGAGCCGCAACAAAACTTGCGTCACAACGAACCGCACATCCATTCCTCTGCTGACTGGCAGGCTGCTATTCATGGCATCCGCGCCGGGCCTTTCCCTGCTTAACTGCTAACGTTTTTTCCACACCCTGTATCAGATTTTGCAGTCCGTGAGATCACGGCTGAATTGAGAAAAATTTATCATGTTAATCAAAATGTTAACTAAAGTATTCGGCAGCAGCAATGATCGTACTCTGCGCCGTATGCGCAAAATCGTCGACGTCATTAACAAGATGGAGCCAGATTTCGTGAAGCTCTCTGATGACGAGCTGAAAGCGAAAACCGACCTGTTCCGTGAACGTCTGAAAAAAGGCGAAAGCCTTGAAAGCCTGATTCCAGAAGCCTTTGCCACCGTACGCGAAGCGAGTAAGCGCGTATTCGGTATGCGTCACTTTGATGTACAGCTGATTGGCGGCATGGTGTTGAACGAGCGCTGCATCGCAGAGATGCGTACCGGTGAAGGTAAAACCCTAACTGCGACCTTGCCAGCCTACCTAAATGCGCTGAGCGGCAAAGGTGTGCACGTGGTTACCGTCAACGACTATCTGGCGCAGCGTGATGCCGAAAACAACCGTGCATTGTTCGAATTTCTGGGCCTGACCATCGGTATTAACCTGCCAAATATGCCTGCCGTGGCGAAGCGTGCAGCCTATGCCGCTGATATTACTTACGGCACCAATAACGAATATGGCTTCGACTACCTGCGCGACAACATGGCGTTCAGCCCGGAAGAACGTGTGCAGCGAAAACTGCACTACGCATTGGTTGATGAAGTTGACTCAATTCTGATCGATGAAGCCCGTACGCCACTGATCATCTCTGGCCCAGCTGAAGACAGTTCTGAGCTGTATACCAAAGTTAACAAAATCATTCCGCATCTGGTGCGTCAGGAAAAAGAAGACTCTGAAACTTTCCAGGGTGAAGGTGATTTCTGGGTTGATGAAAAAGCGCGCCAGGCACACATGAGCGAGCGCGGTCTGGTAAAAGTTGAAGAACTGCTGGTTAGCCAAAACATTATGGTAGAAGGCGAGTCACTCTACTCACCGACTAACATCATGTTGATGCACCACGTTACTGCGGCGCTGCGTGCTCACGCGCTCTTCACTCGCGACGTTGATTACATCGTAAAAGATGGCGAAGTGGTCATCGTTGATGAGCACACCGGCCGTACCATGCAAGGTCGCCGCTGGTCTGATGGCCTGCATCAGGCGATTGAAGCGAAAGAAGGCGTGGAAATTCAGAATGAAAACCAGACGCTGGCTTCCATTACCTTCCAGAACTACTTCCGTATCTACGAGAAATTGGCTGGTATGACCGGCACCGCGGATACCGAAGCATTTGAATTTAGCTCCATCTATAAGCTCGACACTATCGTGGTACCAACCAACCGTCCGATGGTGCGTAAAGATATGGCCGATCTGGTCTACATGACCGAAAAAGAGAAGATCGACGCTATTATCGAAGACATCCGTGCCTGCACTGCCAAAGGGCAGCCGGTGTTGGTGGGTACCATTTCGATTGAAAAATCGGAAGTCGTTTCTAACGAACTGACGCGCGTGGGCATTAAACACAGCGTACTGAATGCCAAGTTCCACGCCAGCGAAGCGGATATCGTTGCTCAGGCGGGTCAACCTGCAGCGGTCACTATCGCAACCAACATGGCCGGTCGTGGTACCGATATCGTGCTGGGCGGTAGCTGGCAGGCTGAGCTTGCCGCGATGGACGAGCCAACCGAAGAACAGATTCAGGCGATGAAAGAAGCCTGGAAGCTGCGTCACGATGCGGTGCTGGCTGCGGGCGGTCTGCATATCATTGGTACTGAGCGTCACGAATCTCGCCGTATCGATAACCAGCTGCGTGGTCGTGCGGGTCGTCAGGGGGATGCCGGTTCTTCACGCTTCTACCTGTCGATGGAAGATGCATTGATGCGTATCTTCGCTTCAGATCGTGTATCTAACATGATGCGTAAACTGGGCATGAAGCCAGGCGAAGCGATTGAGCATCCATGGGTGACCAAAGCAATTGCCAACGCTCAGCGTAAAGTTGAAAGCCGTAACTTTGATATTCGTAAACAGCTGCTGGAATACGATGACGTTGCCAACGATCAGCGTCGCGCCATTTACAGCCAACGTAACGAACTGCTGGATGTGTCTGATGTGTCTGAAACCATCAACAGCATTCGTGAGGATGTCTACAAAACCACCATTGATACCTACATTCCTCCGCAGTCGCTGGAAGAGATGTGGGATGTTGCTGGTCTGGAAGAGCGTCTGCGTAATGACTTCGATCTCAATCTGCCCATTGCTGAGTGGTTGGATAAAGAGCCCGATCTGCACGAAGAGACGCTGCGCGAACGCATCATGACCCACGCGGCGGAAAGCTATGCTGCTAAAGAAGAAGTGGTCGGCGAAGAGATGATGCGCAACTTCGAGAAAGGCGTGATGCTGCAAACGCTGGATTCACTGTGGAAAGAGCACCTGGCGGCGATGGATTATCTGCGTCAGGGCATCCACCTGCGCGGTTATGCGCAGAAAGATCCGAAGCAGGAATACAAGCGCGAATCCTTCTCTATGTTTGCGGCGATGCTGGAGTCACTGAAATACGAAGTGATCAGCACCCTGAGCAAAGTTCAGGTGCGCATGCCAGAAGAAGTTGAAGCGATGGAGCAGCAGCGCCGTGAAGAAGCGGAACGTTTAGCGCAGCAGCAACAGTTGAGCCATGTTGACGATGCCACCGCAGCAGCCGAAGCGTTAGCCGCACAAGGCGGAGAACGTAAAGTGGGCCGTAACGATCTTTGCCCATGTGGTTCCGGTAAAAAATACAAACAGTGTCACGGTCGTCTGGCCTGATAAAAAGGAGCCTTAGGGCTCCTTTTTTTTTACTGGCGTTTAGCGTGTTATCGCCATGAGTTTCTCTTCGTTTAGGCGCACGCCATGATATGGCAACGTCACCAGCAGACCATCAGGCAAGCCGGAGCGCCTCAACAGTGCCCGGCTCTGAAACAGTAGCTGATGGTAATTGTTGTCGCTGATGCTCGGATAGCTCTCATTCCACACCGTGGCAATAATCTGACGTTTTGAGGTGATCTTCAGCAATAGGCAGGAAAAAAATCGTTTTTGCGCTTCATTCAACGGAATGATTTTGTTTTCAGGCCACCATGTCAGCGTGTTCTGAGCGCTGTCTAAGGTCAGGATGTCGTGAAATACCAGATGGCGTAAGGCATGTAATTGTTCCGGCGTATTTTGCGCCAAAAACGTTGTTTCTTTGAATTCCATAGGTAATCGGGTTTGGCAGAAGAAAGTGGCTGCGAGTATTCCCAACATTCCCGGTTGCGATCATTACGACATGTCTTAATCAACAGCTTTTGTGCGGCGCGATACGTCACTTTCCTCTCAGTGGTTAACATCATCCGATGTCTGATTTACACTCAGCGCTCATTTATTAAAAGCGGAATTCAGCTTATGAAACACCTGCAGGTTGCGGTGGGCATCATTCGCAATACAGAACATCAAATCTTTCTTGCACAGCGCGCGGCAAGCTCCTACATGGCGAATAAATGGGAGTTTCCTGGCGGAAAGATTGAACAGGATGAAACCGCTGAGCAGGCGCTCAAGCGTGAGTTGATGGAAGAAACGGGTATTGAAGTCACCTTGGCAAGTGCGATTGGCCAAGCCGATCACAGTTATGAAGATCTGCGCGTTACTCTGCATTTCTTTCTGGTCGAAGGCTGGAACGGTGAACCTTATGGCCGAGAAGGTCAGCCACAACGTTGGGTGGACCAGCAGGCGTTGGTCGCGGATGAGTTTCCTCCAGCGAACCATGAATTGATTAGCCGATTAGTGGCTGGCGAGATTTAAGTAAAGGGGCGCTAAGCCCCTTTCTTATTTATTGCTGTTCTTCACTCCAGTCATCGCTGTCCATCTGGTCGCCGCTGCTGGGAATGCGTTTTTCTTCTGCAGCCCATTCACCTAAATCAATCAGTTGGCAACGTTTACTGCAGAATGGACGCCACGGGCTTAATTCATCCCAAATCACATCGCGACGACAGTTGGGGCAAGGTACAGTAATCATCTCTTCCGGCATAACGTCCTCTAACAACAAGCTAATTCAAAATTCAGTCGGGCGGGTACTTCTCCACGTTCACTGTCTAACGGCAGGAAACGAATCGCATAGCGGCTTTTGTGGCCCGAAACTTGCGGATACAGCGCATCTTCCAGCGTTAATTGCAGGCGCAGTAAATCAGATCCTTCGGCATTATCCTGATAAAAGCCATTGAGGCTGGTTTGGTGACGAAATATGCCAGACTGGCGCACTAAATCGAGGATCATCGTCAAACTGTTACGCAGTGGATTCAGTGACTCCAGCCAACTATTCACCTGAACATCACGCACGGCTTGTTCCTGGTGCAACCAAATATGCAGGCTTGGTAGATCGAAACTGCAGCAGCCGCCGGGAATGCTCAGACGCTGACGCACCAGAGCAACCAGCCGATCTTCACGTAATTGCTGGCCCATACGCGGTGCAGCCATTAATTCGCTCGAGCATTGTTTCAACTGCTGGCGCAAATTATTAACGCGCAGTTCGTCAATGCCTGGCACATCCAGCCACGCGCGTAATTTTTGCTGTTGGCGCTCCAGTTCTTTTAGCAATTCGGTACGCATATCCCCACGTTCAAAAATATCCAATAAATCGCTGAGGATACGGAAAACGCCAAGTGCCGATACCGAACCGTTTACCGGCACGGTCTCATGCAACTGATCAATCAGATACTCAACGCGCAGCCAGGTGCGCATCTTCTCATTCAGAGGGTGTTCAAAGAGAACAACAGTGCTCATGATGTTAATCCTTTCCGGTTGCTGCCAGCCGTAGATAGCGCTGGTGAAGCTCAGCAACGCGCGGTAGCACCTGCTCAGGTGTACCACTGTTATCAATGATGTCATCCGCACAGGCTCGGCGCTGTTCGCGGCTGGCCTGTGCGGCGAGAATACTTTTGGCCTGACTCAATGAAATGCCATCCCGCTGTTGTGTGCGTTGCAACTGTGTGGCGGTATCCACATCCACGACTAACACACGATCGGCCTGATGCTGTAAGCCGTTTTCGACCAATAACGGCACCACCCAAAGCACATAAGGTGAAGTCGCCAATAGCTTTAATTGTTGCGTGCGAGCGTTAATGAGTGGATGAAGCAATTGATTAAGCCAGTTTTTCTCTTGCGGCTGCTGGAAAATAATTTCACGAAGCCGTGCACGGTAGAGCGTGCCTTCTGCCGTGAGAATGGTGTCTCCATGACGTTGAGCGATCGCCTTTAAGGCCGGCGTTCCAGGCTCAACGACTTCTCTGGCAATGGCATCAGCGTCAATAATATCAACGCCTAGCGCTGCGAAAGCGTTGGCAATAGTGGTTTTACCACTGCCAATGCCGCCGGTGAGCGCAACGGTATAAGGCATAGCGTTCTCGCAAAATTTATATCGTGAGCGGCGATCAACCACAGCAAGATGAGAGCATGATCACAATCATTTTTCTCAGCTAAATTTAAGGGATTGTAGCCTAAATAAAGTGAAATTCGCAGTCTTGTCGCGGAACGAATGACGCGTATGATAACGACACTGGAGCCGTGAGCGCTACCCGAACCGCGGTTCGTCTTCACTAACCAGGACAATCAGCTATGCGCATTGAAGAAGATCTAAAACTGGGCTTTAAAGATGTTTTGATCCGCCCAAAACGTTCTACGTTGAAAAGTCGCTCCGAGGTTGAACTGGAACGCACCTTCACCTTTAAACACTCAGGCTTGAGCTGGAGTGGCATTCCGATTATTGCCGCCAACATGGATACCGTCGGCACTTTCACGATGGCTGAAGCCCTGGCAGGTTTTAATGTCCTCACCGCAGTGCATAAACATTACAACGTGCAAGAGTGGCAGGCATTTGTGCAGCGCGTTCCTGCAGCGGTGCTGAGTCATGTGATGGTCTCATCCGGGACTTCAGAATCAGACTTCACTAAGTTATCCGCCATTCTGGCGTTATCGCCACAGCTCAATTTCATCTGCATCGACGTTGCTAACGGCTATTCAGAGCACTTTGTCCAGTTCCTGCTGCGAGTACGTGAAAGCTTCCCAGGTAAAACCATCTGCGCAGGCAACGTGGTCACCGGTGAAATGGTGGAAGAGTTGATTTTGTCTGGTGCAGACATCGTCAAAGTGGGTATTGGCCCAGGTTCGGTTTGCACTACACGCGTAAAGACCGGCGTTGGTTATCCTCAGCTTTCTGCGGTTATTGAATGCGCGGATGCCGCACACGGTTTAGGCGGACAGATCGTCAGTGACGGTGGATGCTCGGTTCCAGGTGATATTGCCAAAGCTTTCGGTGGCGGTGCGGATTTCACCATGCTCGGCGGCATGCTTGCGGCACATGACGAGTGCGAAGGAACCATCGTTGAAGAGCAGGGCGAGAAATTTATGCTGTTCTACGGCATGAGCTCCGAATCGGCGATGAAACGCCATGTAGGCGGTGTCGCGCAATACCGTGCGGCAGAGGGTAAGACTGTGCGCTTGCCGGTGCGCGGTCCGGTTGAAGAGACGGTTAAAGATATTCTCGGCGGTTTACGTTCGGCCTGTACCTACGTGGGTGCGGAGCGGTTGAAAGAGCTGACTAAACGCACCACCTTTATCCGCGTCGCTGAACAAGAGAACCGCGTGTTTACTCGCTGATCACAGATTACGGGCATGCATCGCGTGTGCCCGTTAACGAATCGCATCGCCGAGACCAAATACCGGCAGATACATCGCAATCACTAATGTGCCAACAATCCCGCCAATTACCACCATCATCATCGGTTCCAGCGATGCAGCCAGAGCATCAGCTCGCGCTAATGTTTGCGATTCATGCCATTCCGCCAGTCGCGCGAGCATCACATCCAACGCACCCGCTTCTTCGCCCACTCGGATTAGCTGGGCACAAAGGGGTGTAAACAGTAGATGCTGTTGCAGCGCCTGATGCAGTGGCGCACCTGCAGCGATATGCTGTTGCAACTGAATAATGGCATCGCGCCACAAACGTGATACCAGCGTTACTTCCACCGCCTGGAGACTTTGCAGCAACGTTAAACCGGATTGCTGGGTAAGTTGCAGTATGGCGTAAATCTGGCTGAGCTGCCCGCCGCGCCATAGTGGTGATAACAGCGGCATGCGCAACAACCATTGATGTACGCGCTTTTGCCATGGTATTGAGCGCCGATAAGTCTGTTGCACAATTCCCAATACTGCGGCGCATACCAGCATCAGCGGCAGTGCGGCTTTCTGCAGCAGTTCAGACAGCGCCATTACCGCAGCTGTAAAAGCAGGCAGCGGTGCATCAAAGCTGGCATAGACGGAGACAAATTCAGGCAAAACAAAAAGCAGCATGCCAGCACTGACCCCAAGCGCCACCAGCAAGATAAACAGGGGATAACGCAGCGCCTTCACCACTTTTTGCCGTAAGTATTGTTGCTTACTTTGCTGCTGCGCCAATTGGCGACAGCACTCATCGAGTTGACCGGTTAACTCGCCTACCTGCATCAAGGCGGGGAACAGCGGTGGAAAGATCTGCGGCCACTCTTGCAATGCCTGTGAGAAGGGCTCACCGGCGATGACGCGGCGTTGCAATCCTTTCAGTAATATCCGCCAACCGGCATGTGGATGGCCTTCTGCCAGCAAAATCAGACTTTCCGCCAGCGGTAAGCCGGCTTTAAGTAGCGTCGCCAGTTGCCGCACCAGGTCAATTTTCTGTTGCCACTTCCAGTCGCGCGAGCGCCAGCATTTTCCGCGCAGCCAGCTCACAGGTAGCATTCCGCGATCGGAAAGTTGATTGAGCAGCGCATCCTGGTTGGCATTGAGCGACTCGCCATCCTGCAACACACCCATTGTATCGAGCGCCTGCCAGCGAAAATGATAGAGATTAGCCATCGCCGAGGCCCACCACGCGCTGCATCTCTTCAAATGAGGTATCGCCGCGACTTACCGCTTCCAAACCCGCAGTCAGCAAGGTCTTCATTCCCTGTTCATTTGCCAGCGTTAACAGATGTTCGAGCGGCATATCTGCTGAGATAGCATTCTGCAATTTGCTGGTCACCGGCAACACTTCAAACAGCGCTAGCCGCCCGTAATAGCCGGAGAAACAGTGATCGCAGCCTGGTGCTCGCCAGGTTTGCAGTGTGCCCGGCCAAAGTTCAGCTGGCAGGTGGGCGATGGCTTGTCCCGGCTGACGGCAATGCATACATAAGCGCCTGACCAGACGCTGCGCCACCACTAATTGCAAAGCGGGCCCGAGCAGATAACCGGGAATATCCATCTGACGCAGGCGCGTCAGCGTTTCAGCGGTCGAGTTAGTATGCAAAGTGGACAGCACCAGATGACCGGTCTGTGCTGCCTTAACGGCGATGCTGGCCGTCTCGGCATCACGGATTTCGCCTACCATAATGACATCGGGATCCTGACGCAGCAGTGCGCGCAACACACGATTGAAATCGAGCCCGCTGCGCGGTTGAATCTGCGTTTGATTAATGCCATCCAGCGGAATCTCAACTGGATCCTCCACGCTACATACATTCTTTTCTGGCACGTTAAGTGCGCTTAATCCGCTGTAAAGGGTGAAGGTTTTACCGCTGCCGGTGGGGCCTGTAATCAGAATCAAACCTTGCGGCTTCGCTAACGCGTTCTTAAGCAAACGCAGCTGTGCAGCGGGCATGCCGAGTTTATCAAGCGTAATGGCGCTATTTTCACTTTGCAGCAGACGCACCACGGCTTTTTCACCCTGGCTAATCGGCAGCGTGGAGAGACGAAATGCCGCCAGCTTGTCGTCTATTTCGAGCGTAAACTGCCCATCCTGCGGTAAACGCCGTTCGGCGATATCCAATCCGCCCAGGATTTTCAGGCGCGCCAGAATCGCAGCAGGTTGCGCTTCTAACGGCTGAGACAGTTTGTGTAACACGCCATCAATGCGCAGACGCACGCGCAATCCATGGCGTTGCGGTTCGAAATGTATATCTGATGCGCGGCGCTGAATTGCCTGACGCAAAATCTGGTCCACTGCATTAATCGCAGACTCTGCGCTGGCATGTTCACGTGGCGCGACCGCCGATTCCGGTTCGTGTAGCAACTGTTCAAGTCGCGCCGCAGGCCAGCATTCAACATCGACTTTGCATTGGCTAGCGAACTGCAGCGCCTCCAGCAGCAGCGGATCGGGCGTCTCTGCTACTGCAACCCGGAGAAGCGTAGTGTCATGGTGTAAAATAACCGCCTGATAACGTGCGCACAAAGCTTGCAGTTGAGCATGAGGATTCTCCATCAGTTGGCATCCTTATCGGCAAAGCGGAACTGTTCAAGGCAGCTATCGCGCAGGCTGCTGTTATCGCTGGCGCAGCTGCGTTGCCAGCTCAAGGTGCCATCTGCAGCACTCCAGATGGGCAACATGTCGACCGTCAGTCCGCTGAGACTTTCCTGCCCGGTCAGGTTGATCGCACCGTTAACCACGCTAAGCGTTGCCACATAGCGCGAACCTTTGGCCGCAGGAATGCCACGTTGTCCCGCCTGACATTGTGCGGGTCCGCCGCGTTCGATGGCGCACAGTTCAACGGCTGTTTTGTAGGGCACCATAGTTTGCAGCATGTCAGTAAGCGCTGCGCGTTGCAGGTAGTTTTGATAGGCAGGTAAACCGATGGCGCTGAGAATGGCGACGATGCCAATCACAATCATCAATTCGATAAGCGTAAAACCGCGTTGTCTTTCCATAGTAAAGCTCCTTGTTGTGGAGCCGTTAAGGTAGAAAAGCGGGAAGGAAAGCGGAAGTCAGGTGTGTGAGAGGCTGGAAAGCATCGCGCAGAGAATCGTCACGATTACAGTGAGGATAACAGAATTCTGGAAGCCATCTCGCAACTCCGCCGCGCAGGAAGGCGGCGAAATCGGGGCATCAAAGCTCGCTAAAACGCATCGACAGATCCAGCGCGTGCACATGTTTGGTCAGCGCTCCCACGGAAACATAATCGACACCGGTTTGGGCAATCTGTGGCAGTGTGGCTTCCGTCACGTTGCCAGAGACTTCCAGCAGCGCTTGCTTGTTGGTCAGCACTACCGCGTCATGCATCATTTCAAGGCTGAAGTTATCCAGCATGATAATGTCTGCACCAGCATCAATGGCATCCTGCAGTTCGGTTAGTGATTCGACTTCAACTTCCACTGGCACATCGGGCGAAAGCCACAGGGCTTTTTCCACCGCATTGCGTACCGAACCGCTGGCGATAATATGGTTTTCTTTTATCAGGAAGGCATCCGAGAGGCCCAAACGGTGGTTGTTACCGCCACCACATAGCACGGCATATTTAAGTGCGGTACGCAGGCCGGGCAAGGTCTTGCGTGTGTCGAGCAGTTGGGTTTCGCTACCCGCTAACAGGGCGACGTAACGGCTGACCTCGCTGGCAACGCCAGACAGCGTTTGCACGAAGTTGAGCGCGGTACGTTCAGCGGTTAACAGCAGGCGCGCTGGGCCTGTAAGTTCGAACAGTAACTGATCGGCAACCAGCGTTTGACCATCTTCGACATGCCAGGTGAGGGTAACTTTGTTCCCAAGTTGGATAAACACTTCTTCCACCCAGCGTTTACCACAAAAAACACCGGGTTCACGGGTGATCACTTTTGCGACCGCTTGCTTCTCGGCGGGCAGCAACAATGCGGTGATGTCGCGATCCGCATCCACTTCACCGCCGAGATCCTCCTGGAGCGCGCGGGCCACGGCTTCCGGAATATCTTGCTCAATTCGTTTAATCAGTTCCTGACGGCGATGATCGGGATCGTAACGACGCGTTGCCATGGTTTTGCCACTCCACAAGACGAGATTTCGTGCGCTCACCTTAGCCTGATTTATTGGCCAATGCCAGTTGCTACGGGTGAAATGTTTAGTATCCTGAACTCGCGCTCGCCGGCGCATTAAGTCGCAAGCCTGCTGGATGAAACATGGTATTCTCAGCCTGATTTTGCTTAGGATTTAACAGCATGAAACTGGAAGAGGGCTGGATTACCAGCGCGCGCAAAGTACCTTCACCACACTTCAATCAGCGTCCAAATGATGAAGTGCCCTCGCTGCTGGTGATTCACAACATCAGTTTGCCGCCCGGTGAGTTTGGCGGACCGTGGATTGATCGGTTGTTTACCGGCACCTTGCCGGCCGATGCGCATCCCTATTTTGCTGACATTGCCCATTTACGCGTGGCGGCGCACTGTTTAATCCGCCGCGACGGCGAGCTGGTGCAATACGTCTCTTTCGATCAGCGTGCCTGGCACGCCGGCGTTTCACAGTTTGAAGGACGTGAAAGCTGCAACGATTTTTCGATGGGCATTGAACTGGAAGGCACCGATACGCTGCCCTATACCGATGCGCAGTACGCGACTTTGCAACAGGTGACTCATCTCCTGTTGCAGCACTATCCGTTGACGCCTGCGCGCATCACCGGCCATAGCGATATCGCACCAGAGCGGAAAACCGATCCCGGTTCATCTTTTGACTGGTCGCGTTATAAAGAATCCATCCGGCAGGAGAATCCCTGAGACAGCAGGAGCAGGTATGACGTTGTTTAGCTTGTTATTAGTTTTAGGTTGGGAACGCCTTTTTAAGTTAGGTGAACACTGGCAGCTGGATCATCGGCTGGAGCCGTTGTTCCGTGGTCGTCAGCGTTTTTCCTTACTGCGCACGCTGATGATGACCGTCATCGCGATGCTGATCGTCTGGCTGGTGGTATGGAGCCTGAAAGGTATTCTGTTTGGCGTGGCGCAATTGCTGTTCTGGATTGTGGTGGGACTGCTGTGTATCGGCGCTGGATCGGTGCGATTGCACTATCACAACTATCTCAAAGCCGCGAGCCATGACGATGAAGCGGCCCATCAGGCGATGGCGGCCGAGCTGACGTTGATTCACGGTGTGCCCGTTGAGTGCAGCGAGCGCGAATTCTTGCGGGAACTGCAGAATGCACTGATTTGGATTAACTTCCGCTTCTATCTTGCACCACTGTTCTGGTTTGTGGTGGGGGGCCCGTACGGCCCGGTGCTGCTGGTGGGCTATGCATTTCTGCGTGCGTGGCAGAGCTGGCTGGCGAAACATCACTCGCCGTTGGAGCGCTCGCAGTCTGGCGTTGATCGTCTGCTGCACCTGCTTGACTGGATTCCCGTCCGTTTAGCGGGGGTGGCCTACGCGCTGCTCGGCCATGGCGAACGTGCGCTGCCCGCATGGTTTGCCGCGTTAGGCGATCTGCATCGCCCGCAATATCAGGTGCTGACCAGCCTGGCGCAGTTCTCGCTGGCACGCGATCCACACATGGATAAAGTCGAAACGCCACGTGTTGCGGTGGCGTTGGCGAAACGCATTTCCCTGGTGCTGGTGGTGGTTGTCGCACTGTTGACCATCTACGGCACGCTGGTGTGATCGGCTGGCGGTACACCGAAATCCGGTGTGCCGTCTGCGCGCCAGTCGAAGTATTTCAATCGCGTATGGCGATTCGGGTCCCACAGTGGATCGCCCTCAATTTCCGTGTAATTGCGTGCGTGATACACCAGCACCGCTCTTCCCGCTTCATCCACCGTAAAGCTGTTATGCCCTGGTCCGTATTGCTGATTATCCCAACTGGTGGCAAATACCGGCCGTGCAGATTTGTGCCAGGCGCTGCTGTTGAGCGGATCGGCCAACACATCAATACTTAATATCCCCAGACAGTAATTTTCATCGGTCGCGCTGGCAGAATAGGTGACAAACAGCTTATCACCATGCTGAATCACCGCCGGACCTTCATTGACGCTGAACCCCGCACATTCCCATTCGTACTCGGGGCGGCTCAGCATCAGCGGGGCACTTTTCAACGTCCACGGATTAAGCAACTCGGCGAGATAAAGATTGGAGTTACCGGGAATCGCCGGATCCTTTTGCGCCCACAGATACCAGTGTTTGCCTTGATGATGGAAGTAGGTGGCATCAAGAGAGAAGGAGTCGATGGGCGTATGCACGCGACGACAAGGTTGCCAGTCACCGCTCAGCGGATCGGCATCATCGCACACCAGCGCATACATGCGGTGCTGAAACAAACCGTCCTTAATCGCGCGTGTTGGCGCGGCGGCAAAATAGATCACCCATTGTCCATTAATGTGATGGAGTTCCGGTGCCCAAATTAGCGCGCTGAAGGGGCCAGTATCCGGTTTGTGCCACACCGTAACGGCTTCAGCCTCAATCAGGCCAGCCAGCGTGGTCGCGTAACGAAGCTCTAGCCGGTCATATTCCGGCACCGAGGCGATAAAATAGTAGCCATCGGCGTGACGAAGAATGAAGGGATCGGCGCGTTGCGTAATAAAAGGGTTGGGCCAGCTCATTTGATCTCTCCTGGTTGCGTAGTCGTAGCGGATGCGATAGGGGATATGGCGTGTGAATGAGTACGGCGCAGTGCCAGATCGGCCTGAATCGTACGCATTAAATTGCGATCGACTTTCATTAACCGCACTACGCCCGCGGTAATCAAATATCCCACTCCCGGAATCACGGTGAACAGCAGCATGATGCCGTTAATGGCGTGAGGTGCTTGTTGTTTCGCGCCGGCATCGTAGCCATAAATCGATAGCAGGAACCCGACCATCGCGCCCGCAACGGCCAGTCCGACCTTGAGGAAGAACAGGTTGCCGGAGAAGCTCATGCCGGTGATGCGTTTGCCCGTTTTCCATTCGCCATAATCATCTACGTCGGCCATCAGTGACCAATGCAGCGGAGACGGAATTTGGTGCAGAATATTCAGCAGGAAGTAGGCGATCACCACCGCCACGGTGGCATGCGGATCGATCCAGTAGAAGCCGCAGGAGAACAGCGCCAGCGCGATGTTAGTCCAGAAGAACACCTTGAGCTTGGACCAGCGATCGGTGAGGATTTTCGCCAGCGTGCTGCCGAACATCATGCCGATAACGCCAAGGCTGATGAACAGCGTGGCGAAATGTGTTGATTGCCCCATCACCCAGGTGACGTAATACATGGTGGCGGCCATGCGAATAAATCCGGGGCAGACGTTGCAGAAGGTCAGTAGCAGAATGCGCACCCACTGATCGTTTTTCCACACGTCGCGCAGATCCTGTTTTAAATCATCGTTGCTCGGTGTCGCAGGGCGAATGCGCTCGCGCACTGTGGCAAAGCAGAACAGGAACATCACCAAACCGATCAGTGCCAGCACGCTCATCGCCATTTGATAGCCGCGTGCTTTGTTGTCGCCGCCAAACCACTCGGCCATCGGCAGTAGCGAAAGCGAGAGAATCAGCGTGGCGATGCCAACCATCACGAAGCGATACGATTGACAGGACACGCGCTCACCGGGATCGTTGGTTATCACGCCGCCCAGCGAGCAGTAAGGAATGTTGATAGCGGTGTAAGTGAGTGACATCAGGAAGTAGGTGACAAACGCCCAGATGACTTTGTTGTCGTAGCTCCACTCCGGCGTAGTGAACATCAACACGCTAAACAGCACGTAAGGCACGGAAACCCACAGTAGCCACGGGCGGAAACGGCCCCAGCGGCTTTGCGTGCGGTCGGCAATGGCGCCCATGATGGGATCGGTGATGGCGTCGAGCACGCGCACCGACAGCAGTAGCGTGCCGACCAGCGCCGGGGCTAAACCGAATACATCAGTGTAGAAATAATTGAGGAACAGCATGATGGCACCGCCAATCATGTTGCATCCGGCATCGCCCATGCCGTATCCCAGTTTCTCTCTGAACGAGAGGGCTGCTCCTTTCATTGATCGTCTCCAGCGATATGATGAGCAGAAATTATCTGTGCAAAATCAGTAATCTGCTGGGGAGCAAATGGTCGGGAAGATGGACAAAACGCGCGGGCGAAGAAAAGTGTGAGCCAGATCAGAAGTGCTGCCCGGCAACAGCGTGCCGGGCAGGGAACAACATTAGACTTTCTGTAGTTTGTTCTTGATGGTGTAACCGATACCCAGAATCACCAACCACACCGGAATCAGCCATACCGAAATCGCCATACCCGGCGTCATCAGCATGATCACCAGCACACCGGCGAGGAACACTAAGCAGATCCAGTTACCCAGCGGATAGAGCACCGCTTTAAAGCGGGTGGTCACGCCTTGCTGATCTTTCTTCTTGCGGAATTTCAGGTGCGCGAGGCTGATCATCGCCCAGTTGATCACCAGCGCAGACACCACCAACGCCATCAGCAGGCCAAAAGCTTCGCCCGGCATCAGGTAGTTGATCAGTACGCACAGCAGGGTTGCAACGGCAGAGACCAGAATGGTAGCAACCGGTACGCCGCGGCTATCAACTTTCAGCAGCGCTTTCGGCGCGTTGCCTTGTTGCGCGAGGCCAAACAGCATACGACTGTTGCAGTAAACGCAGCTGTTGTAGACCGACAACGCCGCCGTCAGGATCACCACGTTCAGCGCGTTGGCAACAAAGGCATCGCCCAGCTCATGGAAAATCAGCACAAACGGGCTGGTATCCGCCGTCACGCGTGTCCACGGCAGCAGCGACAGCAGCACGGCGAGTGAGCCGATATAGAAAATCAGAATACGCCACAGCACCTGATTGGTGGCTTTAGGAATGCTCTCTTGCGGATTGTCGGCTTCTGCGGCGGTGATACCCACCAGCTCCAGACCACCAAAGGAGAACATGATGATCGCCATCATCATCACTAATCCGGTCATGCCGTGTGGCAGGAAGCCGCCCTGATCCCACAGGTTGCTGACGCTGGCCTGCGGGCCACCGTTGCCGCTAAACAGCAACCAGCCACCGAACAGAATCATGCCGATGACCGCAACCACTTTAATAATCGCGAACCAGAACTCCATCTCACCAAACACTTTCACGTTGGTCAGGTTGATGGCGTTGATCAGCACAAAGAAGATGGCAGCCGTGGCCCACGTTGGGAAATCTGGCCACCAGAACTGCACGTATTTACCGACGGCGGTAAGCTCAGCCATCGCCACCAGCACATACAGCACCCAGTAGTTCCAGCCCGAGGCGAAACCGGCAAAGTTGCCCCAATATTTGTAGGCGAAATGGCTAAAGCTGCCGGCAACCGGCTCTTCAACCACCATTTCGCCCAGTTGGCGCATAATCAGAAAGGCAATAAAACCGGCGATCGCATAACCGAGAATAACGGCAGGACCGGCCGACTTAATCACTGATGCGCTGCCCAGAAACAAGCCAGTACCTACGGCTCCGCCCAGCGCAATCAGCTGAATATGGCGATTCTTCAAGCCGCGGTGCAGCGTGTCGCCTTGCTGTTGTTCCATACAAACCTCGTGATGTTGTTATTGTGCGCCTGCAGTGCACGCACGCTAAGGCTGTTGACCTTAATGTATTCTTTTCTTTACGGTATCTGGCGTGCTGTGTGCATGCATGAGCTACCACGGCGTTCAGAATAGTGATAAGCGCGCTGCTTTGCACCTGCTTTTGCTTTTTGTGCTGAGAGATGACTGAAAAAGCAGCAGCATCCTCTACCAACCCATCACATTCTTTCTGCCATGAAAAAACCGCTAACACGAATAGGTTTCCCTTATAGTTGCGCGGCTGAAGGGCGGCTAACTCAGTGTAAGGTTAGGTAAAAGTGCAATTCATTAACATTTGGCGAGGCCCGCCGTTTTTTCGCTTTATCCCGGTGGGTTAGCGCAGCAGCCCTACGATCTTCCCCTGAAGTGTGACCGCGTCCATATAGACACAAGGTGAATACTTTGTTACTTTACCGGCACCATTTTTCAATTGGTATTACCAATTTACTCCGGACGTTTGGCTGATAAGAAGGGAAGATGGCTTACAGTAAAATTCGCCAACCTAAGCTCTCCGATGCGATTGAGCAGCAGCTGGAATCCCTCATTATGGAAGGGACGCTTCAGCCGGGTGAAAAACTGCTCCCCGAGCGTGAACTGGCGAAACAGTTTGATGTCTCACGTCCATCCTTGCGCGAAGCGATTCAGAGCCTGGAAGCTAAAGGTCTGCTGTTGCGTCGCCAGGGCGGCGGCACCTTCGTCCAGAAAAATCTCTGGCAAAGCCTGAGCGACCCGCTGGTCGGTCTGCTTGCCGAACATCCAGAATCTCAGTTTGACCTGCTGGAAACCCGCCACGCGCTGGAAGGCGTTGCTGCCTATTACGCGGCGCTGCGGGGGACCGATGAAGATTTGCAGCGCATCCGTGACTGCCATCTTCACATTCAGCAGGCACAGGACAGCGGCGATCTCGACGCAGAAGCCGATGCCGTGATGAAGTATCAGATCGCTGTCACAGAAGCAGCCCATAATGTGGTGCTGCTGCATCTGCTACGTTCCATGGGCCCTATGCTGGAACAAAACGTTCGTCAGAATTTTGAATTGCTCTACGCTCGTCGGGAAATGCTGGCGAAAGTGAGTGGTCACCGCGCCAGTATTTACGAGGCGATTGTGGCGCGTGAGCCAGAACAAGCACGCGAGGCATCCCATCGTCACCTGGCGTTCATTGAGGAAATCTTGCTGGATAGAAGTCGGGAGCAGAGTCGTCGTGAACGCTCCCTGCGTCGTTTACAGCAACGTAAGGAATAACGCACGGCAACGAACGTGCGG
>Ga0105244_10001440_pt1 | contig 19259 bp, 21 predicted proteins | sample KBSM44metaG_FD_80423 | JGI IMG/M metagenome (GOLD analysis project Ga0105244, IMG submission 80423) | Miscanthus rhizosphere microbial communities from Kellogg Biological Station, Michigan, USA - KBS M4-4 metaG | ecosystem: Host-associated > Plants > Roots > Rhizosphere > Soil | place... | reverse complement strand
TGGTCACGAAAATACTCGCCAAGAAGAATGCGCGGCAGGAATTGACGGACATGAAGCGAAGCATGTTCGACACCATAGCGCGCCAGATGCGCTTCACTTTGGCGGCGCAGCCAGTCGATATAAGTCGAAAAAATGGGCGGAATTTCGATGCTGGCAATATTCGCCAACATCATGCGCGAGTTTTCTTCATCGCTGTAAGGCATACCGACACCCGCTTCAGGGGCTTGCTCATAGACAGAAACGGCTACAGGTGTCTTATTCTTCAGCAGGGAGAAAAAAGTATAAATCCCCGTTGGCCCCGCGCCGATAATCGCCACTGTTCTCATTAATGCTCACACTTTTGCTCACCCAATCCATCGTTTAAGATTAGGTTCACGCAACGGTTTCTGGCAACTTATCGGCTATGATTCCCTATCCAGGAGAAGAAGGTTAGGAGGAGAGAGTCCCTTTCCAGCAACAACTGCAACTGAACTAAAGGTAGTCGTCCGCCTCCACCTGATCCGTGCACGTAGTCAGAAACTTTAGCTCTCTTCGCTAGAATATATAGCATGGATGATACACACCTGCGCCACACTCACTATATTATATACCCATAAAATATGACTCATATTACAAATTACAGACATCATATGTAAATCATTATAGACAAATCACTCGTTCACATGTCACTCTTGATACTAAGAGTGACATGTGAACACTGTCATTTTAAAATACATTAATATAATGGACAAGAACATGGAAGAATCTATTTTTAACAAAAAAGACATACTTAAATTCGAATCAAAATACAGCACAGCAAAACAGGATGTTGCAGAACAATGTAGAGGTGAGTTTTTATCTAAATTCCCTATCGACAAACTCCATAACATGAAAATTAATGATTATGTTATAGGAACACAAAAGCCAACTTTTTGTACTTATGTTGAAGTAAAAACAAAACCATGGGCGACCATACAAGGTGCCACCGCTAAAAAATTTGGTATTTATTATGGCATTACAAAAAATGACAAACACAAAAAATATCACACAGCCAAAAATAAATTTGGTGACAATGAGAAAGAAGCATTTAAAAACATCAAACAAGCACTTATAGAATTAATTTCCCTTGGCTCAGCGAAGAAGTTAGATTTCGAATCCATCGATAATAACAATCTCTCACAGATGTTCAAAGCCAAAATATTAAGCTTATATTTCCCAGATCGATTTATAAACATTTGCAGCGACCAACATTTGAAAAAGATTGGAATGTGTTTAAATCTTTCTGATGATTTTTATTATAGTCAATATCAAAATAAGATACTTAAAATAAAAAAATCGGATTATATTACTAAAAAATGGAGCAATCATAAATTCATGTCTTTCTTGTACATGAAATATATTAGAAATGAATTTGAAGACAATCATATCCTTGACCGCCCTGAAGATGATTATAAAGACGAAGTTGATTTTGATGAAATTCAAAAACAGCGAGATATTATAGGTAAAAAAGCAGAGGAATTTGCTTACAAATGGGAAATCGAAAGACTACAAGGTAAGGGAATAAAAGACCCCCAAATAATAGATCAAACTAAGAAACCAAAATTTGGATATGATTTCTTATCTCATTATGATGAGCGACGTCTTATCGAGGTGAAATCAGTCAAACGCCTCAGATCTGAGGACTATAGATTTTTCTTATCTGAAAACGAATTATTCGTTTCTGAAAAAGAGAGTAATGATTATTATTTTTACCTTGTTTTTTTTGATAAAAATGCTGAGCCATATGCTCTAAGGGCATTCCATGCACAGGAGTTATATCGTAACTCAACCCGATCACCCGCTGCGTTTAAGATCAATTTTACTCTCAAGAAAAATGAGCTTAAACGTTGATGTATTTAGACTCGTTCAACCCTATTTAATTGTTGAATTAGAAAACCAAGACCGCGTTTTCAATTCCACCAAAATCCTCAGTCAGTAATTTCTGGCTGTCGTCAGGCTAATGCGCAAACGTCATCCGCCAACTCCCCCAAGCGCGGGTGACGCTACATTTTCCTGCCCTGTTACACCCACACACAAAAACGTGCGCTGAGCGATTTTCTACTGTTCCGTCTTTGGGTTACAATAAATTTTCACTGTACAAATAAACAGGTTAATTATTATGACTCTGGCTTTGAATGGTACAAAGATTGGCCGCAATCAGTTCACTGGCGCGAAAATTGAGAACAGCACTTTTTTTAACTGCGACTTTTCAGGCACTGACCTGACCGGTACCGAGTTTGTCGGCTGCCAGTTTTATGACCGTGAAAGCCAGCAAGGCGGTAATTTTAACCGGGCAATACTGAAAGACGCAGCCTTCAAAAGCTGTGATTTATCGATGGCAGATTTCAGAAATGCCAGCGCCCTGGGTATCGAAATCCGCGACTGTCGAGCGCAAGGCGCAGACTTTCGTGGCGCAAGCTTCATGAATATGATCACCACCCGCAGCTGGTTTTGCAGTGCTTACATCACCAAAACCAACCTGAGCTACGCCAACTTTAGCAAGGTGGTGCTCGAGAAGTGCGAGCTGTGGGAAAACCGCTGGAATGGTGCTCAAATTCTGGGGGCGACCTTTAGTGGCTCTGACCTTTCCGGCGGCGAGTTCTCTTCCTTCGACTGGCGCTCAGCCAACTTTACCCATTGTGACCTGACCAATTCAGAACTGGGTAATCTGGACGTTCGCGGCACCGATTTACAAGGGGTCAAACTGGATAATTATCAGGTGATCCAAATAATGGAGCGCCTGGGGATCACGATTATCGGTTAGCCTGGTGAGGGTGAAAGGGGCTGGATACACCATCCCCTCACATCCCCAATTACGTCGGTGAACCCGGCAGGCTAAAACCGCTGTTCGCTTGTAATCCCATATGGCAATACATCGCGCAGGCCGCACTTAATATCGACATCGCAATGGCTGCGCCACTGCCTTCGCCGAGGCGCAAATCCAGATACAGATAAGGCTTCAGGTTAAGGTGTTCTAATGCACGTTGTGCGCCCTTCTCTGCCGAGAAATGTGAAGGGATACAATAGCTTTTGACTTCAGGCGCTAGCTGGCACGCCGCAATCGCCGCCGCATACGAGAGAAAACCATCCAGCACCACCGGTAGGCCACACGCCCCCGCCCCGAGAATGACTCCCGCCATCCCCACCAGGTCATATCCACCCACTTTTGCCAGCACATCCAGCGCATCGTTGCCGTTGGGTTGGTTAACGTGGATAGCTTTTCTGACAATCGACTCTTTATGCTGCAACTGATCGAGTGGCAGATTGGCACCAATCCCCACCACATCGTGCGGGTCACAATCGCTAAATACACTGATCATCGCCGAAGCGGGCGTGGTGTTGGCAATCCCCAGTTCACCGACGCCAAAAATAGACACCCCTTCCTCCGCACGTTTTTTTACCAGCTGAGCGCTTGCCAGCAGCAGTTGTTCCGCGTCCTGGCGCGACATGGCTGGCCCCTGCGCAATATTGCCGCATCCGCGTGCCAGCTTAAGGCTCACCATATTGGCGATCGGTTCGCAATCAATGCCGATGTCCACGGGCAAAACAGAGGTTTGGCTGTTTTTTGCCAGTACGCACACGCCGGTCAGCCCTTTCTGCATATTCAACGCCTGAATATAAGTGACCTCTTTCGGGGTCACAGCGACTCCTTCATCAAACACACCATGGTCGGCGCACATCACAATAATTTCTTTTTGCAGGTTATCCAGATGGCTTATCCCACGCATACCCGCCAGTTGGGTTGCCATCACTTCCAGCCGCCCGAGGCTTTTTGCTGGCTTGGCTAAACTTTCAATATAGTCAGCCGCTTGCGCCATTTTTTGTTGATCAAGCGGCCTGATGCTTGCCACTAATTCCGTTAATGTTTGCACCGTTATTATCCTCAATTGTTTAACGCATCATTCAGGCCCACAGCAATGCCAGCAGAAATACCATTTCCCCCACTTCTTCCGAGGCTCCCAGCGTGTCGCCGGTTTGCCCGCCTAACTGGCGGCGGAAATAGGATGCGACGCCATAAACCACAACATAAGTCACCAGAATGGCGATAAGCCCGCGCGTTCCGGCGAATAGCCCGACGATCAGCGCCCCAATCAACAAGGTGATGGCGGCCTGATAACCGCTAATCTGGCCGATATAAATATTGCCCATCCCTTCACCGGCACGGGCGTAGCGCTGCTTATACATCGCCAGCACCATGGCTGCGCGGCCAGCCACTGGTGCACAGAGCAACAGCGTGAAAAGTTCTTTAGCGGGAAATTGCGATAACGAAATAACGGCGAATGTTTTGATGAGAATACAGAAAATCAGCGCCAGGCCACCGTGTGTCCCCAGGCGGCTGTCGCGCATAATTTCCAGCATACGCTCGCGCTTACGGGCAGAAAAAATGCCGTCACAGGTGTCCGCCAGCCCGTCGAGGTGAAAGCCGCCAGTCAGAAAAGCGAGTGCCAAAACGTAGACCAGCGCACCGACATAAATGCCGCCACCGCTCTGGCTGGCAACCACCGCGACGAATGCGGCAAGCCCGCCAACAACGCAGCCAACGACGGGAAAATAGCGCACGCCCTGGCCGTAGTGCCGGAACTCTACCCCGTCAGCCCACTTCTCTGGTACCGGGATGCGGGTAATAAATCGCATGGTCGCAGCCAACATATTTAGCGACATTTGATTTTTACCCCAATCCCCGCCACCACCAGCCACACCTCATCTGCCGCCTGCGCCAGCTTCTGATTAACCCTGCCAGAGATGTCGACAAAATGGCGAGCCAGGCGGTTTTGCGGCGTGATGCTCATCCCCAGTTCGTTAGTCACAATGTAGATTGGCGCGGGCGACTGCTGGCATGCGGCGATCAGGTCGTCAATCTGGCGCAGCAGAATCACCTCCAGAGCCGCAAAATCCAGGCTCTCCGGTTCAGCGCCTGCACTCTCTTCATAAAGCAGGTTTGCCAGCATAGTAGTGATGCACTCCAGCATCACGCCTTCGCCTGGTTGCAGATGGTGGCGAATCACCTCGCCCAAATCGCGGAACCCTTCCCAGGTCCGCCAGTGTTGTGGGCGTTGCGCCTGGTGCTGAGCCACGCGTGATGCCATCTCGTCATCGGTGACCAGCGAAGTGGCGATATACAAAACATGGTCACAATCCTCAGCGGCCAGCCGTTCCGTATGCGAGCTTTTGCCGCTGCGGGCACCTCCAGTGACCAGAATCATGCCGTTGCCTCCTGGTGCTCACGCATCACTTGATAGACTTTTTCGATATCAATGTTTTGCCGCATGGCCGCTGCCAGAATGTCAAACTGTTGGGATTTATAACTCGCGTAATCGACTGTGCTGGTCAGCGCCGCTAAGCCTTTACGCGCCCGTAGCCCATTCACCACCGCGCGCGTGAAAGCATTACTGTCAAACAGCCCATGCAGATAAGTGCCAAACACCAGCCCGTCATCGCTGACTGCACCGTCGGCAATCGATTCGCCGTTTTTTTGCAGTAACAATGCCGGACGGCAGTCCGATGTTAATTGCGTTTCCCCCATGTGGATCTCATAGCCGCGTAGCGCAATCCCCGAAGCCTGCGCCAGCCAGCCAGGCAACGACGCGGCAGTTTCTGCCGCCACCAGAGTGGTGGTTTTACTACTGGCAAATTGGGTCACGGTATTGAGCAAGCCCAGCCCTGGTAAGGTGCCAAGCCCGGATTCCACCTCGTCAATAATGGTGTCGCCGAGCATCTGGTAACCGCCGCAAATGCCGATGATCGGCACGCGGCAGCGATGTAGCTCCAGCACCTTCTGCGCCAGGGCGTGTTCGCGCATCCAGCTCAAATCGCCGAGGGTATTTTTGCTGCCCGGCAAGATAACCAGATCCACCCCGTCCAGTTCTTCTGGATGGCGGACATAGCGCACGCGGACATCCGGTTGCGCCGCCAGCGCATTGAAATCAGTAAAGTTGGAAATGTGTGGTAAGTGCAGCACCGCAATCTCGATATCGCGCTTTTCGGTGTGCAAATATTTACCGCGCTGCAGCGCCACACCGTCTTCATCTTCCAGGTCGACATCCAGCCACGGCATCACGCCCAACACCGGGACGCCGGTTAACGACTCAATCTGTTCAATCCCGGAATGGAGCAACGCCACGTCACCGCGGAATTTATTAATGATGACGCCTTTTACTCGCCAGCGTTCATGCTCCTGCAATAACGCCAGCGTGCCATAAATAGAGGCGAAAACGCCGCCACGGTCGATGTCTGCCACCAGGATAACCGGGCATCCGGCCATTTCTGCCATTCCCATATTGACGATGTCGCGGTCGCGCAGATTGATTTCCGCCGGGCTTCCCGCCCCCTCCAGCACCAGCACGTCATACTCTTGCGCCAGGCTGTTATACGCCGCCGTCACCTGTTCCCGCAGGCGCGGTTTGTACTCGTGGTAACTGACGGCGTCCATATTGCAAGCCACCTGCCCCATCAGCACCACCTGCGCTTTGCTATCGCTGGTGGGCTTGAGCAATACCGGGTTCATGCGCACGTCCGGCACCACGCCCGCCGCTTCGGCCTGGAAAATTTGCGCCCGCCCCATCTCTTTACCTTCCGGCGTGATGCCGGAATTCAGCGCCATGTTCTGCGATTTAAACGGCGCGGTTCGCCAGCCATCCTGATGGAAAATACGGCAAAGCCCCGCAGCCAGAACACTTTTCCCGACATCCGATGCCGTTCCCTGCAACATGATTGCCTGCTTCATGACGCCTCCTGAAGATATGTCGCCCGCATACGGGCAAAGAAATCCGCTTCATTTTTACAAAGCGGTAAACCCAGCTCGAGGTGCATTTTGACCAGCCAGGGCTGCGTCAATCCCGCTTGCTCAATGCAGGCCTGACGAGAAAAGACGTCTTCCGGCGTCCCTTGCGCCAAAACTTCGCCGTGGTTGAGCACATACACCGCGTCGCTCACTTCGTAAATCAAGTCGATGTCGTGACTGGAGATCACCACATGGTTGCCCTGAGCGACGATGCGGCGAATAATTTCAATCATCTGCGTGCGCCCCGAAGGGTCCAGCCCTGCCGTCGGTTCGTCGAGTAACAGATATTTCGCCTGGAGCACTAATGCGCCCGCAATGGCAACGCGCTTTTTCTGCCCGTGACTCAGGCACTGAATCGGCTGGTGACGAAAAGCGTGTGCGTCGACCAGCGTCAATGCTTCTTCGACCCGCCGCGCAATCTCTGCTTCTTCCACCCCGATATTGCGCAGCGCAAACGCAATGTCGCTGTCGATATCGGTATAGAAAATCTGCTGCTCCGGATCCTGAAAAACCGTGGTGACTTGCTGACGCAGCGCCAGCAGCCCTCGTTTGCTGTAATCCAGCGGCTTGCCCTGCCACAGCACCGCCCCTTTTTGCGGCTTCAGAATGCCACTGAGGTTCATAAACAATGTCGATTTTCCGCAACCATTTGCCCCCACCAGCCCGGTAACCGAATGGCGAGAAAAATCCAGCGAAACACCTTTAAGTACCGGTTCGTCCTGGTAACGAAACCAGAGAGATTCTGTGGCTAGCATGGCTGTCCTTAGAGGTGAAAATCACCCTGATACAATTTGATATCCAGCACCGTCACCATTTGCTGATAGCGCATCATCACGCGGGTAAACAGCATTCCGACCAGCATCGCAAACGATCGATACCCCAGCGGCAAACTGCGATAACCAAAGCGCAGCGTCTGCGCACGGTGGATAGCCAGCGCCTCCTCCAGCAAGATAAAAATAAAGCGCCAGGTCAGCAGGATCTGTTCGGTCATTAACCGCGGCACCCGCGCACGTTGCAGCAGCACAATCAGCTGCGGGAAAGGCAGATTGAGGACCAGCCAGAAGGTCGATGCCAGCGCCGCCAGGCTGCGCCAGACAGTCGCATTCGCCATCAGCAATCCGTCACGGCTGATGCCAATCCAGACGCTGCCAACCGGCACACTCCACAACAGCTCCGTCGATTCGCGGCTGATGCTAAACAGGATTGTCACCACCCCCACCAGCAAAAAACCAAACGGCAGTGCCATCCACCGGCACCAGCGCCACAGCGAAATACGCAGTAACCAGCAGGTGAACGCCGCGACCAGCACCAGCAAACAAACCTGGCCGAGCGGTGGCAAGGCAAACGCCAGCACCATCATCGCCAGCCACAACCAGAATTTGCGCACCGGTGAAACGTGGTACCAGCGACTTTGGTAGCTGAGTCTGTCAAGCCCGGTCAGTTGCACGTTGTCTGCCTTTCCAGTAACCGAAGATGTAGAAAATCACCGCTGCGCCAAAAGAGCCCTGCAAGGTAAACAGCAAGCTTTCTATTTCACCGCTTGCCGGTTCATACAGCGGCTGGAACCACGGTTGATAATCCGGAGCAATAACCTGGATCTGGCTTTCCGCTTCACCGTCGGAACCGCCATATTCACCGTTGTGGTCAATGAAGAACGGCAATATCACCAGTGCAATCACCATCGCGAGCAAAACTATCGTCTTTTTCATCGTTAATGCTCCTGTGCCGTGATCAAATTACGTTTCGTGATTTGGTCATAGATCAATACCGTCAGCAGCCCTTCCGCTATGGCGATCGGGATCTGCGTCAGGCAGAAGATACTCATGAACTTGAGCGTCGATCCGCCCATGCCCGCCTGCGAGTCGGGAAACGCAACGCCCAATTGCACCGAGGTCACAAAGTAAGTGGTGAGATCCGCCAGCATAGCGCATAAAAACACCCCGACATCTCGACGTAACCCTGCGCGGCAAGCCAGCTTCCACACCAGATAACCGACAATCGGCCCCGCCACCGCCATCGATATGCCGTTAGCGCCAAGCGTGGTCAAACCGCCGTGAGCCAGCAGCAGTGACTGGAACAGCAACACCACCGCGCCGAGGATTGCCACCACACCGGGCCCGAACAAAATCACCGCTAGCCCAACGCCGGTAGGATGCGAGCAGCTTCCGGTTACCGACGGAATTTTCAGCGCCGAGAGCACGAAAACAAATGCGCCGCACAGCGCCAACAACACTTTCTGGTTGCTGTCTTCCGCAACAATCTGGCGCAGGCGCACCAGGCCATACCACAGGCACGGTAGAAACAGCAGCCACCAGGCCAGCGCCCACATCGGCGGTAAAAAACCTTCCATAATGTGCATGGCAAACGCATCTTGCGGCACGATGAGCAACAGCATTCCCATGCCGAAGCCGCTTAGTGAGAGTTTTTTCAGTAACGATTCCATGATTTCCCCTTCAGCATTGTTGTCGGATGACGCAGCGCTTATCTGACCTACGTCTACGTCTACGTCTACGTCATTGGTTTGATTTTGTCGGGGGGATAAGCCGCAGGCGTCATCCACCGATTCAGCTAATTACGCCACTGCTTGTTCACCAAAATGGTCGAAAAATACGGCAACTCCTGGTCATCCGGCACCTCTCGCAGGTTTCGCCAGCATTGCTCGTTCGGCAGTGTCGCTTCGGCCATCATCAACGCGTTATCCAGCAAATTCGCTTCCTGCAACAGGCACTTAATTCGCGCAAAACGGCCATACACCTTCATTAAGACCAGGCTGTCATGCCGCTCCAGCGCCTGGCGAATCTCGTCCTCCGGCGAGGTACAAGAAATCACCGCCAGTGATTGCGACTCCATCGCCAGCGGCGTTCCAGAGCGTGAAGCAATCGCCGCAAAAGAGGTCACGCCTGGGATAATTTCCAGCCAGTCAGGATGCGGCAACCGCTTGAGTAAAAAGACCCAGGTGCTGAACAACATGGCATCGCCGAGGGTAATAAAGCCGACGCGTTTTCCCGCCTCAACTTCGCGGTACAGTTCGGCGGCAACCGCATCCCATACCGCTTCTTTTTCGGCACTGTCCGCGCTCATCGGGAAATGGCGGCAACAGACTTGCGTGTGCTCACCGAGATATTCGCGCACGATAGAAAGCGCCAGGCTATCGCCACCTTTACGTCCGGCGGGGGTGTACAGCACGTCCAGCGTGGCAAGTACCCGCGACGCGCGCACCGTAATTAAGTCGCTCGCCCCAGGGCCGGTGCTAATTGCGTAGAGTTTTCCGCTCATGCTGCCTCCTCCATTGAACCTTTAATCGCCTGCTGTAAATGTGCGACGAACATCGCGCGCACCGCCGGGTTTTCACCCAGCCCCTGCAACCACGGTGTCGCGGGAATCCCCGCAGCGCAGAACTGTGATTTCCACGAATCGTCTTCATCAGACGCCATATCGTTGATGGCGTGGTCACCTGCCACCAGCATGAGCGGCATCAGATGAACGGCGCGCACGCCTTCGGCCAGCATGTTGTTAATCAGTTGCCCGACTTCCGGGTAACTTTCCACCGCACCAACTCGTGCGAGCATCTGCTGTGCCTTCATCATGTGATCGAGACATGCGTAAGCGGCAAAAGCGTGATGGCTGGCACCGTGGCCCATAAACACCACTTCTTCCCGTTCGCCCAGCACAGGCATTTGCAGGCGTAAAGCCGCCATCAGTTGCGAATAATCAGCGAAGCTATTGAGTAACGGTGCGCCAATCACCAGGCGCGCAAACAATGGCCGCATCACCTGCACTTCATGGACGATTTTTTCGTACTCATCGCCGTTGATGATGTGCAACGACTGAATAGCCACATCCTGATAACCCAGCTCTGCCAGCTTGCGCAGCGCCTGCAGTGGCGTATCGATATGAATGCCATCACGCTGTTTTAACTTGCGGATGATCATCCCTGAGGTGTAGGCACGGAACAGGCAGCGATCAGGGCAACTGGCAGCCAGGTCGCGTTCACACGCCACAATATTTTTCTCACCGGTGTCGTGATGGCTGGTGCCAAAACTCACCACCAGAAGCGCTTTTTTCATGGTTTAATCCTTTTGTTTCAGCCAGGCGTCACAACGTGTAACCACGCGGGGTGATCATCAGCCCTTGCTCGATATAGGTTGCGTGGTTGCCGACAATCACCAGGCTGGTCATGTCCACTGGTTCAAAATCCATCTCGCCGAGTGTGGTGAGCCATTTCTGTTGTTTTTTGCGCCCGGCTGACTTCACCACGCCTACTGGCGTCTGGGCGCTTTTGCTACCGGAAAGCAGTTCAAAAGCCCGAGCCAGATGCCCTTCGCGGCCACGGCTGCGCGGGTTATAGAAGCAGATGACAAAATCGGCTTCGCCCGCGGCGATGATGCGTTTTTCAATCACCGCCCACGGTGTCAGCAGATCACTGAGGCTGATGTGGCAAAAATCGTGCATCAGCGGTGCGCCAAGCAAAGATGCGGCGGCGATGCTCGCTGTCATGCCGGGAATCAACCGCACTTCCACATCCAGTTTCTGTTTGCTGACCAGCTCAAGCACCAGCCCAGCCATGCCGTAAATACCGGCATCGCCGCTGCTAATCAGCGCCACGTTGCGCCCGCTTTGCGCCAGCTCAATCGCCGCCTGACAGCGTTCAATTTCCTTGCACATCCCTGTTTTGATCACTTGCTTGTCGCCGGTGAACGCCTTCACCAGATGAGTGTAAGTTTTATAACCCACCACGATTTCAGCAGCCTGCAACGCCTCTACGGCTTCGAGGGTCATCATGGCCTGCGAGCCAGGGCCAATCCCAATTACGGTTAACATCAGTGTGAAACTCCCAGTGTGATTAACTCAGGCTTTGCGGTATTCATGGCTGAAATCCGCGGCATACAGGCGTGAATAGTGAAACTCTTCGCCGAGGAATGCGCCGACCAGAATCAGCGCGGTTTTGCGGATCCCCGCGTCACGGACTTTGTCGCCAATATCCGCGAGGGTGCCGCGTACGGTCATGCTTTCCGGCCAGGTCGCTTTATAGATAACCGCCACTGGCGTCGAAGCCGGATAGCCGCCTTCAATCAGCCGTTCGGCGACGCGGTGGATGCGTTGCACGGAGAGGTAAATCGCCATTGATGTCTGGTGGCTGGCGAACAGTTCAATCTGCTCGAGCGGCGGCACAGGCGTGCGCCCTTCCAGGCGCGTGATAATCAGGCTTTGCGAAACCTCAGGCACCGTGTATTCAACACCCAGCTCCGCCGCAGCCCCCAGGAAAGCACTGACGCCCGGCACCACTTGCCACGGGATACCGCGACGGGCGAGGACTTCGCCTTGTTCGCGCACTGAGCCATAGAGCGACACATCGCCGGTTTGCAGGCGCACCACCGTTTTACCGGCCTTAATCCCTTCTTCCATCAGGTCGATAATTTGCGTCAGATGCAGTTGCGCACTGTCGTGGCACTGCGCCTCTTTCGGGCAATAATCCAGCAGCTCAGTGTTGATAAGCGAACCGGCGTAAATCACCACCTGCGCCTCTTGCAGCAAGCGGTAGCCTTTGAGCGTAATCAGTTCGCGGTCACCTGGCCCCGCACCCACAAACCAAACGCTGCGGGGATCAAAAGTCTTAGCCATGATTCTTTTCCTTCTGGCAGGAAATCATAAAAGTGGGGTTATTGGGTTTGAAGTAATGCCCGCATCCCAGTGCGGTTAACTCGGAAATCTGTAGTTGCAGGCAATCAAAATCGTGCATGCCGCGGGAGGAAAGATGATCCAGTGCGGTGGTGAGGTTTTCCTGAAGGATAAACGTCAGCACCAGCCGCCCTTGCGGGTTGAGCTGCTCCAGCGCCCAGTCAATTAACTCCGTCAAGTTGCCGCCACTGCCGCCGATGAAAATCGCCTCGGCTTTTTCCCCCTGCATCACCGGAGCTTCACCGGCGATAATCTCGATATTGCAGCAATCAAAATGGCGACGGTTTTCCGCCAGCAGCGTCAGTGCATCGGGGTTTCGTTCAATGGCCGTCACCCGCAGTTCAGGGTGGCTGAGCGCTGCTTCAATCGAGACACTGCCCGTGCCTGCACCAACATCAATAAAATGGCGGGCCTGATGCAACGCAAGCCTGGCGAGCGCCACGGTGCGCACCACTTCCTTGGTCATCGGGACTTTTGCCCCGCGTAAAAACAGTTCATCTTTCATTGAGGATCACCAGGACATTCATGTCGTACTGTGCAGTGACATCACAGGCGCGTAGCCAGTGGATGCGTTCGTTTTCCATTGCCAGGTTTTCACCGATAACCAGCCTGCGTTGCCCGGCGCCTCTGGCGACCAGCTCAGCGGCGATTTCTCGCGGGCCACACAATTTATCGGTCACCATCGCCACTTTGGGCTGGCGGACCAGGACTTCGAAATCGACTGTTCTGCCGTGGCTGCTGGTTAACCAGATGTCATTCATATCGATGCCGGTTTTCGCGCAAAGATATTGCGCCGCGCTGATCCCCGGGATCACCTTCAGGCGATCGATTCCAAAGTGCGCAACCATTCGCGTACCAATGCCATAAAACAGCGGATCGCCAGATGCCAGCACCACCACGCGGCGCGCGGTCTGGCATTCAATCCAGCTCAGTAAAGCGGCGATGTCGGCATCAAGTTGGCGCGTTTCACCGCAAAAATCGGGGAACTGCGCCAGATGGCGTTTCCCGCCAATCAGAATTTCAGCTTCGGCAACCGCCTGGCGGGCAGCGGGCGTCATCAGTTGCACGCCCGCAGGCCCCATTCCAACCACCGTCAGCATTGCAAATCCTCCGCTATCTCCTGCAACGGGCGGTTACTACCCAACAGTTGGTTATCAAAAGAAAACATCACGGCATCGCAAACGGGAGGCTGGCTGGTAAAACGCAGCGTCTGGGCAACCCGCAGACAAATACGTTCGGCAAGATGGTGATAGATGCGCTGGAAACCCCAGGCGTCAATGTGCTCTTGCGCCGCTTCGGTGGTGTCGCATTCGCTGACGGCAGCCAGCAATTCGTAAGGCGCGTGGAGCAATGCCAGATGGGCGACCAGTATTTCCATGCGCGCGTCGGCAATATGGCTGTGGGTATGGAATATTCCGGCGGCGACCTTAATCAGCTTCCCCGGATGCCCGACCAGCACGATCTGACGGAAGCCCAGGCGCACCGCTTCCGAAATCATGTAACCAACAAAGTTGCTCATGGTGACGATGGACTGGCTGTCCACGCCAAGCTGTTCGCGTACGAAACGTTCGCCATGATTGCCAGGCACCATCACGATACGCTCCAGACCCGCTGCGCGTTTCAGCTCCAGTTCCAGCGCCAGAGAACGCTTCCAGCTCTCTTCCGACATCGGCGTCACAATGCCTGTGGTGCCAATAATCGAGATACCGCCGATGACGCCAAGGCGCGAGTTATAGGTTTTTTGCGCCCGTAGCTCCCCTTCAGGGGCGAAGATTTCCACCTGCGCACCACGCGACGGGCCAATCACTTCACGTACCGCAGATTCAATGGTCTGGCGTGGCGTACGGTTGATCGCGGCACTGCCGACGGGCAAGCCAATGCCTTTGCGGGTGACTTTGCCTACCCCTTCGCCGCCATGAAGGGTTATCTCGCCGGAATCGTTCAGCGCGACTCTGGCAAAAATCAACATGCCGTGGGTGGCGTCAATATCATCACCGCCGTCTTTACGGATAGCGGCGATCGCTTGCTGCCCTTCGATTTGTGGCGATTCAACATTCAGGCACAGCGTCACGCCGGAAGGCGTGGTAATAGAAACCTGATGAATCAGGTGCTGGCGTAATACCATCAGCGCCGCGACTTTTGCCGCCGCCGTTGCGCAGGAGCCGGTGGTATAGCCTTTGCGTAACGCTTTTCCGTTATGCCACACCGGTGCCTCGAAGGATTCGCTCATCACGCCTCCCGCAGGTGATACAGCACGGCGTTGACGATGGCGGCGGCGACATTACTGCCGCCCTTACGCCCGCGTGCAGCAATGGCCGGAAGGTCGCTGGCAATCAGCGCATCTTTCGACTCTTCGGCGCCGACGAACCCGACAGGAACGCCAACCACAGCACGCACCGGAGTCGCCTTTTCCAGCAAGCGGAACAGTGCGGTTGGCGCGTTACCAAAGACAAAGATCTTTTCGCCTTCTTCTTGCATCGCCAGATCAACCGCCGCCATAGAGCGCGTGATCGCCAGTTCTTTCGCCTGGTGGACAACGTGGGGATGGCTGATATAGCAACGGCACTCGCCACCGAAACTGGCTAACAGCGTTTTATTGATCCCGGAAAGCGCCATCGTGGTGTCAGTGTAAATCGTGCAGCCGCTGCGCAACGCGGCGCACAAGTTGTCCAGCGCATGTTCGGAAAACCATAAAATATCCAGCCAGTCAAAATCGGCGGTGGTATGGATAACCCGTTTAATCACCGCCTCGTGCAGCTCGCTGGCAAAACGGTATTCTGGCCGGGTTTCCCGGACAATCTCGTCGATAATGACGAAGCTTTTGGCTTCAATCGCGTGTGGTTGTTGTATGTAATTCATCATATTGCCCTCAGACCGCTCCAGACCAGATAACCCGCGTCAGCGCAAACAGCAGCAGCGCCAGCGTGGAAGCCACCCACATCAATTGAATCGTTGCTGAAATATCGCCAACGGCTATCTCGCGGGAAGCCTCTCCGAGCCAGGGTTTGTCCATCCGTTGCCCGAAGTATTCATTTGGCCCGCCGAGACGAATACCTAACGCCCCTGCCACCGTAGCCTCCGACCAACCGCAGTTGGGGCTGCTGTGGTTGTAGCGATCGCGCCAGCCAATACGCAGCGCGTCGATGGCATTGTTGCGGCACATCCACGCGGCAGCGCTCAGCAATAACCAACTGATACGCGCCGGAATGAAGTTGGCGAGGTCGTCCATTCGCGCACTAACCATGCCGATTGCACGGTATTTTGGGTGTTTGTAGCCGACCATCGAATCCAGCGTGTTGACGGCTTTGTAGGCCATCGCCAGTGGCGCGCCGCCGAGCAGTAAAAAGAACAGTGGTGCTATCACGCCGTCCACGGTGTTCTCCGCAACGGTTTCCACTACCGCGCGATTGATTTGCGGCATTTGCAATTGGGAAGTGTCGCGCCCGACAATCCAGGCGAGTTTTTTGCGGCTTTCCTCGAGATTGCCCTCACTTAACGGCAGCTCCACGTCACGCGCGGCGTCATCGAGGCTGCGGGCAGCAAGCACCGTGAAAATCATCCACACTTCGACAATCCAGCCCAACCAGGGGTGAATGGCATTGGCAAAATGCAGCAGCCCCCACGCCACGCCGAAGGTGGTGCCAACCACGCAGAGCCACATCAAACCACCGCCGATGGACAAGGCCGCTTCGCTACGGCAGTAACGCCGGACGATACGTTGTGCCAACGCTGTCAGTGCGCCAATCCAGCGCACCGGATGCGGCCAGTGGTGAGGGTCGCCCAGCAGACGATCCAGAATCCACGCCACCGCCCAGGCCAGGAGTGTCATTTCGCTCTCCTGGCTGCACTTATCCAGCGATTAAGCAGCGTGGGACGCTGGGCAAAATGAATATGCAGATAGCTGGCGAAGGTATTTCCCACCTGCCAGCCACCCGACCACGCCTGTAAAACTGCGCCGTCGCGGGTTTTGCTGCACGCCATCACCGCAGGGATTTGCGGCGTAAATTCAGAATAATGAAACTCGTGACCACGCAGCGTTTCGCCTGTGTCAGCCAGCAAGGTGGGCGCCAGCGCCCGGCTTTCGCAGTAGCCAAAGCGGGTTAATTTTTTGCCCATCACGCTATGGCCGGGAATAGCGCCGACCATCGGATAAGTCGCGCCGTGACTGTCTTGTAGCGAACTGCCGAGGTACATCAAGCCGCCGCATTCGCCATAAATCGCCGCGCCTCGTTGGTGGGCTGCGAGGATTTGAGCGCGCATGGTGTGGTTCGCGGACAGCTTTTCGGCGTAGAGTTCCGGATAGCCACCGCCGAACCAAATCATCTGGCATTCCGGCAACTGGCTGTCATGCAGCGGGCTGAAGCGCACGATGCGCACGCCAGCACGCTCAAGAAGAGAAATGTTATCGGGGTAATAGAAGTTGAACGCCTCGTCATCGGCCAGCGCCAGCGTTAACCCTGCTCCGCTGCCGGCGACTGGCAGTTCAGGCCACGCCCCTGAAGGGAGCGCATCACAGACGCTGAGTGCCAGCAACTGGTCGATATCCAGCGTTTTTTCAAGCTGGCTGGCGAAGTCTGCCCAGGGTTGTGAATTGACGACCGACTCGCGTGCGGTGACCAGCCCCAAATGCCTTTCCGGTAACGAAACCCCTTCAACACGGGGAACGTAGCCCAACACCGGCACGCCGCAGTAGCGTTCAATAGCGCTTTTCAACAACTGGTAATGGCTTTCGCTATTCACGCGGTTGACGATCACGCCCGCCAGCTTTAATGCGGGGTCAAAATGTTGAAACCCCATGACCGTCGCGGCAATCGACGTCGAAACAGCTTTCCCATCGACCAGCAGAATCACCGGGCAGTTCAGTTGCTTCGCCATCCCTGCGGTGCTGCAATAATCAGGACTGATGCCGTAGCCATCAAACAGCCCCATCACGCCTTCAATCACCGCCACATCCGCATGCTGCATACGTTCGGCAAACAGCGCATTTAACGTGGTAACCGGCAGCATAAAACGGTCAAGGTTCAGGGAGGCAGTCCCGGTCACGGCGCTATGCCAGCCAGTATCAAGATAGTCAGGGCCAACTTTGCAGGGTTGTACGCGCAATCCGCGCTGTGTGAGGAGGCTAAGCAAACCCAGCGTAACCGTGGTTTTGCCACATCCGCTGGAAGTGCCTGCAACAATGAATGTCCTTTTCCTGGCTGCCATACCCCAATCCTGTTCTGGGCGGTACGGGTGCCAGGATGTGCGTTGACCCAGTCTTGCGACTCGACGCTTTCTGAGCAACCCACTTCCCACCGAAGTTGTTGTTTTTAGCTAACAGACTGGTCTTCTGGCTTAGCGTCACTCTCACCCGTCCTTCCCAATCTTACGATCAGTGGTATCACGGGTTCGTCAGCATCACAGCAGCGGGGGCTGCGGGGGATTTAAACCCCCTTCCCAACCACACAATGTGGTGTATCTATTAGCATTGCAGTTAACCGCGTATGCCGTAAATTCACTGTTGCGCATACGTGGAAACATAATTTAAGAATTCTGTTGAATATCGCCAAATAAAAACTCGACACAGGTTATAGCGCCTAAGCAATTAAATTATTGCGCTACGACAATTTATCAGACCAATTAAATTTGCTTACTTTGACACGCCCCACAATTAATTACCTTTTCGTAAAGCAATAACAAAACCTCACTTTTAAATGAAATAACCCCTTACACCAAATAGACAAATAAGTTCATGAAAATAAATCATATTAATATGAAAATAAATCAAAGCCATATTATTAGCGCGCAGATATAACATCTTTATTCTTTTTATCGCCATGGCGGATTAAGCTATATTGTGGAAAATCAATAAATCCTATAAAGCGCCATGTCACTATCGCGCAGATATAATTGAGTGAAAAAGGTGGTCAATGTGGCAGTAGCTCAGTGTCCTGCATCCTGTGGCGAGCTTATCCAGGGGTGGATTGTTGGCGGCGAAAAGCTGGTGTCGTGTCCGGTGGACTGGTACAGCACCGTTGAAGTCACCACTGGCGCTCCGCTAGCAAGCGAACTTCCTCTGTCGCGCGCAATGGTGAAACAGCTGCTGGCGCACTGGCAATATCCCGCAGAGTTGAGCCGTGAAATACGCATTGAGCGCCACTCGACGATTCCGCTCGCCAAGGGAATGGCCAGTAGCACCGCAGATATCGCCGCCACGGCGCTCGCTACCGCGAGTTATTTAGGCCGTGAACTCAGTGAACAAGCACTGGCGGCGCAGTGTGTTGCACTCGAACCCACCGACAGCACTATTTTTCGCAGCCTGACGTTGTTTGACCATAACAAAGGTGCTACGCGCATCGCCTGTGACTCGCAACCGGCGCTGGATCTGCTGGTGCTTGAAAGCCCACTGACTTTGCGGACCGCAGATTATCACCGCATGGAAAGAAACACGTTGCTGCAACGGCATGCCCCTGAACTGGAAACAGCCTGGGGGAAAATTCAGCAAGCGTGCGCGCAGAACAACCCACGTTTGATGGGTGAAGCCGCCACGCTTAGCGCCGTGGCGAGCCAGAATATTTTGCCTAAACCGGAATTTAACGTCTTGTTATCACTGGTTGAAGAGTGCGATCTCTACGGTATTAATGTCGCGCACAGCGGCAGCGTGGTGGGGCTGCTGTTAGACCGCAACAAGCATGATGTAGAGCGGGTGATAGGGCTATTGACGGAAAAACGCTTAACTCCACACTGGCCGATGCATCACTTGTTGAAGATGGTCGAAGGCGGCGTGGCCTTGCTGTGATCA
>Ga0105244_10001436_pt1 | contig 19277 bp, 23 predicted proteins | sample KBSM44metaG_FD_80423 | JGI IMG/M metagenome (GOLD analysis project Ga0105244, IMG submission 80423) | Miscanthus rhizosphere microbial communities from Kellogg Biological Station, Michigan, USA - KBS M4-4 metaG | ecosystem: Host-associated > Plants > Roots > Rhizosphere > Soil | place... | reverse complement strand
GGTGGTGGACTTGCCCAGGATTATCGGCGGCGTTGGCGACGAGGGCGACGGCCAGGCTGGCTGCGGCGAACAGCGACGGTTTGATGTTCATGATGGTTCCTTCGGCTGGTAAACGTTGAGCGGTCAAAATAACCGCTATAATTGACTTATGTTGGTTACTCGAGGCGAAGTATCGGAAGTTTTAAGTAACCTGTCAACATAAATTTTAACGGTTACTAAATTATGAGCGCAGAAGAGCATCCAAGTAGCGGAGCACCCGAGGCGCCGATGGTGGGCGATCACCTGGCAATGGATCTGCTTAACACCGAGGCCAGCGTGGACGGGCGGACGGTCAACTATTGGCATAGCGGAGAGGACGTTCTGAAGTGGCTGGCGCGTCACGGCATCTCGCCTGCACACTCGGGCAGCCCGGTCGACATGGCCGCGCTGCTGGCCCGGGGGAAAACGCTGCGCGCAGTGGTGCGGCGGCTGATCGTGGAACGCAAGGAGGACCGGCTCGGCGATATCGCCGGCCTGGAGCCGTATCTGCACGCCCACGTCAGCGCCCCCCATCTGGCGCGTGACAGCGACGGCGGTTTGACGCTCACGCGGGTGGTCCGCGCCGATCCGGTCGCGTCGATGCTGGGTGCGGTTGCGGAAGCGGCGGCGCAACTGCTGGTCGAAGGCGACTTCAACCTCGTCAAGCAATGCGAGCACCCCGAATGCATCCTGTGGTTTTACGACCGCACCAAGGCGCACAAGCGGCGCTGGTGCAGCATGGCCCTGTGCGGCAATCGCTACAAGGCCGCGCAGTTTCGAAAGAAGGCGGCGCGCGGGGCGGATGCCGTGGAATGACGCGGTCACTGCAAGTGGGATCAAGTTAGGCTGGTGCTTCCGTGGTGGGCGGCCGCCGGCTATAGCCCCTTGAGGAACGCGAGCAAGCGCTCGAAATAAAACGCCTGGTCGTCCCACATGCACAAGTGGCTGCCGTTGCGGCAGATGACCGCCTTGGCGTCGCCCATCGCCGACGCCATCTTCGGCATGTCACGCGGGTCCATCTCGTCGTAGGTGGCGCCGATGACAAGCGCCTTGACCTTGATCTCGCCAAGCCGATCCCAACGCTCCCAGTCCTTCAGGTTTCCCGTCATGACGAATTCGCTCCGTCCCTGCATCTGGTGGTAGATTTTTAGGTTGGCGTGCGCGAACGTGCGGTTGACCGCGTCCGGCCACGGCGCGAGGCGGCAGATGAATTTGGGATAGAGCTCCTCCATCATGATTTGCTCGTAGTCGGGCGAGTCGTAGGCGTCGGCCGCCTCCAGCGCCTCGAGCCGCGCCAGCACCGCCGGCGGCAACTGCCGTTTGAGCACGGCAAGATGGCGCTTCAGCGCCTGCATCCCGGCCGTCATGTTCGAGATGACGAGGCCGCGCAAACGGGCTTGATGGCGCAGCGCGTAGTCGATCGCCAGCACGCCGCCCCACGAATGGCCGAACAACACGAACGATTCCAGCCCGAGGCCGGCGCGCACCTCCTCCACCTCGTCCAGGTAGCGCGGCAGCGTCCACAGAGCGGGATCGTCGGGACGGTCCGAGTTGCCGCAGCCGAGCTGATCGTAATAATACATCTCGATGCCCGCCTGCGGCAGGAACGACTCCATCGCCTCGAGGTACTCGTGCGAGAAGCCGGGCCCGCCGTGCAGCAGCAACACCTTGACCGGCCCGCTGCCGATCTTTTTCGTCCACACCTTGTACTTGCCGCCCATGACCGGCACCATGCGCACACCGGCCGTCCTGATACCCGGCGGGTTGAGGCCGTCGGCCTTGGTGATGGTGGGCGGCTGCGGCGCCGGGCGCGACGCGGCACCGGCGGCCGGGGATGCCACGGCGATGCCGGTGGCGATAAAATGACGACGGTCCATTACATTCCAGCTGGGTTGTGATGACCGCATTTTGCGCAATACCGGCCGGAACCAGAATGGCCGCGCCGCGCAACACACCATTTCGCCCCGCGCAATAATGGCTGCGCGACCTCCAGGACGCTAGACCGATCAACGGCCTCAAGCGCCAATCCGGGCGTCAAAGCCCATCATCGCCACCTGCGCCACCGCCTCGAGTTCGGAGCGGTCCGCGCCGTCGCGGGCCAGGATGGACATGCCCCCCTGTACCGTCTGCATGAAGCGGGCCAGTGCGTGAACGTCGACCGATGCGGCGATCTCGTGGTCCGCCACGGCCCGGCCAAGGCGCTCCGTCAGGCGGACCAGCGTGATTCCGCGGGCCGTCCGCACCAGGTCGCCCAAGCCCGGGTAACCCTCGCTGCCGACCGCCGACAGCATGACCATGCACCCGCGCGGGATGTCGGCAAGGCAGCCGGTCAACGCGGCGGCTGAATCCATCAGCCAGCATTCAATCGCTTCCCGCGCCGAACCCGACGAAAAGAACCTGCTCCAGACCAGCGCCTCATAGGTGTCACGGTAGTAGCCGAGCGCCTCGCCGTACAGCGCCTCCTTCGATCCGAACGCCGCATACAGGCTGGGCGAGCCGATCCCCATCGCCGACGTGAGCTCGGCCATCGAGGTCGCTTCAAAACCCTTTTCCCAGAACAAGCGGGTGGCCCGCGCCAGGGCGGCGCGGCGGTCGAACGCACGCGGCCGTCCGCGCGTGCGTGGTGTCGGCGGCACATCAGCCTGCATGGTCTCTCCCAATTTTTATATCAATCGTTATATTAAACTGGTTGACAGGTTCGGGCAACGCCCGTAGCATTTCTGTGTCGATCGACACATAAATACTACGGGCGCAAGCCGTCGAAGGAAACACCATGAACCAACCATCAAACCGCCAGATCGTCCTTGCCGCGCGTCCCAACGGAAACGCCGCGCCGGGCGACTTCAACCTCGTTACCCGGCCCATGCCGTCGCCTGCCGAGGGCGAGGTGCTGATACGTAACATGCTGATATCGCTCGATCCCTATCAACGCAACCTGATGGGCAACGCGTCGAGCGAACTGCCGCCGATCGATATCGGCCAGCCGATGCCCGGCCCGACGGTCGCCGTGGTCGAACAGAGCAGGAATCGGGATTTCGCGGTCGGCGACCAGGTCGTCAGTTGGTCCGGCTGGCAGGAATATGCGTTGTCCAACGGCGCCGATCTGCAAAAGATCGATGCAGGCAGGGCGCCGTTGTCGAGCGCGCTGGGCGTGCTGGGACATACCGGTCTGACCGCCTGGGTCGGCATCAACAAGTTCCTCGATCCCAAACCCGGCGGCACCTTCGTCGTCACGGCGGCGGCGGGATCGGTGGGCTCGATCGCCGCGCAACTGGCCAAATTGCGAGGACATCGCGTGGTCGGCGTCGCCGGCGGCGCCGACAAGGTACGCTACCTGAAGGAGGAGCTCGGCCTTGACGAGGCGATCGACTACAAGGCGCCCGATTTTGCCGCCCAGCTCGCCAACGCGCTGCCGAACGGGCTGGACACGCTGTTCGACAACGTAGGCGGCCACATGTTTGAAGCGCTGATGCCCTATTTCAATATGCACGCGCAAATCGTTGTCTGCGGCACGATCGCGCAATACGGTTTTCCCGGCGCGGCCGAGGGTCCGAACCGCCTGCCCGACCTGTTAAAGGCCTTCCTCTACCGATTCATCGTGATCCGCGGCTTCGCGCTGCCCGATCACTTCGACAGCTTCCCGGCATTTCTCGCTGAAGTCGCTCCACTGGTGGCGCAGGGCAAAATCAAATTCCGCGAGGATGTCGTGGTGGGATTTGAAAACATCCCCGACGCCTTCCTCAAACTTTTTGATGGACGCAATAATGGCAAGCTGATCGCCCGGATAGCGGTGCCGGAAAGAGCGGCACCCTGATGCGTGGGCCAGGGCAGGCTTGCCGGCCCGGCCGGGATGCGTCGCCGTTAGCCATTCGCTTCGCCATGGCGCGACGGCGCGGAAAACCACACCCCCGCCACCGAGGGCCTGTGGGCCGCGCGGCGCATGATGGCGATCCAGGCGTACCACGAGTGGATGCCGATCCAGGCGTACCACGAGTGGATGCCGATCCGCGTGCCCGACGCGGCGCGCCCGGACCGCATCTACCGCTCCTTCGACTTCGGCAACCTGCTGTCGCTGCACATGCTCGACACCCGCGTCATCGGCCGCGACAAGCAACTGGCCTACGCCAGCTACGCCGGCGCCGACGGCAGCTTCAATAGCGCGGGGTTCACGGCCGAGGTGTCGAACCCGACGCGCCAGCTGATGGGGACGGAGCAGACCACGTGGCTGCAAAACCAGATGACCAAGTCGACCGCCACCTGGCAAATCCTCGGCCAGCAAGTGCTCATGGCGCGCATGCTGCTGCCGGCGCCGATGGTGCTGACCGCCAGCGGCTACGCGTCCTACCTCGCCATCGCCGCCAAAGTGCAAGCCGGCGTGGCGCTGAGCGACGCCGAGACGGCGTCGCGCGGCTTCGTCGTGCTGACCGTCACGCCGAGCGAAACGCGGGCCGAGTACCGCTACGTCGACACCATCCAGTCGAAAACCTACACCGCATCAGTCGGCAAGACGCTACGCATGCTGCCGGGCGCGTCCAACCGCAAGATCGTGGCCGGCTGAAAATGAGCAAGCCGCGCGGCGCGCGGCTTGTTCCCGCAAGGGCTCCGGGGCCGATTAATCGTGCAGGTCGATCTCGGTGCGCTCGTTTTCGCTTTTCCCCAGCCAGCGCCTGTGCAGCATACGCTCCAACGGATGGCCGAGAAGGAAAAGCAGCATCACCAGTATCAAGCCGATGCCGGCCACGCGCCACGCGCCCATGCCGCAGACGATGCCGATGCAGGCCGTCATCCAGATCGAGGCGGCGGTGGTCAGTCCCTTGATTTTTGCCGATCCATTATCGAGAACGATGACGCCGGCGCCGAGAAAGCCTATGCCGGTGATGACGCCTTGGACCGCCCGGCTCAGCGCGTCGCGGCTGTACTGGCCGTCGAACGGCGCGAATTCCATGCTGGCCATGGCGACCAGGGCCGCGCCCAGCGCGACCAACCCCAGCGTCTTCATGCCGGTCGGTTTGCCGTGCAGATTACGTTCGAGTCCGATGACGCAGCCGAACAGCAGAGCGACGCCAAGACGGGCCGTGATATCCCAATAATCAACCATCGTTCGACACCTGAAAATGCGGCCGCGGCCGAGCAAACCAGCATACCACCGCGATCGATGGCTTAGCAACCGCGGCCATCGCGGCGCTACTCCAGCAACGCCGCGATGGCCAGCGGCGTGCTGCTGGTGACGACCTGCACGCCGTCGGCAAACACGGCGAAGCGGTAAACGAAGACACGAAAGCCGGTCACCGCGTCGCCGGGGAACGCCGGACCGTCCACGGCGGCCAGCGCCGCGGCGCCCCCTCCCCCGCTGCGCGCCACCCGCACTTGCGCCGCCTCGCCCTTGGCATACGCGAACTGCACGCCGGCGCAGCTTTTGCCGCCCGGCGCGCCGGTGTAGCGCAGATAGGCGGCCACCTGCTCGCACGCAGCCAGCAGGTCGGCGGCCGCGTAGACGCCATCGGCGCGCGTGACGATCGACACCCACGGCCCGTGCGCGAACTGGCCGGGCTTGCGGTTCAATTCCAGCTCGGCGTTGTCGTCGTAGGCGGCTTTGGAGAACGGGAAGATGGCGCGTCCCAACACGTCGAGCGGCAAATCCAGGCGCGCGCCCTTGCTGTTGAGGGTCAGGCGCAGACCGTCCATTTGGGCGCCGCCGTCACGCGGGCGCAGGCGCAGGTGGTTCTGCAAGAACTGCTTCGGCTTGCCGTACTTTTCAAACCAGATCATCTGGCGGTAGGCGTCGCGATAGCTGATCCAGTCCGACGCCTGCTGCGACCACGCGCACGCCGGGGCCAAGGCCAGCCAGAGCAGGAGGAATCTGAACATGGCGTTCTAGAACCGGTAGGCCAGGCCGCTGGACCAGGTGATGAAGTTGCGGCGGTCGACGATCGGGCTGTTGGCCGCCGGCGCGCCGAGCCGCGTCCCCACCACTGCGGTGTTGACCAGCCAGCGGCTGCTCAACTCCCAGTTCCAGTTGGCGCCAGCGTTCAGCGCCATCACGCCGCCGGCGGGCCGATAGGCACCGAACACCTCGTAGCGCTCGCGCATGACGGCGTCGCCGGCCCACGACGCGCCGGCGGAAAACGACACCGTGTGGTGCGGCGCGAGCGACGCCAGCGTCTTTTGCAGGCCCACGTTCCCTTTCAAGCCGCCGGCGCTGGTGTCGTAGACGAGGGCCGAAAGCAACCGCACCTGGCCACCCAGATAATAGTTATAGAATCCGCCCGCGTCCCACGACCCCTTGATCGGATGCGTGCCCGCCAGCCGGCGGCCGTCGCCCGGATCGCGTCCGCTGCTGTCCAGCAGCAGCGGACCATATTCGACGCCCGGCGTGCGCGACAGATGCATGCCGGCGGCGCCGGTGGCCGAGACGAAGATGCCATTGCTCCACTGGACCTGCAGCAGCGGCCGCAGCGCCGTGGAGCGCTCTTCCCCATCGGCCGGGGACGAGCGCTGAACCATCGCCAGCCCGACGTACATGTCGGTACTACCATCGGGCATCATGCCGACGGTTTTCTCCTCGGCCAGGGCCGGCAACGCGGCCAAGCACAATAACGCGAATATCGGGGACGGCTTGTACATGTTTTCCTTAGAAGCCGAAGCGCGCGCCCAGCGACAACTTGTTCATCGCCGCCGCCAGCCCTTCGTCTTTGATTTTGTTCGTATGTTCGATCTCGAGCTGCAACGCCACGTTCCTGGTCACGAACCAGGCGGCGCCGACGCCCAGATACACGCCGTTCTTGTGTACCCGCTCACCCGGTCCGGCCCCGGGTCCGCTCGCATCGAGCTTGAGCCGCCCCTGCGCCAAGCCGGCCTTGCCGTACAAGGACCAGTCCTCGCCCAGCTTCCAGTCGGCCCTCACCGCCACATAGCCCATGCTGGTGCGCAGGCGCAGCCGGCGGCCGGCATCGAGGTCGAAATCGGTCGATCCGCCAAACCCGCTGTAGCCCGCCTCCAGCGCCCAGCCGGGCGACAGCACATAGCCGGCGTACAGGCCCACCGGCCGCTGCTTGCCGACGGCGTCGTACCGCTTCGTGGTTCCGCCTTCGGCGACGTTGACATGGCCATCGGTGCCGCTGGCGATATTGGCGCCGAGGTAGAAATCCTCCGCCTGCGCGAACGGTGCGAAGGCGATGGCGAAGACGGCGCTGACAAAGATTTTTTTCATGATGGGTTTCCGGGTTGAGGTAAGAGCCTCGAAGCTTAGAACCCGCCACCGCAAAAATCCTCTCCGGACTGTATGCCAATTGTCGTCAATTTGTAGGGCGTATTTGTATAAAAAATGTACGAATCTGTACCGGATTGTCTAATTCGCCACTTCCGCGCGGGCTGCCGCTACAATGCTGGTCAAAACGGAGGGCGAATGCAGCGAGTGATGCTGGTGGAGGACGATGCGCGGCTGGCCGCGCTGGTCGGGGAATACCTCGGCGAGTTCGAATACGCGGTCGACGTGGTCGGCCGCGGCGACCGCGCGCTCGAACGTTTCAGCGCCACGCAGCCGGACCTGGTGATCCTTGACCTGACCCTGCCCGGCACCGACGGCATGGTGGTGTGCCGCCAGCTGCGCCAGTTGAGCGCCGTGCCGATCCTGATCCTGACCGCGCGCGAGGACATGTTCGACGAAGTCTCCTGCCTCGAGCAAGGCGCCGACGACTACGTCAACAAACCGATCCAGCCGCGTGTGCTGCTGGCCCGCCTGCGCGCGCTGCAGCGGCGCGGCAGCGCGCCGGCCGACAGCGACGTGGTGGTGGGCGCGCTGCGCATCTCGCGCGCCGACCGCGCGGTGTTCTGGCGCGAGCGCGAGGTGGCGATGAACAGCGCCGAGTTCAAACTGTTCCTCATTTTGGCGGAGGCGGCCGGCAAGGTCCAGTCGCGCAACGACATCCTGATCAAAATGCGCGGCATCGAGTTCGACGGCCTCGATCGCAGCATCGACAACTGCGTCTCGCGCCTGCGCCGCAAGTTCGGAGACGCCGCCTCCGAACGCATCAAGACCGTCTGGGGCGAAGGCTACCTGTTCAGCCCCTCGGCCTGGGAATGAACCGCCTCTTCCTGCGCTTCGCGCTGCCGGTGCTGCTGGCCATCGGCCTGGCCACGGTCGTCATCTACCTCACCTTCGCGCGCCTGTTCGGCGACCCGGTCGACGAGATCGCGCGGCGCCAGGCCACCGGCCAGATCTTCCTGCTGGAGCAGTACATCGACAAGGCCGGTGCCGACGAGTGGCTGGTGCGGCTGAACAAGGTGCGCGAAGTTTCCGGCGTCACCTTCGAGCTGCTGCCGCTGCGCGCCGCGCTGGCCGCGCTGCCGGAATCCCAACGCGGCCAGCTGGCGCAGGGGGCCATCGTGATCGACGCCGGCGGCAAATCGTTCTACCGCCGCGTGGACCGCGACGGCGCGCGCTACGTCGGCAGCGACGACGACGTGATCCTCGCGCGGCACCTGCCGATCGATATCGGCCAGGCGCTGGGCATGGAGGCGATCCGCTTCGGCGTGATCGCCTTGTTCCTGCTGGTGCCGATCGGCTGGTGGTCGCGCCGCCACTGGCGCGAGCTGGAAGCGCTGTCGCGGGTCGCCGAAGATTTCGGCCGGGGCGACCTGGCCGCGCGCGCGGCGCCGCGCCGGGGTTCGATCATCGCGCCGCTTGCGGGCCGCATCAACGACATGGCCGGGCGTATCGGCCTGCTGCTCGAAGCGCGCAAGAATCTGCTGCATTCGGTCTCGCACGAACTGCGCACGCCGATCGCGCGGCTCGAATTCGGGCTGGAGTTGCTGCGGCACCGGCATGCGGCCGCCGATCCGGCGCTGGAACAGCGCGTGCGGGCGATGGCCATCGATGTCGACGAACTGAAGGCGCTGGTCGACGAACTGCTGGACCTGACCCAGCTCGATCAGGCGCGGACGATGCCGACGCGGCCGGTCGCGCTGGCGTCGCTGCTGCGCGGCTGCGCGCCCTCGCAGTCGGCGGCGCTGCGTTACAGCGCCAGCATCGCCGCCGACCTTGGCGAGATCGAAGGCGACCAGCGGCTGCTGGCGCGCGCCGTCAACAACTTGCTTGGCAACGCCGCCAAATACGCGTCGTCGCGCATCGATTTGAGCGCCGCGCGCGACGGCGCGGGCGTGCGCATCGTCATCGACGACGATGGCCCCGGCATACCGGCGGACGCGCGTGCGCAGGTCTTCGATCCGTTCTTCCGGCTCGCGCGCGACGAGGACCACGCGGCCGGCGGCTACGGCCTCGGTCTGGCCATCGCGCTCAAGGCGGCGCGGCTGCACGGGGGAGACATCGCCATCGACGACTCGCCGCTGGGCGGCGCGCGCTTCACGCTGACGCTGCCGATATAACGCGGTCCATGCAATTCAGGGCGCTACGGCCCGTATAAAGCGACTATACATTCCTGTCTAGATAAAACAACACCGCCTTCAGCCATAAAAATTAAAGTATACATTTTTGTCTAGACAGACTAATCTACAAATACTTTAGCAAGCTGACAAGAGGCGACGATGTCCATACCCAAACCCACGGCGGCCGAGCTCGACCTGCTGCAAACCTTGTGGCCGCTCGGCTCGGCCACCGCCAAGCAGGTGCACGAGGCCATGCTGGCCGACAAGCCCGACCTGGCCTACGGCACCGTGCTGCGCCTGATGCAGATCATGCACACCAAGGGCATCCTGATCCGCGACGAAAGCCAGCGCTCGCACGTCTACGCGCCGGCGCAGGCGCAGGACGCGCTGCAAACCAATCTGCTCAAGGACCTGGTGCAAAAGGCCTTCGCCGGTTCGGCCAAGGCGCTGGTGCTGGCGGCGCTGCGCAGTGGCATCTCCAAAAAGGAGCGCGCGGAGATCGAACAAATGCTCAAGGACGACGACCAATGAGCGCCTTCACGTTCGCCCTCGGCCTGACCTTGATGCACTTCCTGTGGCAAGGCTTGCTGATCGGCTGCGCCACCGCGCTGGCGCTGGCCTTGATGCGCAACGCGCGCGCCGAATACCGCTACCTGCTGGCCTGCTCAGCGCTGACGGCCTGCCTGTGCTGGCCCGCGTTCGATCTGTACCAGCGCCTCGGCGGCTCCGCCGCCGCCAGCGTCGATTTCAAGATGATCGAACTGGCCGCGCAAACCATCACCGGCGCAGGCGAGCCGTTCGACCTGCGCGATTCGCTGCGCGGCATCGTCGGCCTGTGGGCGCTGTGCGCCGCCGCGCTGGCGCTGCGCATGGTGCTCGGCCTGCTGTGGATCAAGCGCGCCGCCGGCGAGGACGCACCCTGCCATCGCGCCGACCGGCTGCGCTGGGAGGCCAGCCTGGCGCGCCTGGCGCGGCGCTTCGACGTCACCCGCGCGGTGCGCCTGCGCATCGTCGATACGCTCGCCAGCCCGGTCACGGCCGGCTGGTGGCGGCCGGTGGTGCTGGTGCCGGCGTCGCTGGTGTCGGGCATGCCGCCCGATCTGCTGGCCGCGCTGCTGGCGCACGAGATGGCCCATATCAAGCATCACGATTATCTGGTCAACCTGCTGCAGAACGCGATCGAGACGGTGCTGTTCTACCACCCCGCTGTCTGGTGGATATCGAACCGTATCCGCGTCGAGCGCGAACTGATGGCGGACGATTTAGCGGCAAGGACACTGGGCGAACCGCGGCGCCTGGCCCTTGCACTTTCAGAACTGGAAAAACTCCAGTTCTCCACCCACCACCTGGCCCAAGCGGCCAACGGAGGAAATTTGATGGAACGTATTCAACGCTTGATGCGCCCCGCACCGCGGGCCCTGAACTGGAAGGCGGCGGTCCCGATGCTGGGATTGGCGCTGGCCTGCATGACGATCTACGCCGAGGCGGTCGCCGCCGACAAGGCCGCCGGACGCACGGCCGCTGCGGTGGTCGATTTTAAAACCTGCGCCAAGCCCTTATGGCCGGAAGGCGCGGTCGCCCGCAAAGAGGAAGGCGCGGTGACGCTGGCCTTCACTGTCGGCACCGACGGCAAGGCGAAGCGCTCCGAAGTGATCAAATCGAGCAGCTTCACCGACCTGGACGAGGCGGCCCGAACCGCCATCGAAAAATGCACGTTCAAGGCCGCCACGCGGGCCGGCAAACCGTTCGAATCGACAATGCACATGCAGTACGTGTGGGTGCTGGAGTAAGCCCGACGCCGCCCCCGGTTCGATGACGATCAGCCGGCGGGCGGCAGCCGCATCCACTCCAGGATGTCGGCGAAGATGTCTTCGCGATTGAGCTCGTTGAAGTTCTCGTGATAGTTTTGCGGATGGCGCTGATACGTCAACAGCGCCGCCGGCACCGATTTGAGCATCGCCTCGGACGCGTCGGCGTCGGCCAGCTTGTCGTCCCCCGCCACGACGGCGAACAAGCGATGGTTCCACGCCGGCAGCCGCGCCGCCAGCCCCCGCTGCGCCGCCGTCAGCGCGTTGCCGAAGCGGACTGTGATTTCGGTGGCGCGCACGCCGTCGCGCTCGTCGGCGTGATGGCGCGCGGTGATGGCGCCGTCGTGCGTGAGCACATCGGTCAGCGGCGCCAGCGGCACCTTCATGCGCGGCGCCAGCGCGCCCAGCACGCCGGCCAGCGCCAGCAGCACCGGCGACACCTTGATCGCGTTGACATAGTACGGCGACGACAAAATGAAGCCTTCGATGGCGGCGTCGCCGGCGAAGCGGCCCAGTCCCAGATGGGTGGCGATCAGCGCGCCCATCGAGTGGCCCATCACGAAAACCGGCACGCCGGGATACTCGCGCTTGACCCATTGCAGGAACAACACGCTGTCGTCGAGGAACACGTGGAAGCCGGGGATGTCGACCCGGCGCGCGTCCTGATGCCCGCACAGGTCGTAGGCGACGGTGGCGACGCCGTGTTGGCGGAAATAGAGCGCCGGGGTGACGTAGTCGCCGCCGTGCGCCATGCCGCCGTGGATGGCGAGCAGCACGGCACGAGGCGGCGTCGGCGCCGCCGGCTCCCAGATGTGGATGCGCCGCTCGGCCTGCCCGCAACGAAAACCGGCAAGCCGCGTTTCGGCGAAGCGCATCAGGCGGTGATGCTGAGCGTGATGCCCATTTCGACCAGCAAGGTCAAATCGGCCAAGGTGAAGTCCAGGCTGGGCGTCGCCGCGCCACGCTCGGTGGTGAAGGAGATGCGCAGTTCGGCGGCGACGTCCGAGCGTTCGAAGTGGATGCCGCGCGCCTGGCATTCGGCCAGATAGTGGCGGATCTGCTTGAGCAGCTCGTCCGGGTCCTCGTCCGTGCCGATGCCGACATAGAAGCCGGAATCGATGCGCACCCGGCCGTCGGGCTTGACGTCGCCCTTTTGCCAGTCGCTATCGGGTTCGGTGGGCAAGCCGTCGCGGACGTCCGCCAGCGCGTCGTCGTCGCCGTGCACCTTCATTGTTGCGATGTTCATGGATCTGCCTTGTTTGTCGACGGCCTGTATGCCGTCTCAAAAGGTTACACCATAGAAATATCAAAGTCTAGCAATATGGCCGATTCGACAAGGTATAAGTGCCAGACCAGTCGATAGATCAGGCAATCCCGTAGCGTTCGCGATACGCCGCCACGGCGTCTTTATGCTGCAGCAACTGCGGATCGGCGCCCTTGCCGTTCAGGTACGCGAACAAATCGTCCAGGTTGCCGATCGAAATGACCGGGATATTGTAGAGTTTGGACACTTCCTGCACCGCCGAATTCGGCGACATCACGCCGTCGGCGTTGGCGGAGCGCTCCATGCGGTCCAGCGCGATCAGCACGGCGCACGGCTCGGCGCCGGCGGCGCGTATCATGTCCACCGATTCGCGCACCGAGGTGCCGGCCGAGATCACGTCGTCGATGATGACGACCTTGCCTTGCAGCTTGGCGCCGACCAGGCTGCCGCCCTCGCCGTGGGCCTTGGCCTCCTTGCGGTTGAAGGCGAACGACGTGTTGCGGCCCTTGCCGGCCAGCGCCACCGCCGTCGCCGACGCCAGGGTGATGCCCTTGTAGGCCGGGCCGAACAGCATGTCGAACTCGACGCCGGAATCGAGCAGGGTCTGCGCGTAGAACTGGGCCAGCTGGGCCAGCGTCGCGCCGTCGTGGAACAGGCCGGCGTTGAAGAAGTACGGCGACTGGCGCCCGGCCTTGGTGGTGAACTCGCCGAAGCGCAGCACACCGGTGTCGACCGAAAACTCGATAAATTGCTGACGTAAATTGTTCATGCTGCCTCATTTCTTTAAAGTGGCCGTATTTTAACGCTACACTAACGCATTCTGAAATTCCGACTCATTTATAAGCACTTATTTAAGCACTTCTTCCATGCCAAAAATCATCTCCGCCAACCTGAACGGCATCCGTTCGGCATCCTCCAAGGGCTTTTTCAAGTGGATGGCCACGCAGGACGCCGACTTCATCTGCGTACAAGAACTCAAGGCCCAGGCGCCGGACATGACGCCCGAGTTCCTGAACCCGGGCGGCTACCACGGCCACTTCCATTATGCCGAGAAAAAAGGCTATTCCGGCACCGGCGTCTACAGCAAGATCGAACCGGACCGCGTCGTCATCGGTTTCGGCGCGCCGGAGTTCGACGCCGAGGGCCGCTACGTGCGTTGCGATTTCGGCAATCTTAGCGTGATTTCGGTGTATTGCCCGTCGGGATCGTCGGGCCCCGAGCGTCAGGAAGCCAAGTTCCGCTTCATGGCGCTGTTCCTGCCGCATCTGCAACAGCTGCACGCCGAAGGCCGCGAAGTGGTCATCTGCGGCGACTGGAACATCGCCCACAAAGAGATCGACTTGAAGAACTGGAAGGGCAACAAGAAGAATTCGGGCTTCCTGCCGGAGGAGCGCGAATGGATGACGCGCGTGTTCGACGAGGTGGGCTTTGTCGACGTGCACCGCGGCCTCGACCCGCGCGAGGAGCAGTACACGTGGTGGAGCAACCGTGGCCAGGCGTACGCGAAAAACGTCGGCTGGCGCATCGACTACCATGTCGCGACCCCGGGCATCGCCGCCAAGGCCACCACGGTGGCGATCTACAAGGAAGAGAAGTTCTCGGACCATGCGCCGTTGATCATCGAGTACGCGCACGACTGAAGCCGGAATTGGAATACCCTGTTGCGTTAATGATTGATCAAGATCGATCAATCTGCTAACTTGAAGGGGTTCCCTCTCTTATTCTTCACCAGCCATGGATCTTATCGGGACCGGCATTTACCCCTTGCATCAAGCAGCAAAGCTGGTTGGTGCGGAGCCGCGCGCGCTGCGTCGCTGGCTACAAGGGTACTCCCGAAAATATCAGGGCGAGTCTGTACGCTCCGAGCCACTCTGGGCCACACAGCTAAAAGATGAAGGCCTTCCCGGCGAAGTGATTGGTTTTCGAGATTTGCTCGAGCTACGCATGGTCTCGGCGTTTGTCAGGCACGGCGTCGATCTGAAAGTAATTCGCGCCACTATCGAAGCCGCCACAGAGTCATTTGGTCAAGGGTATCCACTGACGAACCGCCAGTTTCGCACCGACGGCAAACGCATTTTTCTGCAGGCGGTGGAAACGGCAACCGGAGAAGAGCGAATGGTGGATGTTCTTCAAAAGCAGTTTGTTTTTTCAGACATTATCACGCCTTCTTTATACGCCGGTATCGAGTACGGTACCGAAGGGGCTGTACGCTGGTTCCCTCTGGGGAAGCGGAGAACGATTTTGCTCGACCCGACATTGCAATTCGGCACACCGATCGTCGCGCATGCCTGCATTCCGACCGACACGATCTACTCGTCTTATATCGCCGAAGGCGGAGATCAGGAAATGGTGGCGCGTGTCTTCGACATCACACCGAAGATGGTGATAGACGCGGTGCAGTTTGAAGAAAGACTCGCCGCTTGAAATTCCTCTTCGACAATAATTTATCCCCTCACCTCGCCCACGGCATCCGGGAATTGTCGACAGTGACTCCTGGAGTCGAAACAGTCATTCACCTGCGAGATCGGTTCGCGCGCAACGCCCCGGACATGGAATGGATAGGCGAGCTGTCGGCCGACGGCCCATGGTATATCGTCTCCATTGACCGGTTCAAGAAACAACATGGAGCCGAACGCGAAGCGATCCGGCGCGCCGGCCACACAGTGTTCGTGCTGGACAGCCAATGGTCGAAATATGGATTCTGGACGCAGTCGGAGCGCCTGGTCAGATGGTGGCCGCAAGTCGTGAATTATTCAGCGCTCGTTAGCGGCGGAGCGTACCGCGTACCGTGGCGACATGCCCCGTCCACCAAATTCCAAGCCATCAGTTTTTGACGCTTCACAGGCTGCGTCGGCTGCTGAACTCGCGCCAGTCGCGGGTGAGCGGATCCAGGAAAGAGATGCGCCTTGCCAGCAGTTTCAATGGCTGCGACACGTCGTCCGCCTTGCACGGCAGCGCCACCGGATAGAACGCGTCGTTGATGATCGGGATGCCCAGCGACGACAGATGCAGCCGCAACTGGTGCTTGCGCCCCGTGTGCGGAAACAGCCGGTACAAGGTGCAATCGGCGCGGTGCTCGATGACCTCGATGATGGTCTCGGAATTGGGCTCGCCCGCCTCCTCCTTCATGATGAAGAATTTGTCGCCGTCCACCATCCGGCTGCGGTACGTGAATGGGTACTCGACACCCTTCAACGTCGGCGCCAGCGCCTCGTATTCCTTCTCGATCACCCGCTTCTGGAACATCGACTGATACGCGCCGCGGCTTTCCTGCTTGCGCGAGAAGATCACCACGCCGGCCGTCTCGCGGTCGAGCCGGTGGATCGGCGTCAGCGCCTCCTCGCCCAGGGTTTTCTTCAGGCGCACCAGCAAGGTCTCGTGCAGGAAGCGCCCGCCCGGCGTCATCGGCAGGAAGTGCGGCTTGTCGACCACCACCAGGTGCTCGTCCATGTGCAGGATCTCTTCGGTGAACGGTATCGGCGTCTCCGTCTCCAGCTCGCGGTAGTAGAACATGCGCATGCCGCGCTTGAAGGGGCTGTGCGGCGCCAGCGGCTTGCCGTCGCCGTCGACGACCTCGTTGCGCGCCATGCGCTCGTACCAGGTCGATACCTCGACGTCGGGAAAGCGCGCCACCAGAAAGGTGATCAGGTCCGGCCACTGCCCTTCCGGCAGCCACAGATAGCTGGGCGCGACCCCGTCGCGCATCGGCAACGGTGGCCGCGACATCAGGACTTCGGCAGCGCCAGCGAGTGGTACTTGGGCAGGTTGTTCGGGTCCAGCCCCTTGGCGCGGGCGTACACCGGCAGCACCAGCGGCATGTTCTTGTTCATGTTGGCGATGCGGTCCTTGCCGGTCGGGTGGGTCGACAGGAAACTGATCGGCTGGCTCTTGTTGATCGCGCCCATCTTCTGCCACAACGCCACGCCGGCGCGCGGATCGTAGCCGGCGCGCGCCGCCAGGTCGATGCCAACCAGATCGGCCTCGCTCTCGTCGCCGCGCGAGTAGGTCAACGCGGCGCCCTGCGCGACCATGCCGGCGGCGGCGTCGCCCAGGCGCGGATCGACACCGAAATAGGCCGAGCCGATGGCGCCGAGTATGCGCGAACCGACCTGCGTGACAGTGTTCTTGCCGGCCTGCTCGCGCGCGTGTTCGCGCAGCGCGTGGGCGATCTCGTGGCCCATCACCGCCGCCACCTCGTCGTCGGTCAGATTCAGCTTGGTCAGGATGCCGTTATAAAAAGCGATGCGTCCGCCCGGCATGCAGAAGGCGTTGACGGTGTCGGACTTGAGCAGATTGACTTCCCACTTCCATTGCGCCGCGTCCGGATTCCAGCGCGTGGTGAAGGGAATCAGCCGCTTGGCGATGGCGCGCAGGCGTATCAATTGCGGATTGTTGTCGCTGGCGACGGCATCCTTGTCGTGCGCCTGCTTCAGCATCTGATCGTACTGCAACTTGGACTGTTGATCGAATTGCGCGGAATCGCCGCCCAGCCCGCGCATGCGCGACAGCTTTTCGACCGGAATCCCGTCGTTTTGCGCGTGGACCGGCAAGGCGCCCATCACGCACACCAGCGCCAGCGCGGCGCCCTTCAATTTAAGCTTTTTCATTTGCACTATTCCAAGGAGCGATTTTCGGCAACATCATCATCGCCGGGAAGGCGAGGATGAAACACACGATAAAGAACCAGAACCAACCCGTTTCGGCAACAATATAACCCACGGAGGAATTAATGAATGTGCGCGGGACCGCAGCCAGACTGGAAAACAACGCGTACTGGGTCGCAGTATAACGGGGATCGGTGGCCCTTGACATAAATGCCACCAACGCCGCCGATCCCAGCCCCAGGCTGGCGAACGCCTCGAACCCGAACACGGCGCTCAACAGCACCGGGTCCGGTCCCACCTCGGCCAGCCAGGCGAAGCCGAGAATGGCGATCGCCTGCAGCACCCCGAACACCCACAGCGCGCGGTTGATGCCCAGTTTGATCATCCAGATGCCGCCGACGGCGCCGCCGGCCAGGCTGGCCCACCAGCCGGTGGCGTTGGCCGCCAGCCCGATCTGCTTGGTGGTGAAGCCGACATCGAGGAAGAACTTGGTCGACAACGCGGTCGCCATGCTGTCGCCGATCTTGTACAGCAGGACGAACATAATGATGATAACCGCCTGTTTCAAGCCGTCGCGCAGGATAAATTCGCGGAACGGCAGCACCACCGCCTCCTGCAGGTTCTTGGGCGGCGCGCCGTAGACGGCCGGTTCCTTCGCCAGCAGAGTGCAGATGAAGCCGGGCAGCATGAAGGCGGCGACGATCCAGAACACCGCCTGCCACGACATCGTATCGGCCAGCACCAGTCCCAACGCGCTGGGGATCAGGCTGGCGGCCTTGTAGGCGTTGACGATGATGGCCGCGCCCAGGCCCTGCTCGTCCTCGGCCAGGATTTCGCGGCGGTAGGCGTCGATCACCACGTCCTGGCTGGCCGACAGGAAGGCGATGACGCCGACGAAGACGGCGATCAGGGTCAGCTCGAGCTTGGGATCGAGCATGCCCAGTCCGCCGATGACCAGGAACAGGCCGATCTGCGTGACCGCCATCCAGCCGCGCCGCCGGCCCAGCGGGCCGATGGTGTAGCGGTCCATGAACGGCGCCCACAGGAATTTGAAGGTGTACGGGAACGTCACCAGCGCGAACAGGCCAAGGGCCTTCACATCCAGCCCGGACTTGGCCAGCCACGCCTGCATCAGGTAGATCAGCGTGTACAGCGGCAGCCCGGAGCTGAAGCCCAGGAACAGAATGGATACGGTGCGTCCGTTCAGATACGACAGCCAATGTCGCTTCTGTTCCTGGGCGGCCATCAGTGCGACGCCTTCGCGCCGACTTTTTTACGCAGGCGGAACACCGCCAGATCGCCGCGCAGGTTGGGCAGGAACGACACGCGCCGGCCCTCCGCCAACGCCACGTATTCGATCACTTCCAGCCCGCATTCGACGGCCAAGTCGCGGAAGTCGTTGATGGTGGCGCAGCGCAGGTTGGGCGTGTCGTACCATTCGTATGGCAGCGACTCGGACACCGGCATGCGGCCCTTGAGCAGCGACACGCGGTGCGGCCAGTAGGCGAAGTTGGGGAACGAGACGATGGCCTCCTTGCCGACGCGGACGATATCGCGCAGCAGCGCTTCGACATGCTTCATCATCTGCAAGGACGACAGGCACAACACCGTGTCGAAGGAGTTATCGCCGAACAGCGACAAGCCGTTCTCCATGTCTTGCTGGATCACTTGTACGCCGCGCCTGGTGCTGTCGAGGACCTTGTCGTCGGCGATCTCGATGCCGTAGCCGCTGCACTGCTTGTCGCTTTGCAGGTAGTCCATCATCACGCCATCGCCGCAGCCGACATCCAGCACGTGCGCGTTGTTCGGCACCCAGTGGGCGATGAAGGCCAGGTCCGGCCGGGCCGTGCTCAGTTGGGTAAAGTTCATACCTGTTCTCCCGAATTCGCCTTAATATCGTTCCACACCTGGTCGTAGTAGGCGCGCACCAGTTTCAGGTAGCGCGGGTCCTCCAGCAGGAAGGCGTCGTGGCCGTGCGGCGCGTCGATTTCCGCGTAGGTCACGCGGCGACGGTTGCTCACCAGCGCCTGCACGATCTCCTGGCTGCGCTCGGGCGAGAAGCGCCAGTCGGTGGTGAACGAAGCCACGAAGAACTTGGCGCGGGTGCCGGCCAGCGTCTTGGCCAGGTCGCCGCCATGGTGGCGCGCCGGGTCGAAGTAGTCGAGCGCCTTGGTGATCAGCAGATAGGTGTTGGCGTCG
>Ga0105244_10001431_pt1 | contig 19305 bp, 14 predicted proteins | sample KBSM44metaG_FD_80423 | JGI IMG/M metagenome (GOLD analysis project Ga0105244, IMG submission 80423) | Miscanthus rhizosphere microbial communities from Kellogg Biological Station, Michigan, USA - KBS M4-4 metaG | ecosystem: Host-associated > Plants > Roots > Rhizosphere > Soil | place... | reverse complement strand
GCGCCATGATGATCTGTCTCTCGGCTCATCGGACATTTCATTGCTGATTGGTGGACTGGCGATTCTGTTTTGCATTTTGGTGGCGTTGTACATCATTCGCAAAATTCAACCTCCGGTGTTTCATAACCTTCAACTGGTAGAGCGTATTGCCAATGGCGATCTCAGTTCACAGTTTGCTACCGATCGCCATGATGAACTCGGCAAATTGACCTCGGCGATGGGGCGCATGAATGAACGACTGCGCAGCATGATCGGTGATGTGCTGACCAGTGTGAGCAGCGTGTCGCAGGCGGCGAGCGCTATTAATCAGGGTAACCTTGATCTGTCATCGCGCACCGAACAACAAGCGGCGGCGGTGGTAGAAACCGCTGCCAGCATGGAGCAGCTGACCGCAACGGTGAAAAACAACGCCGCCAATGCGCGTCAGGCAAGTCAGATTGCCGCTGAGGCCTCGCAAAACGCCAATAAAGGCGGCATCGCCGTGCGTGATGTGGTGAACACCATGGGTGAAATTTCCGAAAGCTCGAAGAAGATCGCCGATATCACCGCGGTAATTAACAGCATCGCTTTCCAGACCAATATCCTTGCGTTAAACGCGGCGGTGGAAGCGGCGCGAGCGGGCGAGCAGGGACGAGGCTTCGCCGTGGTGGCCAGCGAAGTACGCAATCTGGCGCAGCGCAGTGCCGGTGCGGCGAAAGATATTGAGCAGCTCATCAGCGAATCAGTCGGACGCATCAGCAACGGGCACCAGCAAGTGGCGCGCGCGGGTGAAACCATGGACCACATTCTCGGCAGCATCGCGCGCGTGAATGAAATCATGGAAGAGATTTCAGCGGCGTCAGATGAACAGAGCCGCGGCATCGAGCAGATTGCCCGTGCGGTGGGCGAGCTCGATGCCACCACGCAACAGAATGCCACGCTGGTTAGCGCCTCTTCCCACTCGGCGAATTCGCTGGAAGAGCAGGCGATGATGCTGGAACGGCTGGTGGCACAATTCCGCTTACAGGGTGCTGCTCGCTAGAAAAAGTCACAGTGGAAGTCGGTCCAGATGGTCTTCCACTGTCTTTGATTAAAGCGGAATGTGCACTTTTTGTTCGGCCACATAATCGCAAGGTAAATATTCTTAAAATAAAGCGATCCGCTGCTACTTTTTCCCGTTAAACTGCAATTCTTGTCGCCCTGATACCTCTCTCGTGCATGAACTATTACTCACCTGACGATAGCCATTTGAAGCGGCGCTCTCAACGCTTCGTACGCCGCATGTTTATCATGCGCCAGCTCGGCACGATTTTATGTTTTTTCCCGATTCTCTCGGTAATGATGGAGAGGGATCGTGGCCTGGCGTTTAGCGCCCTGTTATTTTTGAACGCTTTTCTCTGGCCGTGGCTGGCCTATCGCCGCGCACTGCGTGCCGAAGATTCCACGACCACCGAGCGGCACAACTTGACGCTCGATGCCGCATTTGGCGGCATATGGGTGGCGCTAATGGCGTTGAGCCCGCTGCCCTCATTTATCATCATGGCGGTGCTGGCATCCGATCGCTATGCCGCAGGCGGACCTGCACAATTGATTGCTGCAATGCAGGCGTTTCTTTGCGCGTTTATATTGGTTTGGTTGGTAGATGGTGCGGACGTCAATCTCACATTCAGTCTGCGAACCGTTTGGCTCAGTTTGCCGCTAGCAACCTGCTACATGCTGGTTCTGAGCGTTACCTCGTACAATCTCACCTGGCAACTGCGCAAACGTAACCGCGAGCTGGAACGCATTGCGCTAATGGATCCCGGTCTGGAAATCCCTAATCGCCGTCTGTTTGAGCGGCGGCTGGAAAGTGAATTTCTCAGTACGCGGCGCGGCGATAGCGCGGGTTATTTGCTGCTGATGGATCTCGATTATTTCAAATCGGTCAACGATACGTGGGGGCACGAAGCGGGAGATTTTTTGCTGGCGGAGATCTCCACGCTGCTGCGCAATTCTGTAGGATTACAGGATATCCCTGCGCGTTTTGGCGGCGATGAGTTGGGCGTGATTGTACATCATGCCAACGACGAATCAGTGATGGCGCTGGCGCAACGCTTGCGAGAAAAGATTGCGCAGGTGCGCTTACCGGCATCGGCAGAGTATCGTTGTTCGGTGAGTATAGGTATTGCGTCGGCAGCCCATGCGGAGTCGATTCGTCACTGGCTGCGCCACGCTGATGAAGCGCTATATGAGGTGAAACGCGCCGGACGCAACGGTGTGCGCGTTTGGCAACCGTCGCTTGCCGGCGCGGCCTGAATTACCCGAATTCGGGTTCGCAGTACACAGGAACGTTCAGCGAGTTAGCGATAAAACAGGCCTCATGGGCTTGATGATGCAGTTCACGCGCGCGATCCGCATCCGCCGGATCGCGCAGTGTAATGCGCGGTTTCAGCGTGATGCGGGTAAACCGGCCACGCGTCCCTTCAATCATTGTCCCTTCCGCCGCATCCTCATACGCTTCTACGACAATGCCGGCGTCAGAACACAGATGCAGATACCACAATTTGTGGCAGGCTGAGGCCGAAGCCAGCAGCAACTCCTCCGGGTTCCAGCGCGTTGCATCCCCGCGAAACGCCGGGTCGGCGCTCAGCGCCACCGTCTCTTTGCCTGCGGCAATCAGCTCAGCGTTACGATCGTAAGCGGTATAGGAAGCAGTGCCTTTGCCGCGGTTGCCTGTCCAGCGCACCGTGACCTGATAATGGTGTTCCTGTGCTGCCATTTTTGACGCTCCTTTCGTATGAACATTACTGCAGCAGACTATCACGCAGCGCCTATTACCAAATCCTCAAAATTTTCTTTTTTCCGTCTCGCAGAGGGAGATCAAACTGGCGGCTTCATCGCTGGCGTTGCTAATGGGCGTGGCGATGCTGCAGATATCCATTAATCACAGTAGAGTGATGACACAGCTGAAGTTAGCCATATTGAACGTCATTTTAATGAGTAAAGCGTGGGTGACCGTACGGTGGCGTTATTTTTTCAAAGATATGATGGCACGGATATTGGGAAAGTTTATGGCATGGCAAAATATTTTAACGTTCGTTAAGGTCATTAATAAACGAAGCGGTTTCATTAATATAAACATGTAAAATGAATGACTGTATTGAATGGGTGAATAAAAAATAATTTCCGTGCATTTTTTTAAATTTTCTATAAATTGACCTGGCGGTCCTCACCGCACGTAACGAATGATGCTTTGCATCGCCTCTGAAAGCGTTAAGGATTTCCACTTTCAGAGGTAATTTTTTACCTGCTATACCTGCACGGTAAGATAAATCATATCAGGAATATTCATCGGTTTTAAATCAGTCCCAATAAAGCGTTCCAGGTTTGAAAATATGGCGTAACTTTAATATGGGGCTTATTGATTGTCTTATAAGTGCATAAGGTTTTAGGCAACAGAATTTAGGCGAATCTAATAAGTAACAGAGATTGTCTTTTATGTCAGGTGCGCAACTCAATTTCAAAAAAAGCATGAATCACCCGCTGATGACACTGTCTGAAGGGGAGCTGAACGTGCGATTATGCGTTCATCGTTATGTGGATATAGCGTTACATGAAAAACAGCGGTGAAGTATACGTTTGCGATATTCGCATCGGCGAGGCCGTAAAAACACTGCCAGGCGAAAAAGCCGGAATCTCGCGACGAGCGCGCCTTTTAACTTGATGTGCTGCGCAATTGCCTTGAAATCGTTGTGGTCCGCACGCCTGACGATGAAGGCCAAACATCTTGCCCACCACCACGTTTCCGGCGGGGTGAGAGGTATGAAATCCCCGCCGGTTAAAATGTTCGTCTAGTCGGATGTTGGTCAGAAAGATTTAATGGTATACTGTATATATATCCACTTAAATCTGGAGTTCATTTGAGCGATGACACAACTGTGCAAGACATCCACGCCATCATTGGGGCAGCCGTCACTCGCCTGCTAACACCAGACCAACATCTTAAGCTTCACCAACTCATTGCTGAACTGCAGCTAATGAAGGTTCACTCTGCCGGCGTGGAGAGGCGTGATGTTTGTGAACGTGCCATTAGACTACTTGCGCGGCAGATGCACTGAGAGTAAATACGCGGAATATCATGCTCAGCCATCCCTAAGTCGTTGAGCTGAGATGCGTGAGATTACCCAATACGTGTGAAGTCGCAGGGTTAACTCTCTCCAGCTCGCCTCAACGAGTCATCCATTTTGCATGTATGCATCGCTCTGTTCTCTGAGATTTCACTGCTCATGAGTTACCAGTAAAAGTATGCCCAGCGATCTTCCTCACCCGGGGTAGAACCGACCACGATTTTTAATGCGTTGAGTAGCACATCAAGTTGCAGTGGATCAGAGGTGACCTCGATTTCCGTAATGAGGCGCAAAATGATGGCACTGTTAGTCACGCTCATACCCTGGCTAACTAACTGTTGCACTACGGCGTCGACAATAGCTGTTTCCGCAGAAAATTTGTCACCTGCATTGTGGAGATGATGAGCGATGTCTTTTTCACCGGACGTAAACTGTGTAGTTTGTTGCATTTTCTCTCCCCTTTTGTCAGATATTCCTGAAGCAACATTTACTTATGGTTGTACTTTATACGCCCCACATCCCGGGGCACTCAGGATGGAAATCTGTGTTCAAGCACCGAAAAGCCATCCAGCGTTAAATTTAGAACATATTGCTGTTATTACCTGTCTTTTTACTCCCAATAGTCTTACGGCGAGGATTCTTGTCTGCCTGCAGGATGTCTAAAACCATTTTACCCAGAGTTTCTTGCTGAGCTGGGGGCCGTTCACTTGCGGGAATAATGCCCGATACCGCTGGCTTTATCCGGCTATTTAGACATCTCTGGACGCAGGCGAACCTCGCAAGAGATTGAAATAGAGTCGAACCTGTTGAGCATAAAGTTAGACAACATCCCAAAACTTGTACAGAAATTACTGTTATGTACAGGTGCGTTTTTAGCGAAAAAATGCTTATCTTTTATTATCAATCAATTACAGTAGAGTAAGTGGTGAAAAGATAGACATTTCTTGTCTTCCAAAGGGAAAATCTGCGCGCAAAAGGGGGATTTATCGGTAGGAAATGAAAGGCCAGGAGTGAGATAGGGAGGATGTCGATTAATTACGGAGCGCCCTGAGGCGCATCCTCTGATGGAATCAGACCGGGCGTTATTTAGCTATTTCTGCCCGGCGCCTGTACGTGACCGGATCCGGCAAGCCAGCGTAACTCTTCACGATTTCGTGGAGACGTATTGACGAAGCTTTTTAGCCAGCGCCTTGCCTCAGCGATCTGTGCAAGTCTGTAATCGCTAACGTCGTATTCGGCCATGGTGCCCAACTCTGTAATCAGTGAATCAATGTTGATTTCTTTCTGGCTGGTGGCAAGGTTAAACACTGCTTCGCCAATAATGATGTGCCCTTGTTCTTCATCATGAAATAACACTGTGTTTCCTCCAATAAATTTGTGGTAACCACAATGGACAGTGTAGTAACAAACCTCATCAAGTTCCTGTCTAAATTCCAGGGCAGTGGTTTTATACCTTTATTTCGAACTTTGTAACAATGAAAGGTTACTTCCAACTTGCTGATAAGTAAGTTAAATAAAAAGCGTTATTTACATGCCGCATTTTTTATAAAGAATAGTCTCAATTTGTTATGGCCTTATTTGAAATCGTTTTCAAGCCAAACGATAGCTAAAATTACAAGATTTCTCATCCATACATCACTAATAAGAGAATAAATATGACCAAAATAAGTAAGGGGCATGCATCCTTACAAAGTTGCAATAGCGCTGGCATGAGGTAAATTTCAGAAGGTCATTTAAAACCGCTAAAGCTAAAAATACACATACCGCCATCCGCTGTTTAATCAAACGAAATCAGCCAGTTTGGTTTAGGAGTCGTGTTTAAGAGACAAAAGGGTATTTGATAGGGTAGAGAGTGTCGTCCCTGACATATTCTCCGGCCGGTACACGTTTAAACGTGACCGCTGAGGTCATCTTCGTCGTCGTCTTCCGGCCAGAGCCGGACTACGTCCTTTGGCGTCAGTTCGTCTCGTCGTTAAGGCCTGCAAGCGTCTGCAGGTAAGGCACATGTCGCACAGCACGCTCGGGCTCATCAAAACTCTTCAGCCAGTTGCTTGCTTCAGAAATATCAGACAACCGTGCATCGCTGCCGCCAGCATTTGCCATATAGTCAAGTTCGTCAATTAGCGAATGAACACTCACCACTCGTTGACCTAATGCGATGCTTAATGCCGCTTCGCCAATAATGACGTAGCCTTTCTCGTCGTGTTGAAAAGACATAATACATCCTCCATTTAACGTTTATGACAACCTCAACACCAACTGTAGGCCCAAAGGAAAATATTGCTCAAGGTTTATTCCTAAAAGTCATATAAGCATAAATTTAAATATGTTTTATAGCTGTTACTGTTTCGGCGTGTTACTAGATGGCAGCGGCAGATTTAATTCTCTTTGACAGTCTGGGAGAGGTGATAATTGCAGTGAGCAAACCCGTATAGATATTAAGGTTTTGAGCCGGGTGAATTCGTTCATTAAGCGTTACCGTCGTTTATCCTGCCTGATATTGGCACTCACTGTAGGTTTAAAGAGAAATGAACATTCCTGGCCTATGCAAGCCTATTTAAGGTATTGCCATGAATCGGTAAGTAGTTTGATGAGACGTCATGGATGTCGAGATCTGCTTTTATTAAGAATAGCGCTGAGCACATCAATCACTTCTTTTCAATCATGCCCTGCGGATTAAAGATTGTGGCTGAATCAGCCGATAAACACAGATCAGCCATCTTAGCACTGCAATGGGCCATTGATGATTTTGGTCCTCTCTGCAGCTGAATGGCACCCTGGAGAATGTTGCTTAACAGGCTGCAGCGAGCGACGGCGTTTGTGCCAGCCATTCTCTTTATCAGAGATTCTTTCCGAAGCACCTGCGGGGTTTTGGAAGTAGTTTGAAAATGTATACAGCATCGTCAGCAAATAACGGAACCATCAGCATGCACATCGCGATCAAACCTACACTCTCCGCCGTTTGGTCCACGGACGAACAAGGCATTTGCATCGCTAGCCAGGAGTGCCCTGCTGGCTTAATGCCAGTACTTAAAGGCATAACGCTCAGTGAATGGCTTAGATTCGCGCAGGCTGATGAAGATGCAAAGATCGCGCTGCAACTGACCGCAGCATTAGAATTTAAAACATCCTTTCATATTGAAGTGCAGATCAATTGCCTGGATGGGACGATGCGGCATGTGATTGTTTCAGGCCTGCCAGCATGCCAGCCAGGTGCATCTCGTCTGCAGTACAGCGGCTTCGTTTTGGATATTACCGGACAGCGTAAAGCCCTTGAGGACGCGCTGCGTACGGCGACAGAATACCGTCTGTTAATTGAAAACAGCACGGATCTGATCGCCCATTGCGATGCAGATGGCCGGTACGTTTCGATCTCGCCTTCTTACAGCGAAATGATTGGCTGGTCAGCAGCTGAAATAGTAGGCCAGCGAGTGGTGGACTTTCTTCATCCCGACGACCGTACACCCGCTACGGAAGTATTGGTCAATATCTTCAACGGTGCTGAACTGCCGGACGTTGTCGAGGTGCGCAAGCTACATCGCCATGGTCACTACATTACGCTTGGCACGAAGGCCTGCGGCGTCAGCGATCCCTCTACAGGCAAAAACATCGGGGCAGTGCTGGTTTCGCGCGATATTACGCGTGACAAAGAGAAGATGATGATGCTCGAGCAATTGGCTACCCGCGACACCTTAACGGGATTGCCCAATCGAGCCTGGATTAACGACAAGGTGCTTGGCATGCTCGCGCAGGGCGAAGACCTTTGCTATACGACGGTTCTGTTCATCGATCTCAATGGGTTTAAGGCAGTCAATGATTCAATGGGACACGCGGTGGGGGATGTGTTGCTGCAACGGGTAAGTGAACGGCTACAAAGTCGCATGCGTCCGGGCGACTCGGTCGCGCGTCTGGGGGGAGATGAGTTCGTGGTCGCAGCCAGGTGTGCCAATCGCGAGGCGGCTTCCGCCATCGCCCAGCGCCTCATTGATGGCCTGAAAGCGCCATTTATCCTCAATAACGTGGAAGTACAAATCGGGGCAGCTATCGGCATCAGCCTCGCACAGTTCGGGCAAGCCACCGCCAAAACCTTATTCGAAAATGCCGATTTGGCGATGTATCAGGCGAAAGCTCGACGTGATGGGTCTTATCAGTTTTACGAGCCTGCTACCTTGCCGTTGCAAGATTAGGCGAGTCGACTTCGCTTGCTTGCTCTGAAGTGCAGCAAGATAACCGTATAAATTAAAGTAAGTAAAAAAATTGCATAATTATTTCTTGAATAAATATTAATTTTAATTCAGCCAGAATTAAAGTTAAATCAAATCCATAGCCAAAAAATAGCATAATTTAACTTAAGTTATATAAGATTACTCAAGTGGTTCTTATTGTTTTCGTGCGTGATAAATTTTCACGTGGTAAGTATTAAATATCCTGCCAGGCAGACTTAATTTCACTGTCTATAATTTCCCTTCTTCTGCGAAGTATCTTGAATATTTAGAGAATCCTAAATGAAAATATCTACACGTCTGGCAGCGGGCTTCAGCCTGCTAATTCTTCTTTTCGTATTATGTACAGGTATTGCTCTAAACGCGTTATGGCAGGCGCGGGATGGAATGGAAGATACGGTTAATAACAAGATGAAGCGCTTTACGCTGGTTCAGGATATGCGGGGAATTGCCCGCGATATGGCGATTGCCGTGCGCAACCTGGCGTTACTTAACGATCCCGTTGACATGCAGCCCGAATGGCAAAGATTGATATCGCAGCAGAAGAATTATATTGAGAAGCGTCGCGAGCTGGTCGATAGCATGTCACAACATGTCTCACCTCACGGCAAGGAGGCTCTGGAAAAGGTCATAGCCTCCGAAGGCGCGGCGATGGAGACGTTAATGACGGCTGGGCAATTGGGACTTAACAACCGTCAGCAGGAAGCGACTGAGTACCTTATGAAGACTGCTCGACCGGCGCAGCAGGCATTAATGGGATCGCTGGACGCGCTGACGGATATCGAAATGGCCCTCAGCAGAGATACGATGGCTGAGATCAGTGCATCAACGACACATACAGCGTTTGTACTACTCATTATTTCCGCGCTTTCGGTGATTATTTCCGTGGTAACGGGTTATGTCATCGTTAGGGTATTGATGCGTCAGCTAGGCGGTGAGCCTGCCCAGGCACAAGCATTGGCGGCTGCCATCGCCGCCGGGAACCTGACAACCTCAATAACCTTACGCCGTCATGATAAGCACAGCCTATTGGCATCGTTAGATCGTATGCAGGAGAGCCTGCGGGGATTGGTAACGCAAATAAAAGAATCAGCAGGATCGGTAGCTTTAGCCGCTGATGAAATATCGCAAGGCAACACTGAGCTCTCATCCCGCACTGAACAGCAGGCTGCTGCGCTTCAGGAAACTGCCGTGAGTATGGAGCAGCTCACAGTAACAGTGAAAAGTAATACCGCTGGCGCGCAGCAAACGGCACAGGTCGCGCGGGGTGCCGCAGATCTGGCACGCGCAGGCGAGGCGGATGTGCAGAAAATGTCTGATACCATGAATGAGATTTCACTCAGCGCGACAAAAGTGCGAGACATAACTTCAGTTATTGAAAGCATTGCTTTCCAGACTAATATTCTTGCACTCAATGCCGCTGTTGAAGCGGCTCGCGCAGGGGAAGAAGGACGGGGATTTGCTGTGGTCGCCGGTGAAGTCAGAACGTTAGCACAACGAAGTGCGACTGCGGCACGAGATATTAAACAACTCATTGAGCAGGCCGTAGGGCAGGTTGAAAGCGGCGTGAACGTAGCGGCAGGAACCGGACAAAGCATCATGAAAATTGTCGGCATGGTTGGTGAACTCGCGGATGCTATGGACGAGATATCATTGGCTTCGTCCGAACAGATGCAGGGGATTTCTCAGGTGAGCATTGCTGTAAGCCAGATGGACGGCGTGACTCAGAACAATGCTGCGTTGGTTGAAGAGTCCTCCTCAGCATCGCAGCAGCTGTCTACTCAGGCGCATGCATTGCGTGGCATGGTTGAAGCCTTCCAGGTTTAATCGATCGTTTTACGTTGCGGGGTCCATTCGTCCTCCGGTCCCCGCATCGTATGCTGGATTTCGCATTATCACCCTTTGCCACAGAGCCTCAGGTTGAATGCATTTGTCGCTACAATTTTTTAATTAAATCCTGTTCTCGCCTGGAGAACTACGAGGGTGAACTGCTCGTCTCTCGCACACCTGCCTCAGTCAGTGTCGCCCTGACATGAGGAAGGCTTTGTGGATAATTTTGCTGAATAAATTCAATCATTTTTTCCCGCACGTAACAGCGTAAATCCCAGGCAGTGGGGGAGTTTTGTGCCGTCATCAATAATCTAATGGTCATGGTTTTGTCACTGGTATCAGTAACCTGTAGCACCTGAGTTTGTTGATCCCAGAGTTTTGTTTCACTGAGCACTTTTTCAAAATGCTTTCGCAACGGATCTAATGGCATTGAATAATCGAGATAAAGAAAAACAGATCCTAATATTTGGGCGTTGTTACGCGTCCAGTTCTGAAAAGCATTTTCTGTAAAATAGGTAATGGGCAAAACCAGGCGGCGCAAATCCCAGATACGTACCACAACATATGTCAGATTTATCTCCTCAATCCAGCCCCATTCATTTTCAACCACCACGGCATCATCAATTTTTATCGGTTGTGTAAAGGCTATCTGAATTCCGGCAAACAAATTAACTAGCGACTTCTGCAAGGCAAAGCCAATTATTATACCGGCAACCCCGGCACCAGCGAGGATCGTCGTACCGAATTTTCGCACGCCAGGGAAACTGAGGAGAATGAGAGAAACACAGAATGTCACCAATACAACAATAGCGACCTTCTTTACATACATTATCTGAGTGCGAATTTTTCGGGCGCGAAGGTTATTCGAAAGATTAATGTCATAGCGTATGAAAAGCATATCCTGCGCTACGTTAGTCAATCGAATGAGTACAGAACAGAATGATAAGATAATAAATATATTAACGGTTGTTGTAATGAAGCTAAGGGATCCAGGTTGGATGTTAACATAATTAAGCCCCGCACTGATTAACAGTAAGGGAATGAACAAAAACAGGGATCCTCGCAGATGCTTTTCGAGTGATTTAAAAAGCTTTCTGTCCCGATTTTGCCAGTAGCGGATAAACCTGAGAAGAATGAATCGCGCCAGAAAACCCACGACAAGTGAGAGAGTGACGAGCAATACAGCAGGCACCCATGTTGGAGCACCAGATAACTCAACAAATATAAATGGCATCACTTTCCCTTTTATTAAGCCAACAACCTACGTTGTCGGATAAGTTAAAACAATCAGTAACCATTCTCTTATCGGTTATCTGAGGATTATTTATTCCTGCATATCAGTATAGACGCTTCAACAGGTCAGGCTGTCAGGCGGTAAATGGGTCCGTTAAATCGAACCGCGTTAAGAGAGGTTGTGGGGCTTCCGGCCTTGCTTTGAAAGTAAAGACCACTCATAACCCTTGTCTGTATCAGCTGGGTTTAGGATCGCGAATGAGGGAGGAAAAAAGAGAAATATTTCAAAGTGAAGCGGAGCAGGCAGGTTTACGTCACGTGATGTCCTGCTCCGAAAGTCAGTAATTTTAACACTCTTAAAGCTATAACTTCAGTTGGCTGCCTAAAATAACATCTGCTTCCTGCAATGTAACATCGAGCCCGGCAGAGGGGGTAAATGTCAATTCACCAAAAATAACATTGCCGTTAAGAAGGTAGAAATCCGCGCGAACAAATTTAAAATCAGATGCCAGTTTAACCGCATACTCTCTCATTTTAATGAACCCCTGAGGCATTTTTGGCTGCTGATTGCTCTTTATTAACTCAACAGTGTCTTCAAAGGGCAGAGGGCTCCAGTTCATATCAAAATAATAGAACTTAGGGGTGCCTTTCTCTCGTTCCATGCAGACCATTACTGCGTAAGGTTTTCCATTAAAACAGTAGAATTTATAATCTTCAGGAAAACCGCCGTGCTGGTTTTCGATGTATTTCTCGCATAAAATCTTTCTGTCTATTTTCTTATACTGCGGTTCAACAAAATTTGTGGAGAAATCCTGCTTTAACCATTTATTGAGTTGCTTATTGGTTTTTTCAATATCCAGTGATGATTTGCTATTACATATTATGTTATAGCCAGCGCCATGGTTGCACTTAAGTGCAAATTTTTCGGGTAACGCATTGTAGTCAATATCTTGTGGGTCATCATACACGCCGTAAAGTTCGTTAAGGATTTCACCACATCCTTTAGATGCAATATACTCCCTGACTTTATACTTATCAGCGCACAAAGTATAAATGTCTCCACTCAATTCATTGAATTTAAGCCACTGTATTTTTTCATTGAAATTAATAGGGTTTGTTAAGTTAAGTTTTTTCTTGAACTTAATATAGTAGTGGGTTTTAGCACAAAACTCAGGGTACATGTAAGCACTGATTTTTAAAGCTGATTTAACTGTGTGTTTTATCATTTTCATTAAAATTATCTCAGTTTGAAAATGTTAAGGTGCATTTTGATAATCGTTTTATTTTTGAAGAAGTAATTGAGCAACGTGCAAGATAAAATCTCAACCGTCAAAAAACAGTAAGCGGCACCGTTAATCCCGAAGGCATTAATCATTAACCAGGATAACGGTATTGTTAAGATGCAACATAAAACCATTTTTTTAGCCAGGTAACTATATCCAGACTCTTTTATCATATAGCGATAACAAATAGTCCCTAATGATGAGAACATAGTGCCAATAATAATTATAGGGATGATGTTGACCGAATCCATATACTTGTCACCATAAAGTATATGAATAAAAAAATCGCCAAAAATATAGAACCCACCTAAAGCAATAAGTGAAAACAGGATTACGAGTCGATTAATTTTAAGCAGGAGTAACTCAACGGTGATTTGATCTTTTTCACTGTATATTCTTGAGAAGAAGCTTGTTATTAATGCCAGCACAATAAATGACCAGGCACCTCCTATGGTTAACGCGACGCTATAAACGCCTAAGTTTGAGTAAGAAAGGATGTTTGCCAGAAAAATGCTCGATATCTGAGTGTATATGTCTGCAGATAGACTTGATAAAATCAAAGCCCCCCCAGTGAATAGCATGTATCGGTTATATATCCTGACATCCTTACTATTTTCCTTGATTTGGGTCGTGTAGCGAAAATAGATGAGGCGCATAATGTAGGGTATGAGAGGGATGACGATGATGGGGATAGTGAAGTAATATACTGGCAGCTTGAAATGTGAAATATAGAATCGAATCAATAGGGCGGTAGATAAACCAATTACATTAGTTATTGTATTAATTTTTGATTTTAACTGAGTGTTGTTGTAGATAGAAAAGAAGTCCATCACAATATAGTATGTAGCAATGCAGTTAGCCACACCAAATAAAAACACAATTGAATCAGTGAAAAAATAGAGATAGAGTAAAACTGAACCTGATGAAAGTAAAAAGAACACTCGCCGTTGGTTTTGCGTGTGCATCGCCAGTGCGATGCCAGACTTTGTGTTTTCACTCATGCGTTTGAAAATAATATTCTGACCACCAAACCACGATAGCGTTTGCACAAAGATAAAAAGTGAAGTTGAAATGTTTATTTTACCAAAATCTTCAGGGCCAATGTATTTTGCCATCAGTGCATTGATATATATTAGTCCAATGATATTGACTGACTTTTCTAACATGATCCATATTGAGTTAGAGTACATTTAACGTTTCTCACATACATGGCTGTGTTGATGGTGTTAGTGTTGTTAATGAATCACCCTAAATTTATTTGGTTAATAGTGTGGCTGTTAGAATAAAATTAGTGAAGGCCTTTTTTATTAATCAGATTAGTGACAGGCATTTGCGAATAATGATTCCATTCATTAGTGGTGTTTTTTCACCAGATGATGTGATTAGGCGATAAGATTCGTTTTTTAGAGGGGAGCACTCAGCATGTTCTCTTGATGCATTTATAGTAACCGCAAGAACGCCGGCAAACCCGATCATGTCGACTCCGATATCAGCTTTTCGCGTACTCGATCCCTTGCTGTGAATGATGGCCTTGTGGGATATCAGGCACTCCAATCAGGGATCAAAAAAAATTAGCAGGCGGTTAACCGTTGCCCCCAGCTATTGCTAAGAAAAGTTTGCCAATATCGATGATTAACGATTTGCCATATTACCCAACCTACGAATGGCAACCCGAATTTTTAATTAGCAGTGGCACTTTCTCTGCCGACGTTTTCCGGAAAGCTATTAAATCCCGGCAGATACACGCATTTTACTTCCGTGCCTGTGCATAATTACCCATGTCGGGAGGCGTCTGCGCACGGCCTATTTTGCGCGAGTCTGGTGCTGCATTCACCTGATCAGATGTCGGTAACGTTAAAGACCGCAGCAATCCAGGTTCTGTTATCCCGCTGTGTTGCCTGTCCCTGAATGGGTGCTGTGCAGTTGCTCTGAACAGTATTGATGGCCATGACGACTTTAGGTCTTTTCTGCACACAATAACCAGCGATAAAACGCGCACGTACTTGCTGAACATTATCAATTGCCGGTTTTTAATTATTCATGGGACTTATTTTCTCATACTCGCCAGCAGGGGGAATAATGAAGATTATCGTGGGGGGGAACGGCTACCCGGAAAAGAGAAATATCATTACAGACCCTTCGCATCATTACCTGGATTATCGACCCCGAAACATCTGGACCTGGATCAACCTTATAAGGCAGCGCGTGCTGCACAAAAATAAACTCTTTATTTTCCGGCCGCTGCCCCTGATGTCTTCAGTTGAAGCGGACATTATCCACCTTTTTAACGAAGTCTCTTCGGGGCCGGGCGATTGGGTAGCGACCTTTGAAACCGAATTGCCCCGTGTTCTGCCCGTCAGGGGAATACTGAAGTTTGACAATCCCGAGCTGGCACGGGAACTCCGGCATGTCTGCTCTGCACGCTGTAAAGGCATCATCGCTATCTCCGAAGCCACAAGGCAGATCCAGCTGCGGCTGCTGGAGCATTTCCCCAGAGAGCAGACCTTCATCGCGCCAAAACTGCACGTGCTGCATCCCCCGCAGCCGGTACTACAGGAAAAAAATGCTGCAGTCCAGATAGGCCCACTGACGTTTACCTTCGTGGGCAAGGAGTTCTACCGCAAAGGAGGGGCAGAAGTTGTGCTGGCCTTTAGCCAGTTGTTAAGGGAAAACCTGATAAGCGTGAACGACGTGCGCGTCAATATCGTGGGCGATACAGACAAGACGCATAACGTGGCCCACCAGGCATTCCAGGACGACGCCGTTTTTCGGGGAGGCGTGGAGAACACGCTACGTGAATGCCCGCTATTCCGGCACCATACATCGCTAACCAACGAGGCGGTTCTGGCGCTGATTAAGACCTCTGACGTCGGGCTGCTGCCAACCTGGCAGGAGACATACGGCTTTTCCGTTCTGGAAATGCAGGCCTGCGGCTGCCCGGTGATTACAACTAACGTCCGGGCACTGCCGGAGATCAATCCGGAAAATGCCGGCTGGCTTATCCGCTGTCCTCTGAACCTCATGTCAGAGCTGACGGTAGGCTCGCTCAGCGACAAAAATGCACTGCGAAGCGCTATCGTTTCCCAGCTGAAAGCCCATGTTTTGCATATCATCAGCGACAGAAAAACCATTACAGCGCGTTCTATACAGTCAGTCGCACGCATACGTCTGGAGCACGATCCCGTGGTGTTTAGGGATCGACTCAGTAAGATATATAGGGGTTATGAGCCGGACTAAAAAAGAAATAAAAACGTTTACCTGAATGGATACAGATCATATTGCATCAGCGAAGAAAGCAACGATGCTACCCTACAACGTGAAGTTATTAAGGCGTACATCCTATTTTGCCGGAATTGCTTTATATACAACGGAATGAGATTTATCGGTAAATGCTCATGGCTAATAGCTTACCCACATTGTTGTGCGGGTAAGCAGGATTTTGAAATCAGTTGAATACCATACCGCCATCGATTAATAGCGATTGCCCGGTCATATAATCGGAGTCGGGTCCCGCCAGAAATGCAACGCAGGCAGCCACATCTTCCGGCTCAGATAGGCGGCCCAGAGTAATCCGCTTGGCAAACTCCTCCGTAGCAAATCCGGCGGGTTTACCTGCCGCTTCCGAAATTTGTCTGTCGATGGATTCCCACATGGGCGTTTTCACAATGCCGGGACAGAAAGCATTAACCGTAATGCCTTTAGGCGCAAGATCCTTTGCCGCTGTCTGCGTAAGCCCGCGAACGGCAAACTTACTGGAACTGTATACGGCAAGTTCCGGATTGCCTACATGTCCTGCCTGAGAACAGGCATTAATGATTTTGCCGCCGTGGTTCTCAGCGGCGAAAGCGCTGATCGCCGCCTGCATGCCCCAAATCACCCCCTTGACGTTGACGTTATAAACCTTATCAACCAGCTCCTCGGTGATATCGCTGATAGGTGTTGATGGCGCAATACCGGCATTGTTCACAATCACATTAAAATCGCCCAGCGCATGGCGTGCCTCGTCAACAGCGTGAAATACCTTGTCGCGTTGGGTGACATCAACCTGCAGCGCCAAAGCTTTTCCCCCCAAGCGGACAATCTCATCAGCGACATGCTGCGCTGTTTCAAGGTTGAAATCCGCGATGGCAACGGCAAAGCCGTCTTTTGCCAGGCGAAAGGCAATGGCTGCGCCAATGCCCTGACCGGCGCCGGTCACAAATGCGACGCTGTTTTTCATAATGACATCCTTCATAGTTATTTAGAGAAGCTGACTGAGGTGTAGCTGACTCATCAGCAGCGGGTTATCGCTGTAGTCGACCGGGATAGCGACCACTGCCGGGCCGCTGACATCCATGGCGCGGCGCAACGTTGGCTCCAGGTCCGCGGCACTGTTTACTGAGAAGCCGGCAGCGCCGAACGCTTCGGCATAGGCTTTGAAGTCAACCGGGCCAAAATTGACACCTGAAATGCGCTGATACTTTTTCTCTTCCTGCATGGCGACCATGTTGTAGGCGTTATCGACCCAGATGATGTGCAGAATATTGGCCTTGAGCCTGACGGCAGTTTCCAGTTCCATGCTTGATTGCAAGAATCCGCCGTCCCCGGAGACCGATACAATTTTGCGCGAGGGATCGACTAACCATGCACCGATAGCCCAGGGCAGGGCGACACCCATGGTCTGTTGGCCATTGGAGATCATGATTTGGCGCGCGCGGAAGCTATACAGATAACGCGCTATCCAGATGTGAAAGCTTCCCATGTCAACAGTAAGGCTGATGTCAGCGTTAATGATGTCCTGCATCGCCCGCACGATGCGCAGTGGATGCAACGCAAACTGATTCAAGCTGGCGCCTTGTATTGCCAATAATTGCCGTTGCTGCTGCCGATCTTCCAGCACAGAGGCTGCGGTGGAACTGAGCTGAAGCGGCGAGGTGATGCGGGTGGCAATCTTGCTTACGGTCTGTGCAATGTCGCCTACCAGTTCTGCGTCGGGCAGGTAAAGGTTATCCGTATCAGCCGGCAGCACATCAATATGTACCAGGATTGCTTTGCCGCTGTTCCACATGGCCGGCTCATACTCAACCGGGCTGTAACCGATAGTGATGATCAGGTCTGCCTGCTGTAATAGACGGTCTCCGGCCTGGTTATTAAATAATCCAACTCGTCCGGCAAACCGTGAGAAGTTTTCCTGTCTGACTGCACCTGCGGCCTGGTAAGTACTGGTTACCGGGATCTGGCTTTTCGACAGTAATTCATGGATTGCGGCACTGTTTTCTGGCTGACTGGCCATCAGTCCCAGCAGGATGACCGGATTTTTTGCCCGAGTGATTTCCTGGCTGACAGCCTCAATCAGGGCATCGGGAGCGGCGCCCAGCTTTATGTGCCCATTGCTTTGCAAAGGGCTGCCGGACACAGGTTGATCGACAATATCTTGTGGCAGGCTGATAAATGTGCCGCCGCCGCGTCCGTTTTCAGCATGACGAAATGCATTTGAGACACATTCAGTCAGCGCTGAGGGAGAAGTGACCTCAACAGCATATTTTGTGACCGGGCGAAACATCGAAACGGTATCCAGACTTTGGTGAACCTGTTTGGCACTGTCCGATCGTTTTACCGCTCCGCCAATTGCCACCACCGGGTCGCCTTCGCTGGTGGCGGTTGCCATACCGGTCACCAGGTTTGAACAGCCGGGTCCGGAGGTCACGAGTGCAACACCTGCATGCCCTGTGAGTCGGCCTACCGCCGCGGCCATAAAGGCGGCATTCGCTTCATGCCTGACAGGGATGAGCTGAATGGGTGAATCCACCAGCGAATCAAACACTTTATCAATCTTGGCTCCGGGGATGCCAAACACGTGATTTACACCCTGCGCTTCAAGCTGTGCGACAACTAAATCCGCGCCGCTGTTCCAGAGTGTGTTGGTTTTTAACGTTTTCATAGTGACCTCTGCGGTTAGCTTTCGACGGCCCGAATGGCCTCATCAAGATTGTGGGGATTGAGCTCTGCCTGAAGGAATTCGCTATCCCGAGGGAGATCAATGACCAGCTTGCTAATCGCACCGAAAGTCAGCGTTCCCTCCTTGAGCACATAGTTGAGGATGTGCCCGCCGCCTTGCCGGTCATCAGTAATAAAGTGCTCGTGATAACCGGCCACGTTGATCCCCTGCATGTACTGCGGCGTCCGGAAGCCAATCAATTCACCCTGGGTCTCTTTGAATGCAAAGGTTGGCTGATCGCCCAGCACCTCAGGCATTGAGCGATAAGGGCGGCACTGACTGGGAACGGTACGTGTCTGAACGGCCTGGAAGCGGCCACTGATGCGCATGGCGCAGAACTGATTGTCTGAAGTGATTTTGCTGTCGATAACCCGGTGAACCTCTTCTCGCGTCGCGGTTCCGCTGAAGCGGTGATGATATTCAGGTTTGAAAAAGGTCATTACAGCAAACGGTGTTTGTTGCTCGGGTTTGGCAGGATTGGCGCTGCCATCGGAGCGTAGCTGATAGACTTTACTGTCGAAGGCAATGAGTTCGCCATCAAGCTGGTTGAACGTACCCAAACCAAAATCGCCTTTGTTTAATAAGTCGGAAACCGTGGTGGATCCGTCATAAACACCGCTCAGCAGCGCGCTCATCAGTGAAGTCTGATAGATAACCTTTTCTGGTGAATCATC
>Ga0105244_10001428_pt1 | contig 19329 bp, 26 predicted proteins | sample KBSM44metaG_FD_80423 | JGI IMG/M metagenome (GOLD analysis project Ga0105244, IMG submission 80423) | Miscanthus rhizosphere microbial communities from Kellogg Biological Station, Michigan, USA - KBS M4-4 metaG | ecosystem: Host-associated > Plants > Roots > Rhizosphere > Soil | place... | reverse complement strand
CCGGGCTGAACGCTTTGTATTCGAAGCCGTGCACGCGGGCCATTTTCCGAAGCCTGTAGATGCTCAAGCCGATTGCGCGCATGACATCGGTGATCGTCATCGTCTCGGCAAGCTTGCGGACGACTTCCACCTGATCGGCTTGAACGTGGCAGCGATCTGGAATCGCATCGGTAGGGGCTGCTGCCCGCATTGCCTCTTTAGTTCGCCGACGCGGTGTGGGTTTGCGGACATGCCCTGCGTTCCTGCGCCCATAGAGTTTGGGCTTCGGCCTGGCCGGGAAACCGCTCAAGGTTTGGATTTCTCCGCCTTTCGCGAGGAAGGCAGCAACGGCCGCATCGATTGTGGCAGACCGTTCTCGGTTTTGCTGAACTGTGCTCAGCTCCAGGCTGATCACGCTGCCACCTGCGTAATGGTTACTCCGTCCATTTGGAAATCAGCGCCTTGAATGTGGACCAGGTCGTCCAGCGCGCCCCAGTTCACTGTGAGGACCGATATCGGTGCCCGGCCTTCGTAGACGGCTTTCACCAGCGCATGAAGGTCGGTGACGTTCGCTTCGAGCTTTGTAGGCTTGGGCGGCACCTTGGCCGATGGGGCGACGGCGGACATTCTCGGAGCTGGTTGTTCCACCGGTTTTGGTGCCTCAGCGGCCTGCGGGTCGGGCGCCTTGGCTTTCGCTTTTTCAGCATCAGCGACTCGCTCTGCTTCGGCAGCAGCCGCTAGCTTCGCTGATTCTTCAGCACGAATATGCTCACGCTGCGCCAGCTCTTTCGCTTCCTCGGCCTGCTTGTGCTCGTTGATCCGCACCTTGATGAGCGCCACCAGGTCATCATTGTTCTTGAGCACGATCTGCTGAGCATCGTTGAACAGAAACGCATGATCCACGGCGAGCGAGCGCAAGCTTTCGAGGTTGGCGCGGATGCCGTCGCCGATCTGGCTGGCCTCGATCTTGGCCCGGGCCAGTTCAGAGTCGGCGGCGTCACGCAGGCTGGCGATATTTTTTTTGCCTTTGATCGCGCCGGCGAAATCCGCGGGGATCTCCGGCAGCCGCACCTTGCCGCCGAACGAGGTGTTGATCTTATCCAGGTGATCACGCAGCGCTGCTTTCGCTTTCAGAACGATCTCTTCGCGAATGGCCACCTTGCGAGCTTTCACCAGCTTGTCCAGCTCAAGGCGCTTGCGACGGGCCTGCTCCGATATTTCGTCGATGGTGCGGAAGAGGGCGTCGATGGTTTCCGTCTGGCTCAGCGCATGCTGCTTGGCCGCTTCCAGGCGCTCCTCGACCTCGCCGCACCACTTCACTGTTTTCTCTGCGTCAGCGAAGTGCTGGTCGGTCTGCAGGTCAGTATTGATCGCCGAAAATACGGCCAGCGAATGGGCCTTGAACTGCTCCAGATTGCTCGCAGTGACCATGCCGGTGACTTCTATGCGAAGGGCGGGCAGCGCGTCCGGGGTCTTTCCGACTGCCTCTACCACGGCCTCGGTAGGCTCGTAAGCTTCGAGGTCGATTCCGAACTGCTTCCATCCAGCGACCAGTTTTGCGGCACGCCCTTGCACGGGGAAGTATTCCATCGAGACGAAGTTGTTTTCGGTCCCGTCCGAGCAAACGAAAATCACTTTCTCGGCACCTGACACCAGCAGTTGCTGCTCCAGCTGCCAGTAGTAATGCGCATCCAGATCACCCGCACGCACGTCGGCGGCGAGCTGCTCGTTCCACATTTTGTGCTCGAAAACGATCTCGCCCATCATGGTGCAACCGTCGAGGGAGGCCAGCAGGTCGCCTTCGGTGCCCACAACCGGGAACAGGTCTTCGCCGATTCGACCTTCAAGAATCGGGCGGGCCAACGCTTCGGCTTCGTGCCCCTTGTCAAACAAGTACTTCTGGACCCACCACGAAATGTCCCGGTCGAGCCCGGTCTTCTTGGCATGAAGCAGCTCGGTGCGCTTCATCTGCTTGGATGCGCCCATCATCACCGGGGCTTCAGAGGCGGTGCGATAGTTGGCGCGAAGTGCATGCCATTCGGCACTGCCCTGGGTGACTTTATGCGTCTTCATGCGGTTTCTCCGGCGATAGGAGCCATCTGGTTGATTCGGTCGATCTGATCGGCACTGAGGGTGTATTTCGATTCCAAGAAGGCGATCAGGCTTTCGGTGTCGGTCTTTCCGGTGTCGATTCCCTCCTGCCATTTGGGAAACATCGTTTCGAACTTGTCTTTTTCGTAGGCGGGAAGCTCGGACCCTTGCTGCTCCGGCTGCGGGGAAACATCGCGGAACCGCGGGGCGCTTTCCTCCAGCTCATCTGGGCTGTAAACCCCCAGAATCACGTCTGGGCAGTAGAGGCGGGACCAACGTTTGGTTGCCAGGTACGCGAGCTGCTGGCGGGGATCGTCGGCCCAGAGCATGCTGTTACGTGTACGCGCCTGGGCCAGTAGCAGCTCAAGCACTCGGGGCTCGTCTTCTCCGCGGAACGTCGCCCAAACTTTCACGCCCAGGCCTTCCTCATCGGCAAGCTTCCAGCCTGGCTGCCGGTACTCACCCTTGTCGCCGTTTTTGATCACAAACTTGCCGATAACCTTTTCCCAGTTGCCGTACCACTCGTAGTGCAAGCGATCCACCACAGGTGCGCAGGTTGTGATGACGGCGTTGACCAGTTGCGCCTCGTAACCGAGCACGCCGTTCACCAGATGGGTTTTCTGTGCGACGGCGAAAGGGTTCATCCTCCACTGCATGGCCTGCATGACGACGGCCAGGCAGTCGGCGGAATTGCCATTGAAGTGCTTCGGCAGAGTTGCTCGCCCGGTCGCCATGACTTCGGCCAGGCGCATCATCTTGTCCAGGCTGTCGCCGTCGAGGACCAAGGCGCTGGTCGAGGTGGCGGCATGCGGAAGCACATGCAAATTTTGCTCGTGCGAGACGGGCGCAACATTTCTTGCAGACATAGGTAATCCTCGCGCTCCATGCGGGCGCTGCGATTGGATAAAGTGGAATTGGTATCGCCAAAGCACGAAGTGGTATTATTGAAAGCTAATTAAATCGAGGGAACGACATGCCGCAAACATACAACCCAGCAGGCTTTTGGAGAGACTTCCCGTGGGTGGAGGTTTTTGAGGTTGATTTTGGTAAAAAGACTAAAGTCATCGAGGTTGAAAGGTTAACGGTCTTGTCGGATCGAAAGTCAGTCACCCTAAAATATGGCGGTCAAGCCTCAAATGTAGCGGACAACAAAATTCAACTTCCACGGGATGCTCAGTTTCTTAGGGATATCGCCGCCGAGTTCATATTGCTGGCCGACCAGTTTGATGCGGCCCGAAGGTAACTAGAGAGATTTCTGTTTCTGCGAATCTGTTTTAAACCTCAACAACCAAATGCCCGGTGCCACCCACCCATATTGAGTAGGAGCACCGGTGAATCCTTGCCGTTGCGCTAGCCGCAATGCGAGATTCTTCGTCCTACCTGCGAACTCAACTTCCTCTAGCTGCTCATCAAGTAGGGATTTAACGATTGGCTGGCTCATGCCGCCTCCTTGCGCTGTTGGCAGTGCCTCAGCAGGCGACTGCAGTAGTGGGAAAACTCTTCAAGGGTGATGAGCTCGTCGGTCATCATCTTCGTGATCATCTGCTGGACCAGAACAACCTCGCCGCGTGTGCTGGCGGGGTGCTTGAGGGTTTCGAGCGCTTCGTCGATCAGGATGTGCGGGCTCACAGCTCTTCATCCTCGTGCTCGGCGATCACACCGTCTGCCGCCAAGGGCCGAAGTAGGCCCTCTGCGATTTCGAAAAGGGCGTCCTTAGGGTCGGGGCAGTTCAACACGGCGTCTGCGGCCTCTCTGGCGCAGGCGGCTGAGCCGAACTTGGCCATGTAGATTAGTCGCCCCAGCGCCGACTGGCTCGCACCAGATGCGCCCAGCTTCTCCATCGCGAACTCATCGACCGCGATCAGGAAGCGTTCGAACGTGATGCCTTGAGGCTCCTGCAGGCGGCGTTTGAACTTGATGTCGTCGCCGTGCACCAGAGAGTGCGCACTGTTGGCAACCCAAAGTCGTTCGGCGGGCGTCAGTTGTGTTACTGGCGCGCCCGGCAGAGGCAACACCTTTGCTGCTGCGTTCATGATTGCCTCCAAGGCTGGGTCATGCGTTTCGGGCGGCGAGCATTGCGTCGGCCAGCGCGTATGAAGTCTCTGCAATGATTTGCGCGACGGACTTCTTGCCCGGCAGGCCAGCTTCAGGAGCCACGTACTCTGGCTTCATGAAACCGGTGTCCGCACTGGTGGCAGTTGCTTGGGCTTGCGCAAAGCTGGCAGCGAAGTAATCACGCAGGGTCATGCCAAAGGCCGTGCCGTGGCCTCCGTACTCGCTGGCTGGAGTAGGAAAGGCAAACAAGTCTTCGTGGCTCATGCCGCCTCCGGCCAGTGGCGTTGAATGCTTTCTTTCGCGTAGATCGACAAGCGCTGGTAGCTGGTTGTGGACCCGCAGCCAGGCATGGTGCCTTCCAGTTCGACGCAAGCATTGATGTCGCAGCGTCGTGAGCAGACCCAGCCGCCGTAGTGGCATGTGCGCACAGTTCCGCCAGGATCAGGGTGATGTGCGAGGCCGCCTTTCCAAGATGGCGATCCGCGAAGCTTCAGGCCGCAACCGCGGCACACAGCCTGTGTCTCAGTGCAGTTATGCATGTTCGCCTCCGAGGCGCATGGCGTTGGTGAACCCCTTCGACTGAACACTCAAGAACGGATAGAGGCCATACAGGCACCGGAGAGGGTTCAGTCGGAGAGGTTCGTGGGGGTGTTGGTGTCGCACCGCGACCCGCTACTGGCGTCGGTCGCGGTTTGTTGCGTAAGCGGTAGTTGTCTCTCCCTTCTGCCGCTGGGATTCGCGGGGCGCATTGCTTGCCAGGTCATTCACTCGGTCAAGGTGTTTCACCATCGTCAGCCGTACAGGGTTCTCCCTGTCGTGGGCAGCCTTTCGGGGCTGTCTGATCGCCGGTCGCCGGTAGAGGCAATGCGGTCTGTTGTTTGTTGCGCAAGCTGTTAAAGAGCGGCTCGATCCGCTGGGCCTGTTGAGGGGCTGTTTCGCGTCTCGATGGATGTAAATATAGGAGAGCCCATATTACGAGTCAATGGGTATTCCCATATTATTTTTCGGCGACGTAAAAAAACCCTCTCAGTGGCGGGCCAGGTCGGATCAGAAAGGGCGGGCTGCGCGAGGGCCAGGAGGTCATTAAAGGTGGATCGGGCATAACGTCAACACTATCCAATATCCCGACTACACTCGGCGCAACGTAGGCATCAGGAATTCTCCTGGCTTGCAACCGGGATGGACCGAATGAACTCCCCAATGGACCTGAGGCCTTGCATAGAGGCAGCGTTTTTGCCCATGAAGTGCGTGTGCGTGATCGCGCTTGACGCGTCAATGACGATCCGGGTATTCGACACGAACACAGAGGCAGAAGAGTTTACCGTCACAGGCATCGATACTGCGGTACTGGTGACGATCCGGGACATCGTCGGGCTCGTCCTTGAGGTGAAAGGGGAAATGAGGCTGAGAAGGCTTGCCTCTGATCGGCAGTAGAGGGCGTGCAAGTGGTAGAACGAAAAAGCCCGGCGCTGGGCCGGGCTTAAGAGTATCGCTAAAGTTTTAGGATCGCCTGATAGCGGTAGGATTTGAACGGCGCTGGACCACGCCATTCCTGGTTACAGTGGAGGTGCGTACTGTATCCGCCCCGACATAAGCCACTGCAAAATCGACAGAGTTAATCTCGTCACTTCGGACCTGGAAGCAATCACTGAACGCCTTGAGTATCTCTACCTGCCCAAGAGACTGTGGTGGAGGGTTGGGGTTGTTCCTCGCTGACGGGATCGTTGAGGGCATAAGGTATATGCAAGGAGGTGGTAAGCGGAATTGGCTTATCTCCGTTATACGCGGCACCTCCTCTCCCGCTATTTTCGGGCATGGCCTCCCGATGGTGCCACACACCATATCCCAAATTATTAGCCCATCCACCCGCTGATCACGCGAGATGATCTCAGCGCTAAGGCGGGTATGGATTCCTGACCACGCATTGTGTTGGGGGTCCGCACCAGGGTTGGTGCACACACTCCAGATCACGAACTCATGAGCATGGGGAGGCCGTTCAAAAATATTCGTATTGTTGCCGTCCAAGCATCCTTTCAGTTCGATTACCGCTGTCTTACCGCTGGGCATTGTGACGGCGTAGTCATGGCGGTTATCCGATCCGGATGAGTTCCAGTCGCTGATAAACCCGCCGTCCTGCATATGATTAAGGATGTTGCGTACGAAATCGCGCTTCTCGGTCATGGTCGCAGAAAATTGGCCCCGAATCCTTTCCACTGCGCCCCGGAACAAACCGCTGTTATAGAACTCATGCTCATCGAGTCCGTGAGCGCCGAGCTTGTGTGATTCGGTTTTCAGCACCTCGGCAAATTCCAGGATTTTCTTCTTAAGCTCAGCATTTTGTTCGCAGGGTATTACGCTCATGCCGCAGCCCTTGAGTTTTTCTGTGCAACCAGCAGAGGCTCGAAAATGTGCTCTGCCAAGTGTCTGACAACTGGTACAGCAACGCCGTCACCAGTCAGGTGGTAAGCCTCGTTGTAATTCGACGGAAGCTCGTAATTCTCAGGCAGGCCCATCAAACGCGCGGTCTCGCGCGGTGAAATAAGGCGCGAGCTAACGCTCTCTCCATGAACAACAAGGATGACTTGTCGACTCGATCCGCCTGAAGGGGTTCTGAGGCAACCAGCAATGTCGTCAAACCTGACTTCAGCTCTCTGGATCTTGTTTCCAAGCGAGTCGCGTCGCGTTCTTTTGTAAATGGCACCAACCATCAGGCGACCAGTGCGTTTTGCCGCGTCGACTTTTTCTAGATTCTTGTCGCTCATCATGCCAAGCAGTCTCGATGTTTCCTCCGGGGAGCTCCATGTAACACCTTGCGGATTTTCTTCTATGAGGTCCGCGAAAATCGTAGTGCGCTGAGCTGGGGCAGGAGGACTCCACCACAGCCACTTTTTCTGAGTTTCTGCTGGCAGTTTATTGTAGGCATTCAATAGGCCCTTCGTATGCCACAAAGGTGATGGGCAATTGGCTGTGATTGCAGATGCGGTAAGAGCCAGATCATCGCGCACGCCGATGACAAATAGGCGCGGCCTGGAGTGGGGTATAAAGTGAACGGCATCAGCTATTACAGCGCCAAAGCGGTATCCTGCTTTCACAAATGTGGAGCAAATAGCGTCGAAGTCCTTGCCGTCGTGTGACGTAAGTGTGCCGCATACATTTTCAAGTACGATCAGCGACGGAGCTCTTTTTTCTTCTACCAGTCCTTGCATAAGTCGCCAGAACGGCCAGAAAGTGCCAGAGCGATCACCTTTTAGTCCTGCCCCCGCACCAGCCAAAGAAAGGTCTTGGCAAGGAAAAGATGCCCACACCAAATCCGCTTCTCCAGGAAGGTCTTTTGTTGTAAGCGTGCTAACGTCCGCGACTTTAAGGACATTTGGGGCCTCCCAGTTTTTCGTGTAGACGATGCTTTTTTTATGATCGAATTCATTAGCAAAAACGCATTGCCACTCGCTACCAAGCCCAGCACGCGCCATGCCAGCACCTGCGAAAAACTCGTAAAATATCGGGTTTTTAGGGTTGATAGCCATTATTCACTCTCTTCAATTTGGTGCTTCGCCTCGCGTACTGATCACTTCACGCCATTCGTATTTACCATGGCATGCGGCGCTATCATAGAATGAGGAGAGCGGCACATAAAACATTTTGCCAAGGTGTAAAGTTTACGCACCGGAGCGTCTAGAGTCGAATCGAACTGACCACGAACGCGCAACTCCTCCAACCCACCCCCCACACCGCCAGACGACTTAACCGATCAGGAAAACTTCGTTAGCGACCTGACCACGACGCCGATGATCCTGCAGTCATCCGAGCACTGCACGGTCGGATAGGCCGAGTTCAGCGGCTTCAGGTATCTGACGCCGCCGTCCTCTACCAGCTTCTTGAAAGTCGCCTCGTTGCTGCCGGCCAGCTTCGCGATCACCAGCTTGCCTGGGCGTACGTCTGCACGGGTGTCCACAAGGATCTGCGAGCCCTCTGGAATCGAGGGTGCAGTAGGCGCCGTCATAGAGTCTCCTTTGACCTCCAGCCAGAACGCCGGGCCCTTGGCCTTGTAGTCAGACACATCGTAGTCATCAGCAGCACCTGGCGCATAAGGCTCAACCGCTTCTGACCACTCGCCAGCGGCGACCCAGCTCACCAGAGGGTATCGGTACATGCGGGTCGGCTGCTCAGCCATGGATACGTTGGAGGGTTCGTTAGACGTGATGACTGCTGTCATGTCGCCTTTTCCGTCCGAAAGCCACAGTGCATTCACGCCGCAGACGTCGGCGATCTTCGCCACATGCGCAGTTGCTTTGGATTTTCCACGCTCCAAGTCGGAAATAGATGTCTGCGTGATGCCAGCGCGGACTGCCAATTCTGCTTGATTGAGCTTTGCGTGCTGCCTTGCGGCCTTTAATCGGTCTTTAAATTCCATCCGTTGAGTATTACGGGCGCTCCCATATCCTTGCAAATCGGTGTTCCCATAATCTAGTATATGGGTATTCCCGTATGGAGGGGCAGCATGAACAGTATTTACAAGGACCTCGTTGCCTTCTTCGGCACCCAGGAGGCCACAGCTGAAAAGCTCAAAGTTGATCAAAGCACCGTTTCCGGATGGGTTCGGGAAAAGCATGGGATGTCTCCAGTAATTGCCAAGCGCGCGGAGGCTTTGACCGGAGGTGCTTTCAAAAAAGAGTCCCTTTGCCCGTCGTTTCCCTGGGCCGAAATGGCTGCTTAAAAGACCGTCCCGCCGCTTCGGTGAATTGATATTGCCCAGCTTTAACGCGGTGCACCACGGAAACAGAACAGAGGTTTTACGAATGGAAAATTTCTTGCGGTCCTGCCAGAGCGCAGTACTCGAAAACGAGGCCAAGAGCCTGGCAGCGAAAATGGGAGTCGCTCACGTGAGCCTGCTCCAGCGCGCCAACCCAGACAACGATGCTCATCACCTGACCATTGAGCATCTGTTCGGGATTCTGCTGCACACGAATGATCTGCGGCCGCTTAAGGCGCTTGCTGACGAGTTCGGCTGCGATGTCGTTGAGCGCCAGCGCCCAGCGCCTAAACCTCTGCTTGCGGCCTTGGCACATCTCGCCGCCGAGTCGGGTGACGTAAAGCGCCTGGTCTACGACGCCACTATCGACAACCACATCAGCCAGCACGAAAAAGCCCAGGGCGACAAAGCCATTCAAGAAGCGATCGACGCGCTTCAAGTGCTGCGCGAATCGCTGAAGGCTGCCTGATGAGCCGGACCAAAAAGGTCGGGAAGTCCTGATATGCAGTACACCGTCACGATCAATCAGGTGAAGGCGTTGGAGTGGGGGCTGAATTCTCAGCAGGCCTTGCTGTTTGCCTTCGTCTACGGTTGCCCCAGCTGGACCAAGCCAATCAAGACCGATGGCGGGATTTTCTTTGCGCTGAGCAAGGCGAAGATCATCGAGGAGCTTCCGCTGCTCACTGACAAGCCTGATACCGCTTACCGCATGTTGAAGGCTCTGGAAGAGGCCGGTTTGATTGAGCTTTCCAGCACTTCAAATATCACGCTTTTTCGTCTGACAGCGAAGGCCGTCGAGTGGAATCAGAAGCTCGATGGGTCGGAAAAATATCCGACCCTACCAGACGGCAAGGCTCGGAAAAAAATCCGAGCTACCTCGGAGAAAAATCCGATCAAGGTCGGAAAAAAATCCGGGCAAGGGTCGGAAAAATCTCCGACAAATCAGGATACAAGTAATCAGGATACCAATCAGGGTACAAGTCAGGAATTGCAAGACCCTCCCGGCGAGCCGGGTCAGTCCTGCGGTTTGACTGTGGTTGACGATCGCGCCGACACACCACGGGTTGAGATTCCCGCCGATATGCCTGGGCCGAAAGATCGAACCTGCAAAACCTTCAAGGTCTGGGCGAACTACGCCATGGCCTACCGCAAGCGCTACGGCGCCTGGCCGGTGTGGAACGCCAAGGTCGGCGGCCAGCTCGGCCAACTGGTCGACCGTCTCGGCGTTGATGTCGCTCACCACGTCGCTGCCCACTTTCTGAAGACCAGCGACGCCGCCGTTCTGCGCAAATGCCACAGCCTCAACGAGCTGCTGGCAAACGCAGAGAGTTATCACACCCAGTGGGTAACCGGACAACGCGTCAACGGCACAACTGCGCGCCAGATGGAAAGGACCGAGGCGAATCTATCCGCAGCGGAGCAGGCCGCCCAGATGGTTCTGGCCAAACGCCAAGCAGGTGACCGCAATGAATACCTCTGAAATGAACGATCAGCAGGTTGCAGGACTGGCGGCCGCCATCTGCGCAACCGCTGAAGCCATGGGGCAGGAAATGAATCCTGGCACAGCAGCGATCATGGCCGAAGACCTTTGTGCTTATTCGGTGCCGATCGTCAAAGCCGCGCTGAAGGCCTGCCGTTTCGAAGTGAAGGGAAAGTTAGCCATGGCCGACATCCTTCAGCGCGTCCAGTCTTCCGACGGCCGCCCGGGCAAGGACGAGGCATGGGCCATTGCCATGACCACCAACGACGAATTCGAAACTGTTGTGCTCACTGACGAGATTCAGCTGGCCCTGGCTGCCGCAAAACCCGTCCTGGATGCCGGAGACAAGATCGGCGCGCGCATGGCTTTCATCAGTGCCTACGAGCGATTGGTGGCTCAGGCCCGCAGCGACCAAAAAGGCGTCAACTGGCACGTTTCCGTCGGTTTCGACGCCAATCGCCGTGTCGAGGCGATCACCAAGGCCGTGCAGATGCAGCGCATCCCGCAAGAGCGCGGGCAGGTGTATCTGGCTGATCTGAACGTGGTGCCCGTCACGCAGGACGGCCAGGCCATTGCTGGCTTGATCACCGGGCAGGTTGCCAACCCAAGCCCGGACGTTCGCGAAAAGCTTCAGGCGGTGAGAGACAGCATGCGCGAAATGAGCAAGGCCTCGGCCAAGCGCAGGCACGAATTGAAAATCAAGGCCGCCAATAATTTGGCCGAACGCCTCGCGCTGCTCCAGCGGCAGGCCGAGGAATTGCAATCGAAGAGGGCGGAGTTATGACCGACAAAATCAGCGTGAACTGTCAATCCAAGCTCACCGAAGCCGTCACACGCATGACGGCGATGTTCCGCGACAAGAAGTTCGTCGTGGTGTCGCTCCGCCCGGGCAAGGACCGCACGCTTGATCAGAACGCACTATGGTTCGCAATGTACAAGCGCATCTCTGAGATGACCCAGGTCGGCGACCCAGGCGAGGCGCGTAAGTACTGCAAGCTGCACATAGGCGTGCAGATCCTGCTTAACGAGGACGCAGGGTTCCAAGCCGAGTGGTATCGGGTCATGCGCCATCTGCCCTACGAGGAGAAGTTGGACATGATGGGCGGCTGCCACCTGTTCGGTCCTGATGGCTTCCCGGTGACCAGCCTGTTCAATCGTGCGCAGGGCATCCAGTACACGGACCGCATCGTCGCGCACTTCATCCGCCACGGTGTGGTGTTCTCCGATCTGCTGGGCAAGGTGGCGGCATGATCTGGCCATCTGCGTACCGCGTTGAGGTTCAGCCTGCCGACTACTCGTTCTTTACCCCGGATGAGTTCCCCATATCCGGGTTTCGAACGTCTCGCTGTTGGGCGCTGTTCGACGACCCAGCCGTTGCAGGATCTGAAGAGGTCGCCGTGTATCAAGGCTGGTGTTGGGTCCAGCCGAAATACTCCAAGGGCCATGATTTATCAGAGTTCAAGCCACTGTACCTGGGGCCGCGCGCCATCCCGGAGGTCGCATGAAGCGCACACCACTGCAACGCAAAGCACCGCTCATGTCGGGCGGCCCGCGCCGCAAGCGCTGCCCATCTTGCCGGGTGATGTTCACGCCAGCCCGTGCAGGCCAGGCTGTGTGCGGGGAGATTGAATGCGCCATCGCTCACGGTCAGTCGGATAAGGGCCGGGCCATCGCCGGAAAGGCTCTTGCCGAAGTGGGGCGTCGGGAGATCAAGGTTCGCAAGGAGGCTCTGAAAAGTCGTAGCGCCCACATGAAAGACACCCAGCAGGCGTTCAACGAGTGGGTGCGCTACCGCGATGCCTCACTGCCTTGCGTGAGTTGCGGCCGGCACCACGAAGGCAAGTACGACGCCGGGCATTACCGGACCGTCGGGAGTAACCCTGCGCTGCGCTTCGAGCCACTGAACTGCCACAAGCAGTGCGTTCCGTGCAATCAGCACAAGTCCGGCAACGTCGTTGAGTACCGGCTCGAGCTGGTGCGCCGGATCGGCATCGTGAACGTGGAATGGCTCGAAGGCCCTCATGAGCCCCAGAAGTACACCATCGAAGAATTGAAAGCCCTGACAGCCAAGTACCGGGCACTGACAAAAGAATTGAAGAGGGCTGCAGCATGAAAATCCACTCGGCACGTCAGGCGTGGCATGACTGCACCTACATTCCAGCGCCTGGCCAGTCCTCTGACGTTGTTCAGCTCGGCGTGGTAGTGCAGGGCACAGAGCGTGGGCCGACTGCCAACCACGCGATGCACAGTGCCTTGGCCGGTCATATACAGTCGGCAATCGCCAAGCTGCACCCGCAAGTACGCGTGTTTGGCGAGTACATGTATGCCGCCAACCGCGACGACGACATCAACGAGGCGGCAGAAGACGTGGTGTTCGGCATGGTCATGTCGAAGGCCAAGCGGATGACGGCCGGCAAGAGGGAGAAGCTGGAGTACGTGGTGAAGGGCGTGATGCGACGGTATCGCTACATGCACCAGGGCGGCCAGTCTGCCAATGACGATCCGCTGATCAAGCCAGAGGCTTTCCGTTCGTGGCTAATGGGGGAGTTCGGAGTGAGATTGGAATCCTGCGCGTGGGCGCGCGATTGGGAGCCGGTTATTCAGCTTTCGTTCGAGTGTTGCGAGGATCTTGATAGGATGGCGTTAAGCCCAATTGGGGCGGTGATTTATCAGATGAGGGAGGCAGCCTAAAATCATGGAAGGATTGCAATTTGCAGATGTACTAAAAATTGCGGCAGGAAGCGGTGTCGTAGCCGCCGTCGTCACCGCTTTGATCAATTTTTTTAAGGATCGCTGGCAAAGTAGGGAGCAGCGGCGATTCGATGCAGAGCTTCAAGCCATCCATTTGATTTCAAAGCTTGATGCGCTGGCAGCTCAATGCGCCAGAAATTACTGGGAGTTTTATAGTGGCTGGGCTGAGCACCTTCACCTTAATGAGTCGGGTGGCGCGCCCGGTTGCGTGAAGCCCGAGTTCAGCATTGATCCGGATGGTCTATCAAAAATAGATCGGGCACTGGCTTGCAGAATTGCCTGGATCGAAAATGATATCCGCCTTGGCTCAGATGGGATTCGTGCGCGCTGGGAGGTGTATCTGGACTCCGAAGATGCAGTGGAAGCGGATGCCGATTTGGTCGGATATTTTGGGTACGAAGCGCTTTCGATTTCTAAAGCGTTGCGTTTGCAATACAAACTGACTCACCAGGGCGCTCAATGGGGTATGCCGAGAATCGAAGCACAGCTAAAAAAGTGTTCTGAAGACGCTATGAAATTCTTCCAAGAACATGGTTGACTTCCCGCACGGCTGAGCGCACTATTTTGCCATATTGAGTATTTTGCCTACGGCAAGTCGCTCAGGAAACATCGAAAGCCCGGACTAAAAGCCGGGCTTTTTTTGTGTCCAGATTTCCTCTATGCCCTCCATGCCTCTCGCCTCGGCGATGCACCACTTGAGAGGGACTCTTTCGTACCTCGTACCTTATTGGCCACCCTAACGGCCCTTTTTATTCCGGAGTAAAGATGGACCCAACCGACCTCGGCCCAGGCACAGCTACCTGGCTGGGCGGTACGGGCACAATCCTATTGGGCGGCTTCCTTTGGCTGAGGAAATTCCTCTCCAGGGATGCGACCGACCGCGCCATGGACAACGCCGATATCGGCACAGTCCGACGGCTCAACGAACTGCTCGACTCGGAACGCCTAGCGCGCAAAGAGGCCGAGGCTCGGGCTGACCAGTTCGCCAAAGAACGCAACGAGCTGGCTGCCGCTGTCGGCCGGATGGAAGGGAAGATTGAAGCCCTGACCAGCCAGGTATCCCAGCTCACAGAAAAGGTGACTACCCAAAGCGCTGAGATCGCTCGTCTGCGTGCACAGCTCGGAGGTATCAACTGATGGAAAGATGCTCGATGGAATTCATCGCTCGCCACTGGTGGCGTCGCCTGGAAGTGTGGGTGATTGCCTCGCTGCTGGTAACAGGCTCGTTCGCGCTGGGCTTTGGTGCTTCTCAATGGTCGCTGGCAAGCTGGTACAGCGCCCAGGTTGCCGAAGTTCGCCGGGGTTATGACGAGGCCACCATTCAGCGCGACATGCGTCTGAACAAGCTGGCCAAAACCGCGACCGATGCAGCCGGAAAGGTTGAGGACGCAGCGGGGAAGGCCACGGAAGCCGCAAACGTGGCCAGCAAGGCCGCCGACAAGGTTAACGAGGCAGTAGAGCGGCAAGCGCCGTAGAGCTTCGTATAGCCATTTCTAGAAGAAGAAAAAGAAAAGCCCCGACATTGTTCGGGGCTTTTGCGTTGTAGCGAAAAAAGAGAGGGCGACTCCAGAGGGTGCTGTAACACCCAACGGAGCCGCCAGATCGCAGACTGTACCTGCAAGCCAGCCAAGGCCCTCACTGCTCGCGCGAGCGGGGCGGAGCCTAGCAGAAAACCAAAAGGCTTTGCAGATGTTGAAAGAATTCAGATGTGGACAGTGCAAAAGACTTCTTGCCCGAGTGGGCGAGAAAACCGAGCTCCAGATCAAATGTTCCCGATGCGGGACGTTGAATCATGTGAAGGCCCCGAGCCTCGAGCTATCGCCTTTGAGCGACATGAAAGCGGAATCCTCCGCGACAAATCATTCGACTTATAGGTGATAAAATGGCTACAAGAACACGTACTCCTTTTAACGGCAGCGGAACCTCCATTCTGCCCGCATACCAAACTATGACTGCTGGGCAGTTTCTCCTTTCGCCGAACGGCCGTTTCCGGCTGACGCTGCAGGCCGATGGGAATTTGGTGCTACAAGACAATGGCACAGTGGTTTGGGTTGCCGACGACAAGCAGCCGTACAGCTCGACGTTGCCTCTGCGCTACAACGTGCCACCGCAGTTCTATGTTCAATACGGCGCTTTTCTGGATGACCCTATTCGGTCCCGCAACTGGATAACGAATAATTCCACCTTCACTAGCGACGACCAATGGAATCGAACTCACCTGAGTTTGCAGGATGACGGGAATATCGTGCTCCTCGATTCGCTAGCGATCTGGAACGGTACGCCTTCTATCCCGATGGTTCCTGGCGCAAATTCGTCCGTGATTTTCTCGGGACCAACTGAGCTGACACAAGGTGTGTCGTACGTCGCTGGCGACGGCTTCCTGATCTTCCAGGGCGATGGAAACGTCGTGAACTACGGTCCGAATGGGACTGTACGGTGGGCGAGCTACACCCAAAACAAGGGTGCTGTGAAAGCCGTCTTCCAAGCGGATGGAAACTTCGTAATTTACGCGGCGAATAACCAACCTCTTTGGAACTCCGGTACAGCAGGAAATCCTACTGCCGTCCTTCGTTTGCAGCCGAACGGTGGGCTAGCTGTAGTCAAGGATACGCCCGTTTGGGCTCGATTCGGTTTCCAGCCAACCTATCGTCCGATCCGTGTGTTCGATGCCAACTCTTTCAAGACATTCGACATTTGGACCTGGAAGGTGAACAACGACCCTTTGTAAGTTGAAGTGACATTGGCATGAATGTCAAAAGGGAGTATTAGCGGATCGACACCCGTGAATAATCCCTGTAGGTGTTACAGGTCCGTCGGTTGGCGGGCCTGTGACCCAACACAAACTGCTCTATCTTGGAAATGGATTCATCTCAACTCAAAGCATTTACTCAAGGTTATCCGGGGTGAGATAGATGACACGACCAATACCCTCAATCTCAATACTTGAGAGTACAGAATTCAGTACCCGGCTTACGCCCGCTCCAGAGGTATGGGAGTGGCTCCAAGTCGAAATCCTGTCCGATACGGGAAGCATACACAACGCAGATCATGCCCATTTAATAGATGCTGACATCTGCATCATGTGGGCCTCGTCCAGCTTCGAAAAGCAGGGTCGGCGCGTTCTGGGCCAAGCCGAAAAGGTCGCCTTCCGTGCTGGTGGGTGGCAGAAGGCTCGGATGGAACAGCAGATGCGCGACTGGTTCGGCGACATCCCGGACTTCATCATCACCCTTGCTGCAGACTACTGCGCCACCTGTAGTGATGCAGACTTCTGCGCGCTGGTAGAACATGAGCTTTACCACCTGGCGCAGGCGACTGATCAATACGGTCAGCCGGCCTTCACTAAAGAAGGTGCGCCCAGGCTGAAGCTGCAAGGCCACGACGTCGAAGAATTCGTCGGTGTGGTCCGTCGCTATGGCGCAAGCCCAGACGTTCAGCTGTTGGTCGACGCTGCAAACAAGCCTGCTGAGGTAGGTAAATTGAATATATCGAGGGCCTGCGGAACCTGTCTGCTCAAGTCGGCCTGAAATTTGACAGGCATTAGACGGAATCCAACCTATGGCAGCCCTGAAGCATGAGGTGAAGAGCTTCATCGTTCAGGCGTTGGCTTGTTTCGACACTCCCTCGCAAGTCGTAGAGCAGGTCAAACAAGAATTCGATATCCAGATATCCCGTCAGCAGTGTGAGTCGCACGACCCAACCAAACGCGCTGGAGCAACCCTTGCGGCCAGGTGGGTGACGCTTTTCCACGACACGCGCAAGCGTTTCCGAGAAGACACGGCAGAGATTCCGATCGCCAACCGGGCCTATCGGCTTCGCGCCCTCGGCAGGATCGTTGAGAAGGCCGAAGGTATGCGCAACCTTGCGCTGGCCCTCCAGGTGCTGGAACAGGCCGCCAAAGAATCCGGCGATATGTACGTCAACCGCCACCGCAAGGATGAGCCGGGCGACGAGCCAGCGATTCCGACTCGCATCCAGGTCGATGTAGTGGACGCGAGGAAGCATGATGCCCAGCCTTAACGTCCCGCAATCGAAATTTCTGCTGCTGCCCCACAAGTTTCGTGCATTCGTGGCCGGTTTCGGCTCTGGGAAGACCTGGGTCGGCTGCTCGGCGCTGAGCAAGCACTTCATGGAGTGGCCGGGTGTCAACGCCGGTTACTTCGCGCCGACTTACCCGCAGATACGGGACATCTTCTATCCGACGATGGAGGAGGTGGCTTACGAGTGGGGCCTGAAGACAAAGATCAATCAGGCGAACCATGAAGTTCACATCTACAGCGGTCGGCAGTATCGCGGCACCGTGATCTGTCGCTCGATGGAGAAGCCACAGACCATTGTCGGCTTCAAGGTCGGACACGCCCTGGTCGATGAGCTGGACGTTCTGACCTCGATCAAGGCGCAGCAAGCCTGGCGCAAGATCATCGCGCGAATGCGTTACAACCTGCCCGGTCTGAAGAACGGCGTGGACGTCACCACGACACCGGAAGGCTTCAAGTTCGTCTTCCTGCAGTTCGTGAAGCAGCTGCGCGACAAGCCGGCGCTCAAGGAGATGTATGGGCTCATCCAGGCCAGCACCTTTGACAACGAGCTGAACCTGCCGGACGACTACATCCCGTCGCTGATGGAGTCGTACCCCGAGCAATTGATCAGGGCGTACCTGAACGGCCAATTCGTCAACCTGACGTCTGGGTCGATCTACCACGCGTATGACCGCAAGCTGAACCAGTGTTTCGACACGGTGCAGGCTGGTGAGCCTCTGTTCATCGGCATGGACTTCAACGTCGGCAAGATGGCAGCGATCACGCATGTGAAGCGGGAAAAGGGCCTGCCTCGAGCCGTGGACGAGTTCATGGATGGCTACGACACGCCCGACATGATCCGACGCATCAAGGAACGCTACTGGCGCCACGATGGCGACAAGTACATCAAGACCTGCGAAGTCAGGGTTTACCCAGATGCCTCTGGCGACTCGCGCAAGTCAGTCAATGCCAGCGTCACGGATATCGCCATGCTCAAGCAGGCAGGCTTCACAGTGATCGCACCTGCGGCCAACCCTCCGGTGAAGGATCGAATCAACGCCATGAACGCGATGTTTTGCAACGCGCAGGGCGAGCGCCGATACCTGGTCAACCCTTTCACCTGCCCGACATATGCCGATGGCCTTGAGCAGCAGGTCTGGGCGGCCAACGGTGAACCCGACAAATCACAAGGCAATGACCACGCGAACGATGGCGGCGGTTATTTCATCCACCGCGAGTACCCGATCATAAAACCGGTCACCTCTCTAGCCCTGGGATACGCCCGATGAACAACGACGTTTCCTTCAAACGGCCCGAATACATCGAGGCTTTGGATCGCTGGCTTACTGTGCGCGACGTCTGTGCTGGCCAGCACCGTGTTGTTGACCGGCTGCCTTACATCAATAGGCACGACAAGTCAGAAGAGAACGTCGAGCGCAACAATGCGTACCGCGAGCGCGCGGTGTTCAAGAATGCCACCGGTCACACCCGAAACGGGCTGATTGGTTTGGCGTTCCACAAAGACCCCACGCTGACGGTCCCCAAGAACCTTGAATACCTGCAGGACAATGCCAATGGCGCAGGCGTGAGCATCTATCAGCAGTCGCAAGGCTCGCTTGAGAAGGTCTTGGAAGCCGGTCGTCATGGTCTGTTCGTGGACTTCCACGAGGACAGCGGCATCGGTGGGCATTCGGTCATCCTCACTTACACGGCTGAAGACGTCATCAACTGGCGCACCGGCATGGTGGACGGCCACAACGTCCTGATCATGGTTGTGCTGCGTGAGATGAACGAAGAGCCAGATGGGTTTGGGCTGAAGTGCACGGAGCAGTTTCGCGAGCTGGCCCTGGATGAGGCTGGACTGTACATCTGTCGCGTCTGGCGTCGTAAAGGCCCGCGCGGCGGTGGCCCTCTTGAGGTGGTTGAGGAGTACATGCCAAAGGGGAAGGGCGGACGTCTCAAGGAGATTCCTTTCACGTTCATAGGCGCGCAGAACAACGACCCAAGCATTGACGAGTCGCCGCTTTACGACATCGCGATGATCAACCTCGGCCATTACCGGAACAGCGCTGACTACGAGGACAGCGTGTTCTGGTGTGGCCAGGCTCAGCCTTGGATCAGCGGTGTGGATGAGCAATGGCTTGAGATGGCGCGCAAAGAAGGCGTTTACGTAGGCTCCCGGGCTCCGATCCCTGTGCCTGCTG
>Ga0105244_10001422_pt1 | contig 19383 bp, 16 predicted proteins | sample KBSM44metaG_FD_80423 | JGI IMG/M metagenome (GOLD analysis project Ga0105244, IMG submission 80423) | Miscanthus rhizosphere microbial communities from Kellogg Biological Station, Michigan, USA - KBS M4-4 metaG | ecosystem: Host-associated > Plants > Roots > Rhizosphere > Soil | place... | reverse complement strand
GCTACGCTCAACACCCTTGCTGCTGCCCAGAAGATCGGCGGTGACATCCATTTGCTGGTGGCCGGGTCCGGCGTGAGCGCCGTTGCCGACGCCGCCGCCAAAATTGCCGGTGTGACGAAAGTGCTGGTGGCCGACCACGAAGCCTACGCGCACCAACTGCCTGAAAACATCGCACCGCTGGTCGTGGAGCTGGCTGCAGGGCATAGCCATGTTCTGGCTGCGGCAACGTCCAATGGCAAGAACATCCTGCCGCGCGTCGCTGCTCAGTTGGATGTCGATCAGATCTCCGAGATCGTTTCGGTGGTTTCCGCTGACACCTTCACTCGTCCGATCTATGCCGGTAATGCCATCGCCACCGTACAGTCGACTGCTGCGGTCAAGGTCATTACCGTACGTGCCACCGGCTTCGACCCGGTGGCTGCAGAGGGTGGCTCGGCCGCTGTCGAGGCGGTGTCGGCTGCTCACGATGCCGGCAAGTCCAGCTTCGTCGGTGAAGAACTGGCCAAATCCGATCGTCCGGAACTGACCGCGGCCAAGATCGTCGTTTCCGGTGGTCGCGGCATGCAGAACGGCGACAACTTCAGGCACCTGTACACGCTGGCCGACAAGCTCGGTGCGGCAGTGGGCGCTTCCCGAGCTGCGGTCGATGCCGGTTTCGTACCCAACGACATGCAGGTCGGTCAGACCGGCAAGATCGTTGCTCCTCAGCTGTACATCGCAGTCGGTATTTCCGGCGCCATTCAGCATCTGGCCGGTATGAAGGATTCCAAGGTGATCGTTGCGATCAACAAGGATGAAGAGGCGCCGATCTTCCAGGTCGCCGATTACGGTCTGGTGGCTGACTTGTTCGAAGCCATCCCCGAGCTGGAGAAGCTGGTTTAAGCCCCGCGCTTCCACTATAAAGAGAACCCGTTCCATTCGGGGTTTGCGCACCAGCGGTTTACGGTGCGCCTGCCTGGATGAAGCGGGTTTTTTATTGCGTATCGAAAGGACTTTTCATGGTGCATTCCCGGCTGCTGTCTTCGCTTCTCCTCGGGCTGATCACACTGCCGACGCTGGCATCCGCCGCAGGCAAGTGCGAGCGTCTGATCGTGACCGGCAGTCCGGACGCGCCGCCGTATCTGTGGCGTGATCCCCAGGATCCGCGCCATCTGATGGGGGCCAATGCCGATCTGCTCACCCAGGCGGCAGGCGAGCTGGGTATCAAGGTCGAATTTCTGTATGGCGGCAAGCGCAGTCAGGCGCTCGAAGAGGTGCGCACCGGGCGCATGGACCTGCTGGCTGACGCGCCATTGAATGCCGCACAACTCGAAGCGCTGGATTACATTCATCCGCCGATCGTGCAGAACGAGATCATGGTCTGGACGCGTCACGATCACAGCGTGCCGTTCAACGCCGTGAGCGAGCTGCAGGGCCATCCCGGCGCCATGTCGGAAAAGACCCGCCTGACGCCTTCCTTCGAGGTGCTGGCCAGACAGAATCTGACCCTGGAGCGCCTGCCCGCACTCACACCTGCCTTTCAGAAGCTGGCATTGGGTGAGGTGGATTACGTGCTTGCCGGGCGTTATGCCGGTATGGTCATGGTGCAGACGCTGGGTCTTTCCAAAGACCTGACGGCACAGCCTCTACCGGTCGATACGCCGGGTTTCTATCTGGCCTTGTCGTTCAACTCGGCCTGCAATGAACCATGGTTGCGCGGACAGCTGGCGAAAAAGATGACAGAATCGGCCGCCTCTGGCCTTGCGGGCGATGTCATCAGGCACAACCTGGAGTTGTGGAGAGCCCAACTGTTGCAACCCGCCAGCGCCAGCGCACCCAACAAGTAGGGATGTTTTTGTGAGTATTCGTTTTTCAATTGCCGTCATGGCAGTCGCCACGCTGGCCGGTTGCGCCAGTGATCCGGTACCAACCGAGCAGTTCAAGCTGACCGAGCAGGCGCTGGAGCAGGCCAAGGCGGTCGGCGCGAGTGATGATCAACCCGAGATGGAAGTCGCTCAGGCAGGGTTTGCCGAAGCCCGCGCTTCCATGGCAGGCCATGCCTACAAGGACGCGCGTATGAAAGCCGAGCAGGCCGAGCTTGATGCGCGCCTGGCTGAAGCGCGAGTGTTGACCCTCAAGAGCCAGGAGCAGGTCAATCAGTTGAATACCCGCCTCAATCGCTTGCGCAAGCAGCTGGGGGAGGCGCAATGAAGCGTATTCCGCGTGTCCTGAGTGTGTGTCTGTTGCTGGGTGCGGCTGGCCTTTATGGTTGTGCCGGTCACCAGGACAGCGGCCAGGCGTTGCAGCAGGCCAGTGCCGACTTCCAGAAGGTCAAGGAAGATACCGATGTGCTGCGCAGTGCACCCAAGGATGTCATTCGTGCGGGTGAATCGCTGGCTCGCGCCGAGCGTCTGTCCAGTTACCTGGGGAGTGGCGCCGATGTCGCTCACTACGCCTACCTCAGCAGCCGCTACAGCGAGATCGCGCGTGAGCACAGCAACCTGATGCTGAGTCAGGAGCGTCTGGCGAAAATGGACATGGAACGTCAGCGTATGCAGTTGGCACTGCGCGAAGCCAAGTTGGCCAGCGCCCAGCAGCAGGGCCGTTGGCTGGAGGATCAGATCCTCAGCCTGGCCACCACCGAAACCGACCGCGGGCTGGTCATGACCCTGGGCGATGTGCTGTTCGACGCCGGACATGCCGAGCTGAAAAACTCGGCCAGCCGTACCATTCTCAAGGTTGTGCAGTTTCTGCAGATCAATCCACGCCGAGTGGTCCGCATCGAAGGCTATACCGACAGCACGGGCGATCGTCAGGAAAACCTGAAGCTCTCGAAAGACCGGGCGCAAGCAGTCGCTGATGTGCTGATGGACCTGGGCATCGACGAAAAACGCATTCAGGTCGAAGGCTATGGCCAGGAGTTTCCTGTGAATGCCAATACCTCCGAGCGGGGCCGCGCGCAAAACAGGCGTGTCGAGATCGTTTTCTCGGACGAAAAAGGTCAGCTGGGCGCAGCTCGCTGATAAATAGACGATGAAAAGCCCGATGCCGGAAACGGCCTCGGGCTTTTTTGTCTTTAATCGCATTGATTATGGCGTTTCTGCCCGCGTTTATTTTCACTCAGCAGCCATCAATGCTGGCCTGTCTTCAAACTGTTCCCGTACACTTCCGATCTGTGCCGGTTATTACGCATCTGTATTTTCAAAAATAATAAATCACCGGTCTTTTCGAGGCTGTGTCATGACCAATCTCTTGCTCTACCAGCGTATCGCTCAGCAGTTGGCCGAAGACATCCGCCGTGGTGTGTATCAGCCCGGCGAGCGTGTGCCGTCCGTTCGCAAAATGAGTTCGCAGCTCAACGTCAGCCATGCGACTGTATTGCAGGCTTACGCGAACCTTGAAGACCAGGGGCTGATCCGGGCGCGTCCTCAATCCGGCTACTACGTCCATCAAACGCCCGCGCTGACAGCGTCCACCCCGGATATCGCGCGGGTCGAGCGGCCCGGCCTGGTCACACGCAGCAGCATTATCCAGCAAGTGCTCGAAGAGTCGCGCCGCGAAGGCGTATTCGCCCTAGGGGCTGCCGTGCCTCATGTGGATTACTTGCCGGTGCGCGCGCTGCATCAGCAGCTGGCCAAGGTCACGCGTTTTCACAGCCCACGGGCCTTCAGTTACATGTTCAGCCCTGGCTTCGAACCCTTGCGCAGGCAGGTCGCGATCCGCATGCGCGACGCCGGTGTAGTGGTCGACCCGTCAGAAGTGGTCATCACTCACGGCTGCGTGGATGCGCTGCAGATGGCCCTGCGGGTGCTGACCCGGCCCGGCGATCTGATAGCCGCCGAATCACCGGCTTATTACGGGTTGCTGCAACTTGCCGACCTGCTGGGTTTGAAAGTCATCGAAATTCCCAGTGATCCGGCCACCGGCATCAGTCTTGAAGCCTTGCAACTGGCGGCCAATCAATGGTCCATCAAGGCCCTGGTGCTGACCTCACGGCTGAGCAATCCACTGGGCGGCACCATGCCCGAGGAGCGGCAGAAAAACCTGCTGCGGCTGACCTCGGATTTCGATATCCAGGTGGTTGAAGACGACGTCTACGGCGAGTTGATGTTCGAAGTAGGGCGGACCAAGGCGCTCAAGTCCTTCGACCGGCTGGGGAGGGTGATTTACTGCTCAAGCTTCTCCAAGACCTTGTCACCGGGTGTGCGCATCGGCTGGATGATAGCCGGCAAATACCAGGCGGAAATTCAGCGCCTGCAGACCTTCAGTACTCACTCTGCGTGCAGTGTCACGCAAATGGCCGTCGCCGCGTACCTCGAAAACGGCGGCTATGATCGACACCTGCGCTTCATTCGGCTCGAATACCGCAAGAACCTCAGTGCGTATCAGCTGGCGGTGCAGCAGTTCTTTCCCGAAGGCACGCAGATGAGCCGTCCCGCAGGGGGCTTTATCCTCTGGGTCAGTCTGCCGGGCAGGGTCAATACCCAGGAATTGCACGTGCGTGCGCTCGAGCAGGGCATCAGCATTGCACCCGGGCTGATTTTCAGTAATACCGAGCAGTTCAACCACTGTATTCGTTTGAATTGCGGCATGAAATGGAACAGGGAAGCCGAGCGGGCATTGATGACATTGGGGATTCTGGCCAAGCAGTTATGTCAGGAAGCTGTCCAGGCTTATTGATTGGCAAAGATATTTGTCAATTCTTCGGAACTCTTGTCTTGTCAGGTTGGCCTCAAAAGGACAGCATGTGTTTCTTTCCGGCTTTTTGCCACTGTCTTGCCTGACTTTTTGCCTATGAATGTTTTTCGCTGTCTCGGATTGCTTGTCGTCGTACTTCTGAGTGGTTGTGACGCTCCGGATACCTCTGTGCCCAAACCCAAGACCGAGGCGGTCATCACAGCGCCGGTATCGCCCGAGGTGCATCTGAAGACTGAGGCACCTGCGGAGGCAGCCGCCACCGATGCCAGGCAAATCAAGGCGCCGGACACCATGCATCAGCTGATGCCGGGGGTGCCAGTCGTGCCTGTGGTGGTCGGAAAGGAAAAGTCAGAACCTGCAGCACCCCAAAGCGCCAAATCGGCGGCGTCCGAAAAAGCGTCTTCCAAGGTCGCGGCAGCCAAGGCGCCTGCGAGCAAGCGCAAGAACGCCAAGGATGCCAAGACGGCCAGCGTCAAGGATGTGCGAATCAAATCGCCCAAGCTGGATCTGAGCCTGCCTCCCGAACTGGTCAAGGAACTCGACCCGCCTGCCAAGGTGATTACCAGCAAGCGCAAGCCGATATTGCCGCAGATGTTCAGCGACAAGGGCGACTCTGCGAACCCTGGTCCGTTCGAGCTCGAAGGGCGATTGCTGACCAACGAAATGCAATTGCAGATGCGCAACGAAAACCGTCGCGACGTGGAAGGCGCTGCGCTGGACTTCAAATTCAAGCAGTAAGCCCTGCCTGTCGTCCGATACGGCGTTTTCAAACAGACGTTTTGACGGTTAATATCCTTCCTCTTTTTCAATTTTCACAAAAGGGTGTCTGGTCATGGACTGCCGTTCCGGTTGTGGAGCGTGCTGCATAGCGCCTTCCATAACGTCTCCCATACCCGGTATGCCCGACGGAAAGCCTGCAGGCGAGCGTTGTCTGCACCTGTCGGTCGAGTTTTTGTGCGCCTTGTTTGGCAGGGCTGAGCGGCCCGCCGTATGCAGTCAGTTCAAGGCGGCAGAGGATGTCTGCGGTGTCGACCAGGCGGATGCCATTCGCCTGATCGGTTGGTGGGAAAAAGCCACTGCGGTGGCCTGAAAAAGTGTTTTCGAGCACAAATGCTTCTTCGGAACTTCAAAACAAGGAATAAAACAATGGGTCCGCTGTATCGCATGGCTGTTGCTTGTGGTTTGACTGTAATGCTTGCCGGAACGGCGCAGGCTGAAGAGTGGAAAGAGGTCAAGAATCAGGAGGGCATCAAGGTTTCGTTGAGCGACGTGCCCGGGTCTGATTACAAGGCTTATCAGGGCATTGCGCTGATCAATGCCAGCGTGAGCAAGTTGCGCGCGCTTCAGGAGGATGTCACGGGCGCCTGCGCCTGGATTCATGAGTGCAAGTTGCAGAAAGTGCTCAAGCACGAAGGCAACAAGACCTGGACCTACAGCCAGTTCAACACTCCCTGGCCAGTGACGCCTCGCGATTCTGTGCTGTTGATCACCACTCAGGAAGGCCCTGACGGGAGTGTTACCCGTAATCTTGAAGAGCAGCCTTCGTACATCCCCGAAGAAAAGGGCTATGTGCGCGTAACCGAGGTCAAGGGCTTCTGGAAAATGGTGCCCAAAGGGCCGAACCAGACTGAAGTGACCTATCAGGTTCACACCGAGCCGGGTGGCAGTGTGCCTTCTATGCTGGCCAACAAGTTCGTTGTCGATGCGCCGTTCAACACCTTGAAAGCCCTCAGGGAGCGTGCTGCGCAAACCCCATGATGTGCATCGGATAGCGCGCACAAAAAAGGGCTGCCAATGGCAGCCCTTTTTTTGCGTGTGGCGCTTACTTGCGGTCTTGCAGGGCGACGATGTCGCGTTGCACGTTGCCGGTGTACAGCTGGCGAGGGCGACCGATCTTGTAGGGGCTGGAGAGCATTTCCTTCCAGTGCGAGATCCAGCCGACAGTCCGCGCCAGGGCGAAGATCACGGTGAACATGCTGGTCGGAATGCCGATGGCCTTGAGGATAATGCCCGAGTAGAAGTCGACGTTCGGGTACAGCGAGCGCTCGATGAAGTACGGGTCGGTCAGGGCGATCTCTTCGAGGCGCATGGCCAGTTCGAGTTGAGGATCGTTGGTGATGCCCAGTTCTTTCAATACTTCGTCGCAGGTCTGCTTCATTACGGTGGCGCGCGGGTCACGGTTCTTGTACACGCGGTGACCGAAGCCCATGAGCTTGAACGGATCGTTCTTGTCCTTGGCCTTGGCAATGAACGTGTCGATGTTCGACACGTCGCCGATTTCATCGAGCATGGTCAGTACCGCTTCGTTGGCGCCGCCGTGGGCAGGGCCCCAGAGCGCTGCGATACCGGCTGCGATACAGGCGAACGGGTTGGCACCCGAAGAGCCCGCCATGCGTACGGTGGAGGTCGACGCGTTCTGCTCGTGATCGGCGTGGAGGATGAAGATCTTGTCCATCGCCTTGGCCAGCACCGGGCTGATCGGTTTGATCTCGCACGGGGTGTTGAACATCATGTGCAGGAAGTTTTCCGCGTAGCTGAGGTCGTTGCGCGGGTACATCATGGGTTGACCCATGGAGTACTTGTAGACCATCGCTGCCAGGGTCGGCATCTTGGCGACCAGACGGACTGCGGAAATCTCGCGGTGCTGCGGGTTATTGATGTCCAGCGAGTCGTGGTAGAACGCCGACAGGGCACCGACTACGCCGCACATGACGGCCATCGGGTGGGCGTCACGGCGGAAACCGTTGAAGAAGGTCTTGAGTTGTTCGTGAACCATCGTGTGGTTCTTGACCACGGCCACGAACTGGGCTTTCTGCTCGGCGGTGGGCAGTTCACCGTTGAGCAGCAGGTAGCAGGTCTCGAGGTAGTCGGACTGCTCGGCCAGTTGTTCGATCGGGTAGCCGCGGTGTAGCAGAATGCCATTATCACCATCGATGTAGGTGATCTTCGAATCGCAAGAGGCCGTGGACATGAAACCAGGGTCAAATGTGAAGCGGCCGGTGGCGGTCAGGCCGCGTACGTCGATCACGTCCGGACCCACTGTACCGGTCAGAATTGGCAGCTCGACGGGGGCAGCGCCCTCGATGATCAACTGCGCTTTTTTGTCAGCCATGTGGCCTCCTATTTATGCTTCAAATCATCAGACAGGCCCCCCACGCAGGGCCCGCATCACTATAGTGAGATAAATTCTAAAGTCAATTTGCCTAAAGTCGTGTTCCGCAAGGGCTCGGCCGTGGATTTTTCAGACGGTTTACTGCCATTTACGCCTTTTGTCGCGGCAACGCAATCCGCTATTGGCGGTACGTCTGCGCGTTGTCATTAGTAACCTAACTGTCTATACTCGGCGTCCGACCGCCAGAGGCTTTTGGCCTGTTTCAAGGGGGTCGTCACTTTCTGGGTGGTGGGTACCTGACCAGTGCACTTCCCAACAACTTGCCCTGATTGTTAGGGGCTCTTCAGTGTGAAAAAAAGCCGTGAATAGCCAACGACCTGTAAATCTAGACCTAAGGACCATCAAGCTCCCAGTCACCGCTTACACGTCCATCCTTCACCGCATCTCCGGTGTCATCCTCTTTGTCGGTATTGCAATCATGCTGTATGCAATGGACAAGTCGCTGGCCTCCGAAGAGGGATTTGGTGAAGTCAAGGCGTATATGACCAGTCCGCTGGCCAAGCTGATCATCTGGGGACTTCTGTCTGCCCTGCTGTACCACCTGGTGGCCGGTATTCGTCACCTCATCATGGACTCGGGGGTAGGCGAGACGCTTGAAGGCGGAAAGCTGGGCTCCAAAATCGTTATCGCGGTTTCCGTGATTCTGATTCTTCTGGCGGGAGTATGGATATGGTAACCAACGTCACCAACCTGTCGCGTTCGGGCCTCTATGACTGGATGGCTCAGCGTGTCTCCGCAGTCGTGCTCGCGGCTTATTTCATTTTCCTGATCGGTTACATGGTCTTTCACCCGGGTCTGAGCTACGCCCAATGGCATGGTCTGTTCGCTCACAACGGAATGCGTATCTTCAGTCTCCTGGCCCTCGTTGCCCTTGGCGCCCACGCCTGGGTCGGCATGTGGACCATCGCGACCGACTACCTGACGCCGATGGCGCTGGGCAAGTCCGCAACTGCAGTACGTTTCCTGTTCCAGGCGGTATGCGGCGTTCTGATGTTCGCCTACTTCGTCTGGGGCGTGCAGATTCTTTGGGGTATCTGATCCATGGCTAACATTAATGCGCTTTCTTTCGACGCCATCATCATTGGTGGTGGCGGTGCCGGCATGCGCGCTGCGCTGCAGCTCGCCCAGGGCGGTCACAAGACTGCCGTGGTCACCAAGGTTTTCCCGACCCGCTCGCACACCGTATCCGCGCAGGGTGGCATCACCTGTGCAATCGCCTCCGCCGATCCGAACGATGACTGGCGCTGGCACATGTACGATACCGTCAAGGGCTCCGACTACATCGGTGACCAGGACGCTATCGAATACATGTGTTCCGTAGGTCCGGAAGCGGTCTTCGAGCTCGAGCACATGGGCCTGCCGTTCTCCCGTACCGAGCAGGGTCGTATCTACCAGCGTCCGTTCGGTGGCCAGTCCAAGGACTTCGGCAAGGGCGGGCAGGCTGCCCGTACCTGCGCTGCCGCCGACCGTACCGGTCACGCACTGCTGCACACCCTGTATCAGGCCAACCTGAAGGCAGGCACTGTATTCCTCAACGAATACTATGCAGTGGATCTGGTAAAGAACAACGACGGCGCCTTTGTCGGCATCATCGCAATCTGCATCGAGACAGGCGAAACTTCGTACATCCGCGCCAATGCAACCGTGCTGGCGACTGGCGGTGCAGGCCGTATCTACTCGTCGACCACCAATGCCCTGATCAATACCGGTGACGGTATCGGCATGGCGCTGCGTGCCGGTGTACCTGTTCAGGACATCGAAATGTGGCAGTTCCACCCGACCGGTATTGCCGGTGCAGGTGTACTGGTCACCGAAGGTTGCCGCGGTGAAGGCGGTTACCTGATCAACAAGCACGGTGAGCGTTTCATGGAGCGTTATGCTCCGAACGCCAAGGACCTTGCCGGTCGTGACGTTGTGGCACGTTCCATGGTCAAGGAAATCATTGCCGGTAACGGCTGTGGTCCCGATGGCGATCACGTGATGCTCAAGCTCGATCACCTTGGCGAAGAAGTGCTGCACAGCCGTCTGCCAGGCATCATGGAACTGTCCAAGACCTTTGCTCACGTCGATCCTGCGACCGCTCCGATCCCTGTCGTACCAACCTGCCACTACATGATGGGCGGCGTTGCCACCAACATTCATGGTCAGGCGATCACTCAGGATGCGGCGGGCGTCGATCAGATCATTCCAGGTCTGTTCGCGGTAGGTGAAGTGGCTTGCGTATCGGTTCACGGCGCAAACCGTCTGGGCGGCAACTCGCTGCTCGATCTGGTGGTGTTCGGCCGCGCTGCGGGTATCCACCTCGAGCAGGCGCTGCGTGAAGGCGTCGATTATGCGCGCGCTTCCGAGTCCGACATCGATGCTGCCCTCGCGCGCCTTGCCGGCCTGAACGAGCGCACCACCGGTGAAGACGTCGCGTCCCTGCGTAAAGAACTGCAGAGCTGCATGCAGAACTACTTCGGTGTATTCCGTACTGGCGAATACATGCAGAAGGGTATTGCCCAGCTGGCCGATCTGCGCGTGCGTATCGCCAACGTCAAGATCAACGACAAGAGCCAGGCGTTCAACACCGCCCGTATCGAAGCGCTTGAACTGCAAAACCTGCTGGAAGTTGCCGAAGCCACGGCGATTGCTGCAGAGCATCGTAAAGAGTCCCGCGGCGCTCACGCTCGCGAAGACTTCGAAGATCGCGACGACGAGAACTGGTTGTGCCACACCCTGTATTTCCCGGGTGACAAGCGCGTGACCAAGCGTGCCGTGAACTTCTCGCCGAAGACTGTTCCGACTTTTGAACCCAAGATTCGGACTTATTAAGGGGTGGCCGATATGTTGCAAGTCAGTGTTTATCGTTACAACCCTGAGCAGGACGCCGCGCCGTTCATGCAGGAGTTTCAGGTCGATACCGGTGGCAAGGACCTGATGGTGCTGGACGTGCTCGCCCTGGTCAAAGAACAGGATCAGGGGTTCTCTTATCGTCGCTCATGCCGTGAAGGCGTGTGCGGTTCCGACGGCATGAACATCAACGGCAAGAACGGTCTGGCCTGCATCACGCCGCTGTCGGCTGTCGTTGCCAAGAACAAGCTGATCGTACGTCCGCTGCCTGGTTTGCCGGTTATTCGTGACCTGGTCGTCGATATGAGCATCTTCTACAAGCAGTACGAGAAGGTGAAGCCGTTCCTGCAGAACGACACGCCGGCTCCGGCCATCGAACGTCTGCAAACACCGGAAGAGCGCGAAAAGCTCGATGGTCTGTACGAGTGCATCCTGTGCGCTTGCTGCTCGACTTCCTGCCCGTCCTTCTGGTGGAACCCCGACAAGTTCCTGGGTCCTGCTGCGCTGCTGCAAGCCTACCGTTTCCTGGCTGACAGCCGTGATACCCGCACCAGTGAGCGTCTGGCTTCGCTTGATGATCCGTTCAGCGTATTCCGCTGCCGCGGCATCATGAACTGCGTCAACGTCTGTCCGAAGGGCCTTAACCCAACCAAGGCTATCGGTCACGTACGCAACATGCTGTTGCAGAACGGCGTCTGATTCATCGCTTTATCTGTTACACCGTTGTACTGAAGTGGCTACGGCGCAGGCTTCAACCGGCGCCGTAGTTTTAACCTGAGCAGTAGCTCGCAAAGCTGCGGCTCTTATTTTGAAGAAATGAGACCAGCAGGGGCATCCGGGCTGGTACCCGGACTATCTGCGTGATCCCTGGTGACTTGATACAGTCGCTGCACACGACTATTTCAGGATTGCTCTGGTGTCTTCGCCGGTGGTGTCCCCTTACCGAGGGTGACCAAGCATGCAAGAAAGCGTGATGCAGCGCATGTGGAACAGTGCCCACCTATCCGGTGGTAACGCTGCCTATGTGGAAGAGCTCTATGAGCTTTACCTGCACGACCCTAACGCTGTGCCAGAAGAATGGCGCACCTACTTTCAGAAGTTGCCAGCAGACGGCAGCTCTGCCACTGATGTATCGCACTCGACCATTCGCGATCATTTCGTGTTGCTGGCCAAAAACCAGCGCCGCGCTCAACCGGTGTCCGCCGGCAGTGTGAGCAGCGAACACGAGAAGAAGCAGGTTGAAGTGCTGCGACTGATCCAGGCATATCGGATGCGTGGCCACCAGGCTGCCCAACTCGATCCGCTGGGCCTGTGGCAGCGCCCTGCGCCTGCGGATCTGTCCATCAATCATTACGGCTTGACCAATGCCGATCTTGATACGACCTTCCGTGCCGGCGACCTGTTCATCGGCAAAGAGGAAGCGAGCCTACGCGAAATTCATGAAGCGTTGCAGCAGACATATTGTCGCACCATCGGCTCCGAGTTCACTCACATCGTGGATTCCGAGCAGCGCAACTGGTTCATGCAGCGTCTTGAGAGTGTTCGTGGCCGTCCGGTGTTCTCGGCTGACATTCAGAGCCACCTGCTCGAGCGTGTTACCGCAGCTGAAGGCCTCGAGAAATACCTGGGTACCAAATACCCGGGCACCAAGCGTTTCGGTCTGGAAGGCGGCGAAAGCCTGATTCCAATGCTGGACGAGCTGATTCAGCGTTCCGGGTCCTATGGCACCAAGGAAGTCGTGATCGGCATGGCCCACCGTGGCCGCCTCAACGTACTGGTGAACACCTTCGGCAAGAATCCTCGCGACCTGTTCGACGAGTTCGAAGGCAAGAAGAAAGTGGAACTGGGTTCCGGTGACGTCAAATACCACCAGGGCTTCTCTTCCAACGTCATGACCGCAGGCGGTGAGGTTCACCTCGCCATGGCCTTCAACCCGTCTCACCTGGAGATCGTGTCTCCGGTGGTCGAGGGGTCGGTGCGTGCGCGTCAGGATCGTCGTAACGATCCAAACGGCGACAAGGTTCTGCCGATTTCCCTCCACGGCGACGCGGCCTTTGCCGGCCAGGGCGTGGTCATGGAAACCTTCCAGATGTCGCAGACTCGCGGCTTCAAGACGGGCGGTACGATCCACATCGTCATCAACAACCAGGTGGGCTTCACCATCAGCAACCCGCTGGACTCGCGTTCTACCGAGTACGCCACCGACGTTGCCAAGATGATCCAGGCACCGATCCTCCATGTGAATGGTGATGATCCGGAAGCCGTGATGTTCGTGACCCAGCTGGCCATCGATTACCGCATGCAGTTCAAGCGCGACATCGTGATCGATCTGGTCTGCTACCGTCGCCGTGGTCACAACGAAGCTGACGAGCCGAGCGGCACCCAGCCTTTGATGTATCAGCAGATCACCAAGCAGCGCACCACGCGCGAGCTGTATGCCGAGCATCTGATCAAGACCGGCGTTCTCGACGATGCCCGCGTTCAGGCCAAGGTCGACGACTACCGCAGCGCGCTGGACAACGGTCTGCACGTGGTGAAAAGTCTGGTCAAGGAGCCGAACAAGGAATTGTTCGTCGACTGGCGTCCATACCTGGGCCATGCCTGGACTGCGCGTCACGACACCCGCTTCGATCTCAAGACCCTGCAGGAACTGTCCGCCAAGCTCATGGAGCTGCCGGAAGGCTTCGTCGTGCAGCGTCAGGTTCAGAAAATCTACGAAGACCGCCAGAAGATGCAGGCCGGTGGCTTGCCGATCAACTGGGGTTACGCCGAAACCATGGCGTACGCCACACTGGCATTCGAAGGGCACCCGATCCGCATGACGGGGCAGGACATCGGTCGCGGTACGTTCTCGCACCGTCACGCCGTGCTGCACAACCAGAAAGACGCCGGGACCTATATCCCGCTGCAGAATCTGTACTCCGGTCAGCCACGTTTCGACCTGTACGACTCCTTCCTTTCGGAAGAGGCCGTACTGGCATTCGAATACGGTTATTCGACTACCCAGCCTGATGCGCTGGTTATCTGGGAAGCCCAGTTCGGCGACTTCGCCAACGGCGCTCAGGTGGTTGTCGACCAGTTCATCACCAGCGGCGAGCACAAGTGGGGCCGTCTGTGCGGTCTGACCATGCTGTTGCCTCATGGCTATGAAGGGCAGGGGCCAGAGCACTCGTCGGCCCGTCTGGAGCGTTACCTGCAATTGTGCGCCGAGCACAACATTCAGGTGTGCGTACCGACGACTCCGGCGCAGATCTATCACTTGTTGCGTCGTCAGGTCATCCGTCCGCTGCGCAAGCCGCTGATCGTGCTGACACCGAAGTCGCTGTTGCGTCACAAGCTGGCTGTTTCGACTCTGGAAGACTTGGCCGAAGGCTCGTTCCAGACCGTCATTCCGGAAATCGATACCCTCGATCCGGCTAAGGTCACGCGTCTGGTGCTGTGCAGCGGCAAGGTTTACTACGATCTCCTGGAAAAACGCCGTGCCGAAGGGCGTGAAGACATCGCCATCGTTCGCCTCGAGCAGCTGTATCCGTTCCCTGAAGATGATTTGATGGAAACCATCGCGCCTTATACCAACCTGCAGCATGTGGTCTGGTGTCAGGAAGAGCCGATGAACCAGGGTGCCTGGTACAGCAGCCAACACCATCTGCGTCGCAGCATGGGCAACCACAAACGTGAACTCGTTCTCGAGTACGCCGGTCGTGATGCTTCTGCCGCTCCAGCATGTGGTTACGCTTCGATGCACGCCGAGCAGCAGGAAAAACTGCTGCAAGATGCCTTCACTGTTTAACGCCTTCGAGCATTAGAAACCGAATTAAGGAATTACAGATAATGGCTATCGAGATCAAAGCCCCCTCTTTCCCGGAATCCGTTGCCGACGGCACCATTTCCACCTGGCACAAGCAGCCGGGCGATGCGGTAAAACGTGACGAGCTGCTGGTCGACATCGAGACCGACAAGGTCGTTCTCGAAGTACTGGCCGAAGCCGACGGCGTGCTGGTATCGATCGTGAAAGGCGAGGGCAGCACTGTCCTGTCCAACGAAGTGATTGCAACGCTGGACGCTGGTGCTACTGCTTCTGCTGCGCCAGCTGCCGCTGCGGCCGCGCCTGCCTCGGCTCCTGCTGCGGCTCCCGCTGCACCTGCCGGCGCTGGCGAAGAAGACCCGATTGCTGCGCCTGCTGCGCGTCAACTGGCTGAAGAAAACGGCATCAACCTGGCCAGCGTCAAGGGCACCGGTAAAGACGGCCGTATCACCAAGGAAGACGTGGTTGCTGCAGTTGAAGCGAAGAAATCCGCTCCGGCCGCTGCGCCTGCCGCCAAGCCTGCTGCCGCCGCGGCTCCTGTGGTCGCTGCTGGCGATCGCACCGAGAAGCGTGTGCCGATGACCCGCGTGCGTGCAACCGTTGCCAAGCGTCTGGTCGAAGCCCAGTCGAACATGGCGATGCTGACCACTTTCAACGAAGTCGACATGACCGAAGTCATGGCACTGCGTTCGAAGTACAAGGACCTGTTCGAGAAGTCGCACAATGGCGTACGCCTGGGCTTCATGTCGTTCTTCGTCAAGGCTGCCACTGAAGCGCTGAAGCGCTTCCCGGCCGTCAACGCGTCGATCGACGGTTCCGATATCGTTTACCACGGCTATGCTGACGTCGGTGTCGCGGTTTCCAGCGATCGCGGTCTGGTCGTACCGGTTCTGCGTAACGCAGAGCACATGAGCCTGGCTGAAATCGAAGGCGGCATCGCCACCTTCGGCAAGAAAGCCCGTGACGGTAAACTGTCCATCGACGAGATGACCGGCGGTACGTTCACTATCACCAATGGTGGTACTTTCGGTTCGATGATGTCGACGCCGATCGTCAACCCGCCACAGGCTGCAATTCTGGGCATGCACAACATTCTGCAGCGTCCGATGGCGGTCAATGGTCAGGTTGTGATTCGCCCGATGATGTATCTGGCGTTGTCGTATGATCACCGTTTGATCGACGGCAAGGAAGCGGTAACCTTCCTCGTGACCATCAAGAACCTGCTGGAAGATCCGGCTCGTCTGCTGCTGGATATTTGATGACGCAGCCCCGGGCTGCACACGACAGGCTGCGCAAGAGCGCAGTCTGTCGCACAGCCCGGGTCTTGCAGATTACATCTAATGAACAGGTTGCAACGCTCGTCTGTAAAGCATCACAGACCTGCCTGCAGCTTGCAGGTTAAAGCTCGCAGCTATAGAGGAATTCTTTTTTATGTCCCAGAAATTCGACGTGGTAGTGATTGGCGCAGGCCCTGGCGGTTATGTTGCCGCCATCAAGGCTGCGCAACTTGGTCTCAAGACTGCCTGCATCGAGAAGTATCAGGACAAGGAGGGCAAACTGGCCCTCGGCGGTACCTGCCTGAACGTGGGTTGCATTCCTTCCAAGGCACTGCTCGACAGCTCCTGGAAATTCTATGAAGCCAAGAACGGCTTCAGCGTGCATGGCATCTCGACCTCTGAACTGAACATCGACGTCCCAGCGATGATCGGCCGCAAGTCGACCATCGTCAAAGGCCTGACCGGCGGCGTTGCCAGCCTGTTCAAAGCCAACGGCGTGACCACGTTGCAGGGCCACGGCAAACTGCTGGCCGGCAAGAAAGTTGAACTGACCGCAGCCGATGGCACTGTCGAAATCATTGAAGCGGATCATGTGATCCTGGCTTCGGGTTCGCGTCCTATCGACATTCCGCCAGCGCCTGTTGACCAGAAAGTCATCGTCGATTCGACTGGTGCTCTTGAATTCCAACAGGTTCCACAGCGTCTGGGCGTGATCGGCGCTGGCGTGATCGGTCTGGAACTGGGTTCTGTCTGGGCTCGCCTGGGTGCCCAGGTTACCGTTCTGGAAGCGCTGGAGAAGTTCATCCCGGCAGCCGACGAAGCGGTTTCCAAGGAAGCGCTGAAAACCTTCAACAAGCAGGGCCTGGACATCAAGCTGGGCGCTCGCGTGACCGGTTCCAAGGTCGAAGGCGAGCAGGTTGTGGTCAGCTACACCGACGCTGCCGGCGAACAGTCGATCACCTTCGACCGTCTGATCGTTGCCGTGGGCCGTCGTCCGGTTACCACTGACCTGCTGGCTTCGGACAGCGGCGTCGATCTGGACGAGCGCGGTTTCATCTACGTTGATGACTACTGCACCACCAGCGTTCCGGGCGTATACGCCATTGGTGACGTGGTTCGCGGCCTGATGCTGGCGCACAAGGCCTCGGAAGAGGGCATCATGGTTGTCGAGCGCATCAAGGGCCACAAGGCCCAGATGAACTACAACCTGATCCCGTCGGTTATCTATACCCACCCGGAAATCGCCTGGGTCGGCAAGACCGAGCAGACGCTCAAGGCCGAAGGCGTTGAAGTCAACGTTGGTACGTTCCCGTTCGCAGCCAGCGGCCGTGCCATGGCAGCCAATGACACCGGCGGTTTCGTCAAGATCATCGCCGACGCCAAGACCGATCGCGTACTGGGTGTTCACGTTATTGGCCCGAGCGCTGCAGAACTGGTACAGCAGGGCGCAATCGCGATGGAGTTCGGCAGCAGCGCAGAGGACATCGGCATGATGGTCTTCTCGCACCCGACCCTGTCCGAAGCGCTGCATGAAGCTGCACTGGCTGTGAATGGCGGCGCCATCCATATCCAGAATCGCAAGAAACGCTAAGACAACAAGAGAAACCACGGCGCAGTGCCCGTCGTTGGCCTTGCAAGCAGGGCTTACCGCGGAATCTGCGCCGGACTCGACCTCTCAGGCGGCTTCATGAGTGTCCCACGGCACTTGCGGAGTCCACCCGGAGTAGCGGTCACAGGTGGTGCGGCACGCCGACGTGCAGCACCGAATGCGCAGTACCTAAACGAAGACGGTAATAAGCATGAATCTTCACGAGTATCAGGGTAAGCAGCTGTTCGCTGAGTACGGCCTGCCAGTATCCAAGGGTTACGCGGTAGACACCCCGGAAGCAGCAGCAGAAGCCTGCGACAAGATCGGCGGGACCGAGTGGGTCGTCAAAGCCCAGGTTCACGCAGGTGGTCGCGGTAAAGCGGGCGGCGTAAAGCTGGTTCGCAGCAAGGAAGACGCTGCAGCGTTCGCTCAACAGTGGTTGGGCAAGCGCCTGGTGACTTACCAGACTGACGCCAACGGTCAGCCAGTGACCAAGATCCTGGTCGAGTCCTGCACCGACATCGCCAAAGAGCTGTATCTGGGCGCTGTGGTCGATCGTTCCAGCCGTCGTATCGTGTTCATGGCTTCCACCGAAGGTGGCGTGGACATCGAGAAGATCGCGCACGACACTCCTGAAAAGATTCTCAAGGCCACCATCGATCCACTGGTTGGCGCTCAGCCGTTCCAGGGCCGCGATCTGGCATTCCAGCTGGGTCTGGAAGGCAAGCAGGTCACTCAGTTCGCCAAGATCTTCACCGGTCTGGCCAAGCTGTTCCAGGACCATGACCTGGCACTGCTGGAAGTGAACCCGCTGGTGATCAAGGCTGATGGCGATCTGCACTGCCTGGACGCCAAGATCAACATCGACGCCAACGCCATGTACCGTCAGCCAAAGCTGAAGGGCTTCCACGATCCTTCGCAGGACGATCCTCGCGAAGCTCACGCCGCCAAGTTCGAACTGAACTACGTTGCGCTGGAAGGCAACATCGGCTGCATGGTCAACGGTGCCGGTCTGGCCATGGGTACCATGGACATCGTCAACCTGCATGGCGGCAAGCCTGCAAACTTCCTTGACGTTGGCGGCGGTGCCACCAAGGAACGCGTTACCGAAGCGTTCAAGATCATTCTGTCCGACGCCAACGTCGCTGCAGTTCTGGTCAACATCTTCGGCGGTATCGTTCGTTGCGACATGATTGCCGAAGGCATCATCGGCGCAGTGAAAGAAGTCGGCGTTAAAATCCCGGTTGTTGTTCGCCTTGAAGGCAACAACGCTGAGCTGGGCGCTAAAGTACTGGCAGAAAGCGGTTTGAACATCATCGCGGCTACCAGCCTGACCGACGCTGCTCAACAAGTTGTCAAAGCCGCGGAGGGCAAGTAATGAGCGTCCTGATCAATAAAGACACCAAGGTTATCTGCCAGGGTTTCACTGGTTCGCAAGGTACCTTCCACTCCGAGCAAGCCATTGCCTACGGCACCAAGATGGTTGGCGGCGTGACACCAGGCAAGGGCGGCACCACGCACCTGAACCTGCCAGTGTTCAACACTGTGAAAGAAGCGGTAGACACCACTGGCGCAACCGCCAGCGTCATCTACGTTCCGGCTCCTTTCTGCAAGGATTCCATCCTTGAAGCAGCGTTCGGCGGCATCAAGCTGATCGTGTGCATCACCGAAGGCATCCCGACCATCGACATGCTGGAAGCCAAGGTCAAGTGCGACGAGCTGGGTGTGGTCCTGATCGGCCCTAACTGCCCAGGCGTCATCACTCCGGGCGAGTGCAAGATCGGTATCATGCCAGGTCATATTCACTTGCCAGGCAAGGTAGGCATCGTGTCGCGTTCCGGCACCCTGACTTACGAAGCTGTGAAGCAGACCACTGACGCCGGTTTCGGCCAGTCCACCTGCGTCGGTATCGGCGGTGACCCGATCCCGGGCTCGAACTTCATCGACATCCTGAAGCTGTTCCAGGAAGACCCGAAGACCGAAGCGATCGTGATGATCGGTGAGATCGGCGGTTCGGCTGAAGAAGAAGCGG
>Ga0105244_10001418_pt1 | contig 19417 bp, 15 predicted proteins | sample KBSM44metaG_FD_80423 | JGI IMG/M metagenome (GOLD analysis project Ga0105244, IMG submission 80423) | Miscanthus rhizosphere microbial communities from Kellogg Biological Station, Michigan, USA - KBS M4-4 metaG | ecosystem: Host-associated > Plants > Roots > Rhizosphere > Soil | place... | reverse complement strand
GGCGATACCGCTCTGGTCGACGAACGCCTTGTTGCCCTGGCCTCCCTGGGTCACGTAGGCGACGTTGATGCTGTCAGTCTGTTTGATGGTGGCTTCGTTGCCGCTACCGTACAGCTGGTTGGTGTAGCTTTGGTTGGCGTAGCCGGACTGGTCGAGGGTGATGGAGTTGCCGGTGCCCTGGCTGTTGCCGTAGGCATAGTTGTCGGTACCGCGCTGGTCGGCGATCAGGATGTTGTCGGTGCCGTTCTGCTCGAAGTACAGCTCGTTGTTGACGTCATCCTGCTTGGTCTGCATCTGGTTGCCTTTACCCGTCTGGGTCAGCGTGGCCATTTGGTCAGCGCCCTTCTGGGTCAGGTTGACGCCGTTGCCATTGCCCGTCTGGTTGATGGTGGCGTTCTGGTTGGTGCCGAACTGGCCGCCCATCTTGGCGCCTTTCCAGTTGCTGGCGGTGATGCTGTTGCCATTGCCTTTGGTGTTGATGGTCAGGTTGAGGTTTTCACCATTTTGGTAGGTGAAGTGCAGGTTGTTGTTGCCGGTCTGGGTGATGGTGGCGGTCGCGTTGTTGGTCTCGAACTGATCCGACCAGCTGGCGTTGGCATTGCCTTGCTGCGACAGGCTGACCTTGTTGCCGGTACCGAAGCTCTGGTCGATATAGCCTTCGTTCGCCTGGCCGGTCTGGGTCACGGAGGCCTGGCTACCGATCTGGTTGTCCTGCCACACCTCCACCGAGTTGCCGCCACCGTACTGGCCAATGCCGATGGTGCCACCGGTGCCTTCACGCTGGTCGCCATAGGCCCAGTTGTCGTGGCCATCCTGGTAGACCTGAATGTCGCCATCGACATGGTTCAGGTGCTCGGCGGCGGCGTAGTTGTCCTGGCCGGTCTGGTTGACGGTGCTGCGGTTGTTGAGGCCACCGAAGGTTTGCTCGATGAAGGCCTCGTTGCGCTGGCCAGATTGCCAGGTGGTAGCTTTGCTGCCTTCCTGGCTGTCCTGCCACACCGTGGATTTGTTGCCTACGCCTTGCTGGGTTTGCAGCGACTCGTTGTTCAGCCCAACCGACTGGCTGGCGAAGGCGTCGTTGTAGCTGCCTGAAGCCTGCTGTTTGATCTGGCTGCCATTTTCGAACAACTGCTCGGCGTAGCCGGCATTGTACTGGCCAGTGGCGCTCTGCTGGATATCGCTGGTGCTTTCGGTCTGCACCGCCAGGTGGTTGTGGCCCTTGCCGGTCTGGTTCTGGGTGGCCGAGGCAAAGGAAGCCTGGGTCTGGGTGACTTCGGCGATGTTTTCCTTGCCGTCCTGAGTCTGGGACGAGGTGCTGTCAGCAGCCATGGCCTGACCTGCGAGGGCCAGGACGATAGCGGCACTTAACGGAGCGAGCTTGTACATGGTGGTGCCTCCAGGTCTATCGGTATTGGGTGATCTGAACATGCTGGCCATTGCCGGCCTGGGTCACGGAGCTGTTGAGGCCCGAGCCGGACTGCACGATGCTGGCGCTGTTGTCGTTGCCGATCTGCTCGATGGCAGCGCTGTTGCTGCTGCCGCTTTGGCGGATCGACGCGCTGTTGCCATTTCCCTGTTGGCTGATGCTGGCCATCAGGTCACTACCTTCTTGCAGGATGTACGCTTCTTGCGCACCACCGGCCTGGACGATGCGGCCCAACAGGGCCTGACCGTTCTGGTCGAGGGCGGCGCGGTTGCCCGACCCTTGCTGTTCGATCACCGCAGCCTGACCGGCACCGACCGGTAGCAGGCGGATGATCACCGGGTCACCTAGGTCGTTGCCGGGCGCAAGGTCGGCATTGTCCATCAGGTCATCGGCCCAGCTGGCCTGGCCCGCCAGGGCCAGGCTGAACAGCAGTGGATACAGGCGTTTCATGGCGTTTCCCCCGCCTTTACTGCACAACCACGTTGACGGTGCGGGTGGTACCCGGGCTGGTGGTGATGGTTGCCGTCGGCGCGGCGGTCGGGATGATCGTGGTGCTGTTGCTCACTGCCAGACGCCAGCGGCCGTTCACCGGCACCGTGGCGGTACCCAGCGTCTGTACGCCGGTGGTGGTGGTGACCCGGACGGTGACAACGTTGCCCGTGGTTACCGACGAGGTACCGCTGATATCCCAGTTGTACCGGTTGTTGGAGCGCGCCGTGACGGTGGCTGCCGTGACCGCGAAGGTTTCGGCGGCAGGCCGTGGCGATACGTTGACGGTGACCGTGCCTGGGGTAGACAGCGCCCCCAGAGAGTCACGGGCCTGGTAGGTGAAGGTGGTGGTGAAGGCCGTGGTCACCGTGGCCGGTGGGGTGTAGGTGACCGTGGTGCCGTCGGTGCTGACTGTGCCTCGGCCGGCAGCCGGTTGGGTGACGCCAGCAACGGCCAGCGGTACGTTGCCTTCTGGATCGGTGTCGTTGGCCAGCACGTTGATGGTCAATGGCACGCCCAGGGTGGCAACGGTTTCCGGGTTGGCAGTCGGTGCCTGGTTAGGCGCGACGTTGATGGTGACCGTGGCCGGTTCCGACTTCAGCCCCTTGGCGTCCACCGCCCGGTAACTGAAGGTGGCCACCAGCGGTTGCGTGGCCCCGGCTGGCGGGGTGTAGGTCACCGAGGTGGTACCGTTGAGCACCACGCCGCCAAGGCCGGTTCCAGGCTGGGTCAGGTCGCTGATGGTCAGCGGAACGTTACCGTCCGGGTCGCTGTCGTTTTGCAGCAGGTTCAGGGTAATCGGCACACCGACACTGGTGCTGCCAACGTCGGCCTGGGCCAGCGGTGGCTGGTTGGCCGCCTCGACCGGTGCGTTGCCGACCACGATCACCGGCTCCACGTCGCTACCCCCATGGGCAGACTTGACCGTAACGGTGGCTGGCGGTTGCGCCACATCGTTGACCGTGAGGCTTTGCAGCGTGCCCGATTTGGACAGGCGGCCATAGCCTTGGGCGAGCATGTCGGGGATGGTGACCTCGTCACTCGACCTGGCCTCGATCAGCAGGCGCTTGTTGGCCCAGTCATAGCGCGCGGTGCTGACCTTGACCACGTCGGTGAGCTTGCTTGACAGCGCGGTCGGCTGGGTGCCGGCGGCACTGTTGCTGGCGGTGACCACCACTACCGCCGGCGGCACGGCCTGGCTGAGCTGCTGGCTGAAGAACAGGCCATTGTTGTCCGCCGTCAGGTTGAACTGGCAGGGCGAAGGCGGCGTGCCGATAAGCGCCAGGCCATTGCGCATGCACAGGCTGGCCTCTTTCGGGGCCTTGGCGAACACTTCCACGCGGGTGCCGCTGCCGTTGCGCGAGTAGGTGGCGCGCTCCAGGGTGACCGGGGTTTGCGCGCGTTGGTCCAGCACCTTGCCCGAGACAGTGAACAACGCAGTCTCGATGCGACCGGGCGGGCCGTCGATGCGGATGAAGTTGGTATTGAACGGGCTGCCCACCACGGCTTCTGGGCGGTTCGGGTCACCAATGAAGGTTTCGGTGGCGCCGGTGTCCGGGTTGACTTCGGTGTAAGGCCCGCCAACCCCTCGCAGCCATGGCCCGAGTGCGCCGTTGAGCGCCCCGGTGAAGTTCCCCGGCGCACCGATACCGATGTCGCGGGTAATGTTGATCGCTCGCCGACCGGGCGAGGTGACGTTGACGGTTTCGACACCGTAAGGGTGCGTAATGGTGTACACACCTGCGCGGGGTACCGATACACGAATACGGATGCGGGCGAAGCTCTGCTGGTCGCCGTCCACCGGGTTTTCGGCGGCAAAGGCCGCTTCCAGGCCTGCGACATAGGCATCCAGTTCATAGCCGCTGTTACCCACGGCAGGGATGGTGGCCTCGGCCAGGAACCAGAACATCTCAGGCGGCCAGTTGTCCGGGAACACCAGCGGCAGCGCATCGTCGTAGATGCCGGGTTCCGGCAGCAGGGTGCACATGTAGGACGGTGCGGCCGGGGTGCCGGGTACGCGGGTACTGGTGGCACGTGACTGGCACAGCTCCAGGGACTGGTTCAGGCCGTCCTTGTACCACATTGGGTAGCCACCGGTGGCGAAGGTGTAGGGCCCTGGGTCCACTTCAGACAACGCGGCAAAGGCAGCGCTGGTAACGGTGAGGGAAAAACCGGCGGCGAACAGCGCACGGCGCGACCAAGTGTTCATGCTGCCTCCTTGAAGGCTGAGCCTTTGTCTGTTCATGGCACCAGCACCACGTCTTCGGTATCGCTACCCCCATTGGCGCTGGTGACCTGCACCTTGGCCGGCGGGATGGGTGAGACGGTCATGCTCAACGTCTTCACCGCGCCGTTGCCGCCAAGGTTGCCGATCAACGTACCGTTGCCGGTATGGGCGGTGAGCACGGGTGGGGTGGTTTCGTCGCTGGTGCTGGCCACCAAGGTCAGCTCGCCGGTGGACAGCCGGTACTGGGCCTGGGTGATGGTGACCAGGTCGGTCAGCGGCACGTTATGGGTGGTCAGGCTGCTGGTCGGAATCGCCACGCTGTTGTCGGCGGTGAGTGTCAGGAGGGTGCCGGCCGCCGGGTTCAGCGCCGATTGGGCGTACCAGGCGCCGGTGCCGTTGGCCTCGGTGAGGCTCAGGTTGGGGGTCTGGCTGGTCAGGGTTACGCTGGCAGGCGGCGGCGGGGCCATCACGAAGATGTCCTGCTGGGCACGCAGGTCGCCATTCTCGGTATGCCGCGAGTACGTGCTGCGCTGTGGCATCAGCGGGGTAGGCAGGGCGACAGTCGAGAGCTTGCCGGAGATTGCGAAAAGTTCGGTACGCAGGTCGATGCCGCCAGGGCCTTCGATGCGGACGAAGTTGGTGTTGAACGGGCTGCCGGTTACCCGTTCTTCCAGGTTCGGGTCGCCGATGAAGCGTTCGTTACCTTCGGTGTAGGGGCCGTTGACACTGCGCAGGAACGGCCCGACATCGCCCTTCAGCGCACCGGTGAAGTCGCCTGCGCCGGCGATGCCGATGTCGCGGGTCATGTTGATCGCACGGCGCCCTGCGGCGGGGACATCGAACACTTCAACGCCGTAGGGGTGGGTGACCACGTAGGTGCCGGCGGTAGGGACATCAACCCGGATACGCACCCGGGCGAAGCTGACCTGGTCACCCTCCACCGGCTCTTCGGCGGCGAATGCCGCTTCGATTGCCGTGCCGTAGCTGAGGTTGATGCCACCGGCGGCGATGGCGGCGTCGGCAGTGAACCAGAACGCCTCGTCAGGGAAGTTGGTGGGGAAGACGATGGGTTGGGTATCGTCGAACACACCGGGGGTCGGGAGCAGCGTGCACATGTACGACGGTGCGCCGGGCGCGCCGGCGACCCGAGAGCTGACGGCCTTGGTCAGGCACAGGTCGAGGGTTCGACCGTGACTGTCCTGGTACCAGGCGGGGAAGCCGCCGTTGGCGGGGACGTAGGCGCCTGGATCGACAGCGTTCAGGGCAGCCTGCGCCGGAAGCTGGAGCATGCCGGCGAAAATCGCCACTGCCAGCGGGTGGGGTATCGGTCGGTGCATGAGTCAATTCCTCCTGCAAACGGGCCCATGGACTTGGGGCGTCTGGGAGGAGATCGGCAAGAGCTGTGCCAACAGTTGAATATTGCGTTGCAACCCTTGTGGCGCAGGGGGTGGAGGTTTTCAGCAGGAGGGTTCACAAGCGGCCGGCGGTGGGCAGCGTTCCCCCAAGGTTGGGGATTGGGGGCAAGTAATTCCAACCCAGTTTTCGCACCCCCGCCATGCCAAGGCGAGCACCGGACCTGTGTGAGCAGCACAAGGCTGCTCCAGGGCTAGCTTGGGTGATGGTGCAAACCCGCCGCTGCCACAGGTACTACGCGAAGTCTGCCGTCTGGGTACTAACGGCTTCAGGACTGTGTTCAGGCGCCTGCAACGCGATGCGTCCATAGAAAAACAATGCCGTTGCCCAGGTTGTCAGCCAGACAAAGATCCCAGCCCAGAAGGTATGGGACATATAGTGCCAACCCTGCAGCACCCGGGTAGTGCCGTACACGAACCCGATCAACAAAATAGCCACCAGCAACTTGCGTGCATGCGCCCAGCGGTGACGAAGTGCAACGAAATACAGCGCCAACAAGGTAAACCCGCTGGAAGCATGGCCACCCGGCCAGCAACGGCCATCGCCGGCCTTGCTCCACAAGGAAAAGTTTTCGAACCATTCGACCCGGGCGTGCGAGCCGCCATACAGCGTGGTTTCCACGGGGCAATACACGCTGGTGTGGCTTTTCAGGTAATGAATCACGGTTGTGCTCAGCGCAAACGCCACCACAATAAACAGCAAGTCGCGGCGGTGTTGGGTGGTAAAACGCAGCACCGGGGCGATTCGGGCCTTTTCCAACACCCGGGTCAGGCCCCCTTGAGGGCGGTTGGCCAGGCGCGGCCAGATGAACGACAGCAGGCTGCCGATGACGGCCAGCTCACCCGTCCAGTCCGGCAGGATGCGCGGCCATTTGTGCGTGGCTTTCTCGAACCACTGGTTGTGCAGCAGCGGGAACTGCCCAGTGGCCGGGTCGAGCAGCAGGTTGCTGATCCAGCGATCGAGCTCCGTGAGGTCGAATGCCATGAACACGATGGCGGCCAGCAACAGCGGCAGCAGCAGGTTGTTGCGGTAGAAGGTGGCGCGGGAGGGCATGTTCAGAGTTCCTTGGCTTCAACGAGTTTGCGCCATTCACTGGCTGCTATCTGGCCCAGCATTTTCGCCTTGCCATCGCTGCCCTGGGTAATGAACAGGGCGCTGGCATAGCTGTTGGACATCGCGCTTGAGGGCACTTCTAGCGCCTGTTCCAGCCGCTCCATGCAGCCGCTGTGGCTGACCAGCACGAGGTTGTGGCCGTTTCGCTTGAGCGCCAGGGCGTTTTCGGCAAAGTCGCCGTCACACTGATTAAGCCAGTCTTGCGTGGCAATGGTTTTACCGAACATGGCGTGTGCGGTCTGCCGGGTGCGCACCTCCGGGCTGGCCCAGACATCGGCTGCGCTCAGGCCGAGGTGTTGCAGGCCGAGGCCTACATTGGCCGCCACCTGGCTGCCCGCGACCGTGATACCGCTGGGGTCACCCAGGCAGGCACCGCTGGAGCGGTCGCAGCGTTCAGCATGGCGCAGCACCACAATCACCGAGCCTTTCGCCCAGGCGGCCTCGAGCCCGCTGCGTTGCAGGTGATGCGGGTTGCCCAGGTTTGGGATGGCCATGTGGGCATGCGCCCAGGCTGCTGCCGCGCCCAGCACGAACAGCATGCACAGGACTGCCAATTGCGCCGCACCCCAAGGCAGTCGGTATACCTGCGCAAGCCGTGAGGCGGGGGATTTGTCGATAACGCCTTGCAGCATATTGCCACTCCAGTCAGCTCGCTCCATACGAGAGCGTCGGCACTGTAGGCGGTGGAATGTCGGCAGAGAGTGAGGCAGGTGTGAAAAAAGCCTTATCGGACAGCCGTACGGGGGTGGCTTGAGCTGTGATAAGTCAAGTATGAAACCGGTTTCAAAACATTTCTGAACGCGCTAGATTATTCGGCTGTCTTCTTGATGGCCTATCAAGATCACCCCCTAAAGAAATCAGATGGCGCTTTCCAAGGCCGCCGCACAGCCGAATGAGGACTTCCAATGCCTGAGCATGCCCCAGACAACCCGCGCAGGGATTTTCTGCGCAAGACCTTGACCCTGATCCCTGTCGTTACCGTGGCCAGCACAGGGCTGGGCGTGGGCGCCAGCCAGCTGCTTGCGGCCCCGCAAGCGCATCAGCAACCCAACGTGCCGGCCACGCCACCCGCGGGCGACTATCAGCCGACGTTCTTCAGCGCCGAAGAGTGGGCTTTTGTCCAAGCTGCCGTGTCGCGCATCATCCCGGCCGATGAACTTGGCCCCGGCGCACTCGAAGCCGGCGCCGCCGAATTCATCGACCGGCAGATGAACACTCCCTATGCGACGGGTGCACAGTGGTACATGCAAGGCCCGTTCAACGCCGACGCGGCGCCCGAGCTGGGCTATCAGCTACAGCTCAGCCCACAACAGATCTACCGCCTGGGCATCGCTGCCGTGGACGGCTGGTGCAAAACCAACGGCGGGCAGCCTTTTGCTGCGCAAGATAGCGCTACCCGAGACCGTATTCTCAGCAAGGTCGAGGCAGGTGAGCTGGTGTTCGATACCGTTCCGGCCAAGGTGTTCTTCAGCTTGCTGGTGCAAAACACCCGTGAAGGGTTCTTCTGCGACCCGATCCATGGTGGCAACAAAGGCATGGTCGGCTGGACCCAGATTGGTTTCCCCGGCGCCCGCGCCGACTTCATGGACTGGGTCGAGCGCAACGAGCCTTACCCGTTTCCGGCTGTATCGATTCGCGGCAAGAGGGCTTGAAGCATGGCGACTGTGTTGAACAAAGTGGATGCCGTGATCGTCGGCTTCGGCTGGGCCGGCGCGATCATGGCCAAGGAGCTGACTGAAGCGGGTCTGCACGTGGTAGCCCTGGAGCGTGGGCCGATGCAGGACACCTACCCGGAAGGCAGCTACCCGCAGGTGATCGATGAGCTGACCTACAGCGTGCGCAAGAAGCTGTTCGTCGATGTATCGAAAGAAACTGTCACTGTCCGCCATAGCGTGAACGACGTGGCGCTGCCCAACCGCCAGCTCGGTGCCTTCCTGCCAGGTAAGGGCGTTGGCGGTGCAGGCCTGCACTGGTCGGGCGTGCACTTTCGGGTCGACCCGGTCGAGTTGCGCCTGCGCAGCCACTACGAAGAGCGCTACGGGCGCACGTTCATCCCCGAAGGCATGACCATCCAGGACTTCGGCGTCAGTTACGAAGAACTGGAGCCGTATTTCGACTTTGCCGAAAAGGTTTTCGGCACTTCAGGCCAGGCGTGGACCGTCAAAGGCAAGGTGGTCGGTGAAGGGAAGGGCGGCAACCCCTATGCACCGGACCGTTCCAACCCGTTCCCACTGCCTGCGCAGAAGAACGTTGTATCGGCCAGGTTGTTCGAAAAGGCCGCCACGGGCCTGGGCTATAAACCCTACAACTTGCCCTCGGCAAACACCTCCGGCTCCTACACCAACCCCTACGGTGCGCAAATGGGGCCGTGCAACTTCTGTGGTTTTTGCAGCGGCTACGTGTGCTACATGTACTCCAAGGCCTCGCCCAACGTGAACATTCTGCCGGCGCTGCGCCAGGTGCCCAACTTCGAGTTGCGGCCCAATGCCCACGTGCTGCGGGTGAACCTGGACGATAGCAAGCGCAAGGCTACCGGTGTGACCTATATCGATGCCCAGGGGCGCGAGGTAGAGCAGCCAGCGGAGCTGGTGATCCTGGCGGCGTTCCAGTTCAACAACGTTCGCCTGATGCTGCTTTCCGGCATTGGCAAGCCTTACGACCCGGTGAAGAACGAAGGTGTGGTCGGGCGTAACTTCGCGTACCAGAACATGGGGACGGTCAAGGCGTTCTTCGACAAGAGCACCTACACCAACAACTTTATCGGCGCGGGTGGCAATGGCATTGCCATTGACGACTTCAATGCCGACAACTTCGACCATGGCCCGCACGGCTTTGTCGGCGGCTCGCCGATGTGGGTGAACCAGGCCGGCAGCCGGCCGATTGCCGGCATCTCCAACCCGCCGGGCACGCCGGCCTGGGGCAGTGCCTGGAAGAAAGCCACAGCGGACTACTACACCCACCAGGTGTCGATGGACGCCCACGGCGCTCACCAGTCCTACCGTGGCAACTACCTGGACCTCGACCCCACGTACCGCGACGCCTACGGCCAGCCGCTGTTGCGCATGACCTTCGACTGGCAGGAGAACGACATCAAGATGAACCAGTTCATGGTCGGCAAGCTGAGCAAGATCGCCCAGGCGATGAACCCCAAGGCCATTGCCGTGCTGGGCAAGCAGGTGAAGGATCACTTCAACACCGCCAGTTACCAGACCACCCACCTGAATGGCGGCGCGATCATGGGCACCGACCCGAAAACCAGTGCACTGAACCGCTACCTGCAAAGCTGGGATGTGCACAACGTGTTCGTCCCGGGCGCTTCGGCGTTCCCGCAGGGGTTGGGGTACAACCCGACCGGGCTGGTGGCCGCGCTGACCTATTGGTCGGCCCGCGCCATCCGCGAGCAGTACCTGAAAACCCCCGGACCGCTGGTTCAGGCCTGAGGAGCGATGAGCATGAAGACAATGTTGATCGCAACCCTGCTGCTGGGTGCCGGTACGGCTGCGCAGGCGGCCACCCATGACGATGCGCAGGTGCGCCAAGGTGCATACCTGGCCCGCGCCGGTGACTGTGTGGCCTGCCACACCGCCAAGGGCGGCAAGCCTTTTGCCGGTGGCTTGCCGATGGAAACGCCAATCGGCACGGTGTATTCCACCAACATCACCCCGGCAGCCAGCGGCATTGGCCAGTACAGCTTCGAGGACTTCGACCAGGCGGTGCGCAAGGGTATCGGCAAGGACGGCACCACCCTGTACCCGGCCATGCCGTATCCGTCATATGCACGGGTCAGCGAGCAGGACATGCAGGCGCTGTACGCCTACTTCATGAAGGGCGTGGAGCCGGTCGAGCAGCCGAACAAGGCCACCGACATTCCCTGGCCACTGAGCATGCGTTGGCCGCTGGCAATCTGGCGTGGCCTGTTCGCACCAGAGGCCAAGCCTTGGCAGGCCTCGGCGGCAGCCGACCCGGTGGTCAACCGTGGTGCGTATCTGGTCGAAGGGCTTGGGCATTGTGGCGCCTGCCATACGCCACGAGCGCTGACCATGCAGGAAAAAGCGCTGAGCCCTGCGGATGGCGAGCAGTTTCTGGCCGGCAGCGCTCCGCTGGACGGCTGGATCGCCAAGAACCTGCGTGGCGATCACCAGGACGGGCTGGGCAGCTGGAGCGAGGCGCAGCTGGTGCAGTTCCTCAAGACTGGGCGCAGCGATCGCAGCGCCGTGTTCGGCGGCATGAGCGACGTGGTCGAGCACAGCATGCAGCACATGACGGATGCCGACCTGACCGCGATCGCCCGCTACCTGAAGACCTTGCCGCCGAGCAACCCCGACGACCAGCCGCACGTCTACGACAAGCAGGTGGCGCAGGCGCTGTGGAACGGTGATGACAGCAAGCCTGGGGCGGCGGTGTACATCGACAATTGCGCGGCCTGCCACCGCACCGATGGCCGGGGCTACACCCGAGTGTTCCCAGCGCTGGCCGGTAACCCTGTGGTGCAAACCACGGATGCCACATCGTTGATCCATGTGGTGTTGGCGGGGGGCACGGTACCGGCAACGCATACCGCGCCGTCGACCTTCACCATGCCAGCGTTCGGCTGGCGCCTGAGTGACCAGGAGGTTGCCGAGGTGGTGAATTTCATTCGCAGCAGCTGGGGTAACCAGGGCGGCGCCGTTACGGCCAGTGATGTGAAGTCGCTTCGCTGACCTCTTACGTGCATCCTGATGCATTGGGGGGGCGGGGTTAACCCGCTCCCTTATTCGGCGTCTTAAAATTACTGTTATATCAGTATCTTAAGTAGCTTATATAATCTCGAATACCATATCGGCTTCAACATTACTGACTAACGGTATGTTGACGAATTGCCACAGATTTGCTGTATTGAAACCGGTTTCATCGCAATCACAATAATCACAAGGACAACCCATGACCGACGCGCCTGCCCATGCCCGCGAACGGGTCACCATCAGCGAAGTAGCGCGTGTCGCTGGCGTTTCCAAAGCCACCGTCTCCCGTTACATCGGTGGCGATCGTCAATTGCTGGCCGACGCTACCGCCAAGCGCCTGGAAGAGGTCATCGAGCGCCTCGGCTACCGCCCCAACCAGATGGCCCGCGGCCTCAAGCGCGGCCAGACGCGACTGATCGGCATGCTGGTAGCCGATATTCTCAACCCCTATTCAGTGGCCGTGATGCATGGTGTGGAAACCGCCTGCCGTCAGCACGGTTACAGCCTGGTGGTGTGCAACACCAACCGTGACGACGAGCAGGAACGTCACCACTTGGAGGCCCTGCAGAGCTACAACGTCGAAGGGTTGATCGTGAACACCCTGGGTCATCACCCCGGTGAACTGCTCAACCTGCAGCGTGACATCCCCATGGTGTTGGTCGACCGCCAGTTGCCCGAACTGAACGTGGACCTGGTCGGCCTGGACAATGCCGACGCGGTCGAGCAGGCCCTCGACCACCTGCAGGCCCAAGGCTACCGCGATATCCTGGCAGTCAGTGAACCCCTCGATGGCACCAGCTCACGCCTGGAGCGGGTGCAGGCGTTCGGCGCGTCGGTCAGCCGCCGGCCCGGCATGCGTCAGCAAGTACTGGAAACCAGCACGGGGCTGCAGGGCCAGCTGGCTTCGTTTCTCGCCCGCCATAGCCATGGCCCACAAGCCATCTTCACCTTCAACGGCGTAGCGACCTTGGCGGTAACCCGGGCCTTGCAAGAGGCCGGGTGCAACTTGTTTGCCGACGTCGGGTTGATCGCCCTCGACGACCTGGACTGGTACCCCTTGGTTGGCAAAGGCATCACTGCACTGGCCCAGCCTACCGAACGCATCGGTGAGGCGGCTTTCGAAAGCCTGCTCGGCCGCCTTCGCGGCGACAGCGGGGCAGCGCGGCGCATCGACTTCAAGGCCGACCTGATCATCCGCGGCTCAACCCAACCCCAGTAAGCAACGGCAGGCCTGTGTCCGCCGCTGCCGATCAAAAATGAAACCGGTTTCATAAGGATAAGAACAATGCACCCGAACCCCGTTTCCATCAGCCTTTCCAGCTACGGTGCCGACTTTGTACGGCAACGTGGCCAAGAGCAGTTCCTGGACTTGCTGGCAGCCGCTGGCGTTAGCCGAGTGGAATTGCGCGAAGAACTGTTCGCCAGTGCACCTGACGCATCCGCCCTGGGTGCGGTCATTGCCGCATTGCACCTGGAGTGCCTGTATTCGACACCCCTTGAACTGTGGACCACGCAAGGCATGCCCGATCCACTCCTGGTCCACAAGCTCGAAATCGCCCGAGCGCTTGGCGCGGTGGCGCTGAAGGTTTCCCTGGGCCATTTCAATGAGCGCTGCGATATGACGGCCCTGGCGGCACTGCTGCCGGCACATGGGCCGCTGCTGCTGGTTGAAAACGATCAGACCACCCATGGAGGCAGGATCGAACCCCTGGTGGAGTTTTTCCAGTGGGCCGAGCAGTTAAGGCTGCGCCTGGGGATGACGTTCGATATCGGTAACTGGCAGTGGCAGGGTGAGGCTGCGGGGCAAGCCGCACGGCAACTTGGCCGTTGGGTGCAGTACGTGCACTGCAAGGCTGTGCAGCGCCGGGCCGATGGCCGCCTGGTTGCCATACCGCCCCAGGCGGCGGACCTACACGAGTGGGCAACGCTGCTGGCCGAGTTCGCGCCTGGCGTGGTACGCGCCGTCGAGTACCCCTTGGTTGGCGAAGACCTGCTGGCGCTGACCCGCGCCCAGGTGCGTAGCCTGTCTGCGCTGGGCGCGGAGCAGGAGGTGGCCCATGCATGAGCATGACGTGCTGTGTTTCGGCGAGACCATGGCCATGTTCGTTGCCGAGCAAACCGGCGACCTGGCCAGTGTCGAGCAGTTTGGCAAACGCATCGCCGGTGCGGACAGCAACGTGGCCATCGGCCTGGCGCGGCTGGGTTTCAACGTGCGCTGGCTGAGCCGGGTAGGTGACGATTCGCTGGGCCGTTTCGTGCTCGACAGCTTGCGCCGCGAAGGACTGGACTGTTCCGGCGTGGAGGTGGACGCCAGCTACCCCACCGGTTTTCAGCTCAAGGCCCGCTGCGATGATGGCAGCGACCCGTCGGTGGAGTACTTCCGCCGTGGCTCGGCAGCCCGTCGGCTGTCGCCAGCGCTGATTCATTCAGACGTGCTGCAAGCACGCCATCTGCACGCCACCGGCATTCCGCCGGCGCTGTCGGACAGTTGCCGGGCGCTGTCCCACGCGCTGCTGGACGCCATGCGCGCAGCGGGGCGCAGTATTTCGTTCGACCCCAACCTGCGCCCCTCGCTGTGGCCTGATCAAAGCAGCATGGTGCGCGAAATCAATGCCCTGGCGACCAAGGCCGACTGGGTTCTACCGGGCCTGGAAGAGGGGCGGTTGCTGACTGGCCAGCAAACACCGGCGGACATCGCCGCATTCTACCTTGACCAAGGGGTTGAGCTGGTCGTCATCAAACTGGGCGAGGCCGGCGCCTACTTTCGCAGCGCCAAGGGAGAAGGGCAGGTAGCGGCGGTGCCGGTCAGCCATGTGGTGGATACCGTTGGTGCCGGCGATGCCTTTGCCGTCGGCGTGCTCAGTGCGCTGCTGGAGGGCCGTGCAGTGGCTGAGGCCGTGGCGCGTGGTAACTGGTGCGGCAGCCGTGCCGTGCAATCGCGGGGCGACATGGAAGGGTTGCCGCTGCGCCACGAGCTGGAGGCCCACAACCTGCGCAGAAGCGCTTGACCCAACCAACCCCGAATCACCTGTTGCAACAAAAACAACAAGCTCAGGAGAAACAAACCATGCAAAGCCCAAGCCTGGCACCTCGCCGTTGGTGGTACATCATCCCAATCGTGTTCTTCACTTATAGCCTGGCGTACCTGGACCGCGCCAATTACGGTTTCGCCGCCGCCTCTGGCATGGCCGACGACCTGCAAATCACTCCCGTGCTGTCTTCGCTGCTGGGTGCGCTGTTCTTTCTCGGTTACTTCTTCTTCCAGGTACCCGGTGCCATCTACGCCGAAAAGCGCAGTGTGAAGAAGCTGATCTTCGTCTGCCTGATCCTTTGGGGCGGCCTTGCCACGCTTACCGGCATGGTCAGCAACGTCTACATGCTGATCGGAATCCGCTTCCTGCTTGGGGTGGTGGAGGCGGCGGTCATGCCGGCAATGCTGGTGTACCTGTGCCATTGGTTCACCCGTGCCGAGCGCTCGCGTGCCAATACCTTTCTGATGCTCGGCAACCCGGTGACCATCTTGTGGATGTCGGTGGTGTCGGGGTACCTGATCAAACATTACGACTGGCGCTGGATGTTCATCATCGAAGGCCTGCCAGCTGTGATCTGGGCGTTCTTCTGGTGGCGCCTGGTGGATGACCGCCCGGCCCAGGTCAACTGGCTGAGCGCACAGGAAAAGGCCGCCCTTGCGCAAGCACTGGCCGCCGAGCAGCAGGGCATCAAGCCAGTGAAAAACTACCGCGAGGCGTTCCGCTCGCCGCAGGTGATCATCCTGGCGCTGCAGTACTTCTGCTGGAGTATTGGCGTGTATGGCTTCGTGCTGTGGCTGCCGTCGATTCTCAAGCAAGCGGCGAACGTCGATATCGTGCAGGCCGGCTGGCTGGCCTCGGTGCCGTACCTGGCAGCGGTGCTGGCGATGGTGGGCGTGTCCTGGGCGTCCGACCGCCTGCAAAAACGCAAGCGTTTCGTCTGGCCGCCACTGCTGATTGCCGCCGTGGCGTTCTATGGCTCGTATGCCTTGGGCACTGAGCACTTCTGGCTGTCGTATACGTTGCTGGTGGTCGCCGGCGCCTGCATGTACGCACCCTATGGCCCGTTCTTCGCGATCGTGCCCGAGATCCTGCCGGCCAACGTCGCAGGCGGTGCCATGGCGCTGATCAACAGCATGGGCGCGCTGGGCTCGTTCGGTGGCTCGTGGCTGGTGGGCTACCTCAATGGTGCAACAGGTGGGCCTGGCGCCTCTTACCTGTTCATGTGCGGTGCGCTGCTGAGCGCAGTGGCGCTTACCGCTGCACTCAATACTTCCCAAATGTCTGGCCGGGCAAAGCGCGATAGCGCGCAACTGGCCGTGAACCCTTAGGACACTTGCAATGAAGAAGCGAATTGTTCTGTATAAACGCCTGCCCGCTGACTTGATGGCACGCCTGCAAGCGCGCGTTGAGGTGACCTGGGTAGATACGGCCCAGCCCGATGGCCTGGCCCGCTTGCGCGATGCGTTGCCGGGCGCGCACGGGTTGCTCGGGGCCAGTGTGCGCCTGGATGCCAGCCTGCTTGACCTGGCGCCACAGCTGGAAGTGGTGTCCAGCGTTTCGGTGGGCGTGGACAACTACGATGTTGCCGAACTCAGCCGCCGTGGTGTGAAGCTGACCAACACGCCCGACGTGTTGACCGAAACCACCGCCGACACCGGCTTTGCCCTGCTCCTGGCCACCGCCAGGCGGGTGGTGGAGCTGGCGAACTGGGTGCGTGATGGCCATTGGCAGGCCAACCTGGGGCCTGCACATTTTGGCAGTGATGTGCACGGCAAGACGCTGGGCATCGTCGGCATGGGTCGCATCGGCGAGGCCTTGGCCCGGCGCGCATCCGCCGGCTTTGGCATGCGTGTGCTGTACCACAGCCAGCGCCCCAAGCCCGAGGTGGAGACACGCTATGGCGCACGCAAATGCAGCCTGGATGCCTTGTTGCAGCAGGCGGATTTCGTTTGCCTGACGGTGCCGCTGAACGCCAGCACCGAAGGCCTGATTGGCACACGGGAACTGGCGTTGATGAAGCCCGAAGCAATCCTGGTGAACATCTCGCGTGGGCGTGTGGTGGATGAACAAGCGCTGATCGAAGCGCTGCGGAACCGGCGCATTCGCGGCGCGGGGCTTGATGTGTTCGTGCAGGAGCCGCTGGCGACAGACTCGCCGCTATTGCAGCTCGATAACGTCGTAGCGACCCCGCATATCGGCTCAGCGACCGAGGAAACCCGCCAGGCCATGGCGCGTTGCGCGGTGGACAACCTGCTCAGCGCGCTGGCCGGTGAGCGGCCGTTGAACCTGGTCAACGGCTAGCGCGAACCCTGGTACTTGCACAAGGCCGCTCACACAAGTGAAGGCCCCGCAAGTCAAGTCATCGGCAGTTACCCGCCTTGCGGTAGCCCGCTGCCTGCGCTTCACCTTCGGTGGCGAACGTAACCTGGTTCTTCGCCGCCACCTGGTTGTAGCCCGGGCAGCCAACCGACAGGTGATAGACATGGCTGTTGCGGTTGCCTAGCACAGCCCCGACCGACTCGGCGCTGGCCAGGCTCGGTTTGGCCTCTGCCTTGGCGGCTTTCACTGGCACCGCTTGCACCACGCCGCTGCCAACCGGCTTGTAGTCGGCCGTCCACTTGCGTTCCCCGCTTACGAACGGGTTGGCATGCCCCATGATCGCGGCAATACGCCGGTCGCGTTCTTTCTCCCAGGCCGACACCGGGTGTTGCTTGTCCCAGGCCATCAGCAGCTGTTGCTGCTGGCGCGACATGCTCAGCTGGTAGCGGTCGAACATGTAGAACGTGGTGCGGGCCACCAGGCCTTTGACTTCATCACGCGGTTCGGCGGCGCGCTGGACGAAATCGACCTTGGTGCTGCATTGGCCGTATTCACCTGCATTGCCAGCCACCATGCCGTAGTTGAAGTTGCTGCGGTCACCGTTGACCTCGCCCACGGCCGGGTACAGGTTGAACAGGTCGGCCTCCATGGCGCGGAATACCGGGTCGTTGTCCACGCAATGTTCGCGGCCACCGTTCTTCCAGCACTGGCGCTGGTTGCCGAAGGTGTAGGCGGGCACGATGTGCTCCCACTCGGTACGCTCGGCGCGGTTCTGCTGCTTGCGCGTCTGGTAACCGCACGAGGCGGCATCGATACGCCCGCCGGACTTGCCCACCCAGGTCCACTTGCAACCGCAGTACAGGTCGCCCATGGCACTGCTGGCTTGGTCCAGGTACACCTTCTGCTTGGCCACCACCTTGGCTTCGGTGAAGGTTGCCGGCGGGTTGGCCAGGGCGGGCAGGGTAAAGGAAAACAATAAGGTTACGGCGTAAAGCAGTGATTTCATGGAGAAAACATATTTCAGATTGGGGCGCGCATTGTAATGCTTTCCCCGTTGCAGGCCAGCTCGCGAAGCCATACCAGTGGTCGGCCAGGGTGTTCGCTGGCCATGAGGCTGAAGGTGGCTGAGTCGAGCATGTCGCGCACCTGGGTGCTCATGCGCAACAGGCGCTCGATGAAACCGGCTGTGACGGTGCCGTAGTCTTCCAGGGAAACACCGCTTTGGTTGTGCTGGATTGCCAAGTGGTAGTGGCTCACCCCGGCACCGTCGCCACTGCCGCCCAGGACCACGGTGAAACGTGGGCCGAGCAGGCTGGCCAGGCGCTGTTGGACCAGGTCGAGCAGTGCCAGCGGTATTTCATCGTGCCGCAGTGTGGTGGGGAAGCAAGGGGTGAAGGGAGGCATGAGTGTGTCCTGCTGGGCGGGGTTCGAGTGCAGGTCAGCTTAGGCAATGTGACTGTCAACTTGGGTTAAGCGGGGGTAAAAGCGGGTAATGCTCCAGAGCGCTTCGCGGTCCCTGTAGGACCGCGCATGACGCTTGCCTTGCCGGCTTCAGAATGTCTGCCCCAGGGAGAACTGGAAAATCTGGGTCTCGGCGTTATCCGGCTTTTTCAACGGCGCCGCCAGGCTGAAGCTCAGCGGCCCCATCGGGCTGTACCAGGTCACGCCAACCCCCAGCGACACGGCCATCTGCGCCAGGTCGACGCTGCCACAGCCTTGGGTGTTGGACAGGTAGCAGGTGTCGGCATACACATTGCCCGCATCGACGAACAATGAGCTGCGCAGCTGGCTCTGGTCCTTCACGAACGGCAACGGGAAAATGTACTCGGCACCGCCGGTGATCAGGATATTGCCCCCCAGCACATCGGTGTCTCGGTCGGAGTAGTAAGCCTGGCCTGAGCTTGCATAAGCACCGGTGGCCGGGGTGTTGCGTGGGCCGAGGGTGCCGTCCTTGAACCCACGCACCGAACCCTGGCCACCTGCGGTGTAGCTTTCATAGAACGGCAAGCCGTCAGTGGAGCCGTAGCCATTGCCATAGCCCAGGCTGGTGTGCAGGCGCAGTGCGGTGTTGTTGGTCACCGGCAAGTAGGCCTGGCCGTTGTAGTCCAGCTTGTAGAATGACAGGTCGCTGCCTGGGGTGGTGGCCATCAGCGTCAGGCTCTGCGAGTGGCCACGGGTGGCCAGTACGCCTTTATTGAGGGTGGATTCCGACCAGCCGATCGAGGCCTTGAGGTTGTTGAAACTCTTGCCCTCGCGGGAAATGAAGTCGTAGATCTCGTCGGCGCTGTAGGTGCCCGGCGAAAGGTCGTCGTGCTGCAGGGTGAGGCCGTAGCTCAGGCGCGAGGTTTCGCTGATCGGGTAGCCAAAGCTGACCCCGGCGCCGTAGCTGTTGATCGCATAATACGAAACGCCATCGTCGTAGTAATCGCTGTAGTCGGTGCTGTTGTAGAACAGGTTGTAGCCCAGGCTGACCCCGTCGGCGGTGAAGTAGGGGTCGGTGAAACCGAAGTTGTACTTGGTCTGGTATTCGCTGCGCGTCAGGCCGATGGCCACCTTGTTACCGGTACCGAGGAAGTTGCTCTGGCTGATCGAACCACCGAGGATCAGGCCGGCGCTCTGGGCGAAACCGACGCTGGCGGTGATCGAGCCGGAGGCCTGCTCTTCGACGCTGTAGTTG
>Ga0105244_10001415_pt1 | contig 19424 bp, 16 predicted proteins | sample KBSM44metaG_FD_80423 | JGI IMG/M metagenome (GOLD analysis project Ga0105244, IMG submission 80423) | Miscanthus rhizosphere microbial communities from Kellogg Biological Station, Michigan, USA - KBS M4-4 metaG | ecosystem: Host-associated > Plants > Roots > Rhizosphere > Soil | place... | reverse complement strand
ATTTTCCAGGACGGCAAAGCGCCGCTGGACTTGTGGCAGGTGGTCCAGCAGATCGACAAGATCGCCCCGCACGACACCATCATCACCAACGGCGCCGGCAACTACGCCACCTGGGCGCACCGCTTCCACAGCTATGGCGGCATGCGCACGCAATTGGCGCCGACCAGCGGCGCGATGGGCTACAGCGTCCCGGCCGGCGTCGCCGCCAAGATCATCGACCCCAAGCGCACGGTGATCACCTTCGCCGGCGACGGCGAATACATGATGAACGGCCAGGAGCTGGCCACAGCGGTGCAGTACAAGGCGGGGGTGGTCATCATCGTCTTCAACAACGGCATGTTCGGCACGATCCGCATGCACCAGGAGCGCGACTATCCGGGACGGGTCTCGGGCACGGAGCTGCACAATCCCGATTTCGCCGCGCTGGCGGCGGCGTATGGCGCGCACGGCGAAGTGGTCGACAAGACGGCGGATTTCGGCCCGGCGCTGGAGCGCGCGCTGGCGCACGCCAACAGCCGCAATCTGCCGGCGCTGATCGAGCTGCGCTACGACGGCAACCTGATCACTCCCGGCGCCACGCTGGAAACGATCCGCAAGAACGCCGAAGCGGCCAAAAAATCCTGAATGACCGGGGAGACACGTAGGGCGGATTAGGCGGAACGCCGTAATCCGCCGAGCGCCGCCGACGGCTCATGGCGGATTACGCTGCGCTCTTAAGCCCTACCGACAGGTAGGGCTTTCCTTCGATGGGCCCCGGGGCGGTTAGCGGGCCTCGCCCGCTAATCCGCCCTACGTATCTCCACGAACGGCATCCGTCGCGGTAATCAATCAAGACGGCGCCTGATTCATCGGCGCCTCCTCGACCTTCTCCTTATCCTTCTTCGTCTGCGGACAAACCTTGCACGTGCCGGCCTTGCGTCCGAAATCGGTCACCAGCGGCAGCCGCATCGGCACCGCCTCGTCGCCGCAATAGCCGCCGTCGAGCACCAGGGTCCTGCCGCCGTCGGCGATCTTGCCGCTGATCGTGCGCTCCTCCTCGTCGGGCGGGCGCACGGTGAAATACATCTGCCGCCCACGCGGATCGATATTGACGTCGCTGGCCACCACCGGCCAGCTCAAGCCGCCCGCCGTGTACTCGTACAGCACCGTGTCGACCTCCGCGAAACGCTGCAGCGTGATGCGCTGGCCGCCGAATTCGCCGCTCTCGGCGTTGATGCACAAATCGGAAAACACCACCATGCCGTAGCGCGGCAGGCCGGCATTGGCGGACGGCTTGCGCACCGCCTTGGGCGCGGCCAGCACGGCGCACGAGGCGATCAGCATGGCGCCGGCGAATACGGCGCGTCGTTTCATCATCATGGTCGTCGTCATCAATAAAACCGCTTTCAGAAAAGAACAACGGCTGCACCAGGCAGCCGTTGTTGATACTAACTCTGAATGAACAGATTAGAAGCTGTGTTTCACGCCGATGTTGAAGGCCTTGTCGCCCGAGCCAACTTCGGTGTTGTTGCCAACGGTGTAAGCTGCGCCGTTTTTGTTTTTGATTTTAGCGTACGCCAGGTAAGCGCTGGTGCGCTTCGACAGGTTGTACGAGTAGCCAACGCCCCACTGGCTTGCATCGTTGTTAGCGACTTCTTTGTCGTTCTTACGGATGTACGAAGCCATCACCACGCCGTTACCGGCTGGAACGGTTACGCCGACCAGTGCGTCAGCGCTGTCTTGCGAAGCGACTGGAGCAACGGTGTAGCCGAATGGGTTGGTGGCGTTAGCCAGAGGCGCGCTGTTCTGGCCCTTGTCCTGGCTGTAGGCTGCGAAAACTTTAACGACTTTGAAGTCGTAGTTAGCGGCCAGCAGGGTGTTGTGGCCGATGCTGTTGGTTTTGACGGTAGCGGTGTCGTTGTTACGGTTGTTGTAAGCGACAGCAACGTTCAGAGGACCGTTGGTGTAACCGATCGACGCGCCCAGTTGACGCTGTGCTGCGGAGTCGTCAGCAACTTCACCCAGGCTGTACGAAGCAGCAGCCGAGAAACCGTACAGCGATGGGGTCTTGTAGACAACACCGTTGTCGGCGCGGGTCATGGCGCCAGCAACCGGGAACAGGTTTTTAGCGGTACCAGCGTAGCCCATTGCGAACGGGTCGGCCACGTCGCGCAGGGTTTCGTAGTAAGGGGTGTACTGACGACCGATGGTCAGGGTGCCGGCGGTCTTCGAGCTCAGACCAACATAGGCTTCGCGGTTGAACAGGCGGTTGTTGGTGTTGTCCAGGGTACCGTCGTCGATTTTAACGCCGGCTTCCAGCTTGAAGATCGCGCTCAGACCGCTGCCCAGGTCTTCGGTGCCTTTGAAGCCGATACGCGAAGCCGAAGCCACGCCGCTCTGTACTGCAGTCTTGTTACCAGCAGCACCGCCACGCTCGGAGGTCAGGCCGGCATCGACGATACCGTACATAACGACGTTCGATTGCGCCATAGCTACGTTGCTCAGGGCGCCCAGGATGGCGATGGAGATCAGGGATTTTTTCATTACGTGTTTCCTTCAGTTGTGTTGCTGTAAAAAGGTATAGCTAGTAGTGCGGCTAAATACGGTGCTTATCGGCGTCACCAGCAGGCGCCGTATGTGCGTGAGGGCAAACTCCCCAGCTGCCACTGTGCGGTCCCATCAGGCGGAACGCGTTCACTTAAGTTGCGGCCGATTTAATCGACGCTCGCAGGTTCGCGGTACTCAAACGCACCGGAGGCGGCACTATACTGATGCTCGACGACTCCATCAAGTGCAAAAACGTTCATGGTGCAACGTCCTCGACCTTGTCAGATTTTCAAAACATCCGTATTTTAACGCATCGCAATATTTCATGCCGAGCAAGCGAACTAGCCCAGTTTTCCGCACGATGAACTTCATGCAGCAACCCGTTTTGCGGGCCGCCCTAGTGACAAATGCAAGATCAATGCATGCGTACTACATCGTTGTCGGACCAAGTAAAAATAGCCACTTTGCTATTTCTGGCGCTATTTTATACTGAAGCTCCCGGAGGAACCTCTGCACTCAATGGTAATAAGCTAACAACCCGCGACAATGTTTGGCATGGAAATACAGCAAAATAGCCGCTAAACCAACTATGATCATAGTGTTACAGGAGTAAACTAGTCATAAATTCTGTCCGTGGAGCAACTATTGCGATGCATCAGGAATTTGTAAGAAATTGCTACCTGTTGCACATAAACGACACATAGCGCACCAATCCGACACATTGTTGCCCCAAAGAAGGGAGCTGGCGGCCGGCGCCAGCGCCCTGCCGCGCATGAGCAAAACTCATCTCACGCGCGGCGGCGCACCGGCATCGGCAGGCGCGCGGACGGCACTTCGCGGCTGCCGGCGGGCACCGCGCGCAGCGCCGGACGGTCGGCCGGCGCCGGTTCCAGCCGGAACACCGCCACCAGCCCGGCCAACGCGCCGGCCTGTTGCTGCATGCTGTGCGAGGCGGCCGTGGCCTCCTCCACCAGCGCCGCGTTTTGCTGCGTCACCGCATCCATCTCGGCGATGGCGGCATTGACCTGCTCGATGCCGGCCCGCTGTTCCTGGCCGGCCGAGGTGATCTCGCTCATGATATCGGTCACGCGGCGCACGCTGACGACCACCTCCTCCATCGTCGCGCCGGCCTGCTCGACCAGCTTGCTGCCGGCCTCGACCTGGTCGACCGAATCGCTGATCAGTTCCTTGATTTCCTTGGCCGCCGCCGCCGAGCGCTGGGCCAGGTTGCGCACCTCGGACGCCACCACCGCGAAGCCGCGCCCCTGCTCGCCGGCACGGGCCGCCTCGACGGCCGCGTTCAAGGCCAGGATGTTGGTCTGGAAGGCGATGCCGTCGATCACGCCGATGATATCGACGATCTTGCGCGACGACTGATTAATGGAACCCATCGTGTCGACCACCCGCGACACCACGGCGCCACCCTTTTGCGCCACCGCCGAGGCGCTCAGCGCCAGCTCGTTCGCTTCGCTGGCGCTGGCCGCGTTCTGCTGCACGGTGCTGGTCAACTCCTCCATCGACGCGGCGGTCTCCTCCAGCGAGCTGGCCTGCTGCTCGGTGCGCGACGACAGGTCGACATTGCCGGCGGCGATCTGGCCGGACGCGGTGGCGATGGTATCGGTGCCGGCGCGCACCTGGCCGACGATATCGGCCAGGCTGTCGCGCATCGACTTCATCGCGAACAACAGGCTGTCGCGGTCGTTCGGACGGGTCAGCACCTCGACCGTCAGCTGGCCGGCGGCGATCTGGCCGGCGATCCGCACCGCGTAGTCGGGCTCGCCGCCGAGGCGCTTGACCAGCCAGTTGGTGATCGACATCGCGCCCAGCGCGCCCAGCACCACGCTGCCGGCCAGCAGCGCGATGATCCACAGGCGGGCCGACGCGTAGGTGGTGTCGCCGCGGCTGGCCGCGTCGATGCCGCCGTCGCCGTACAGCTTGACGAGTTTGTCGATCTGGCCGCGCAGCGATACGATCAGCTTGTTCGACTCGCCGCGGATCAGCGCCTTGGCGGCGGCGTCGTCGCCGGCGCGCATGGCCGCGCGGATCTTGCCGTCCTCCACCATATAACGGTCCCACATCGACAGGAAGCCGTCATACAACTGCCTCTCCTCCGGCGTGGCGATCAGCTTGACGTACTCGGCCTGCATCTTGCCCAGGTCGACCAGGTCGTTGGCGATCACCTTGTCGTACTTGTCCATCTCGCCGGGATCGCTGGAGATGATGTACTGGAATTCGCGGGTGCGCACGCGCGCCACCTGCGCCTTGAGATCCTGCACCACGCGCATCGCCGGCATCCAGCGCGACGACAGCTCGGACGCGGTGGCGTTCACCTGCGCCAGCTTGGCGATCGAGAACATGCCGACCACGGCGGTCAGCAGCAGCACGGCGGCGAACGCCATGCCCAGTTTGGTGGCCAATTTGAGGTCTTGTAGCCATTTCATAATTTTGATTCCTTAAAAGATGTCGTTCACGCGGGCGGGGTTTCGGCGCGTCGAAACGAGGCGGCATCACGACGCCGCATCAGCGTTAGCAAGAACATAACTATGCTGTAATTTCCACAAGGCAATATGCTACCCCATTGCAACATTTCTTGCTGGGAACGTTAACCCGCCATCGGCGGCGATGGTGCCGATCCGCTGCAGACCGCATGTTTCCTGGGGAAACCGAGCAGATGTTCGTCAAAACAAGCGCCAAACAATCGGTTAAAAATTATCAAGTTCACCAACATTCGCACGGCGGATACGTAGTTTCCACATGGACATATTTGTTATAAGGCGACATCGCAACAGATTATTTTGTATGAATGATTGCTCAATATTTCAGCAAAAATAGTACTTCTCATAGGTAAATAGTTCAGAAGTTAAGTAAAACCGCAGGCTTGCTTAGCAATATTTCCCAAAGTTAATATCCGGCACGTTATTTCCAAACGGAAATTGATATAGGAGAAATTGCATGCCGACCACACACGCACAACCGCAAAACATCATCGTCGCCCAGCGCGATTTCCCCTGGGCCGAAGACCTGAAATTGATCGTCGACATCGTCACGCGCCACTTCAGCGATTTCAACGGCAACGGTTTCTATCCGCATCCGGACGAAGTGCGGCTGCAGCGGGAACTGCGCGCCGTGCCTGCGCTCAAGCAGCTGAGCGCGATGATCCGCCGCGTCAAGGCGCGCGGCATGGCCATCACCAACCTGGGCCTGGGCGCGCTGGGCGAAGCCCAGCGCAACGCCGTGCTGTACGCGATCGCGCTGTGCCAGGGCTTTCCGACCTCGACCGACCAGCGCACCCGCCGCGTCGCCTGGGACGTGCGCGCCCGCGCCGGCAGCGAGCAACAAGCGCGCTTCGTGACCTTCTCCGAGCGCGTCGGCGGGGCCGATATGCATACCGACTCTTCGTTTTATCCAATGCCCGAGGAGCAGTTTCTTTTGTACGTGGTCGCGGCCGCGCGCTGCAATGGCGGCGAATCGCTGCTGATCGACGTCGAAGACGTCCACGCCGAGTTGGAGCGCAGCGACGAGGGCCGCGCCGCCTTCGCGCTGCTCAGCGAAACGCCGCTGCCGTTCCGCGTGCCGTCGGTGTACGCGGCCAACGACGAGCAGGTCGAGTACCACATGGCGCCGGTGTTCCACCGGCCGGCCGGGCTGGACGGCGCGCTGGCCATGCGCTGGCGCTACGATTCCATCGTCAAGGGCCTGGCGGCGCGGCCGGAATTGCGCACCGACGCGCTGGTCGCCGCGGTGGAGCTGGTCAACGAGATTGTCGAGCGGCGCGCGCCGCGCTTCCATCGGCAGTTGCCGGACGATACACTGCTGTGGGCGGACAACCAGCGTACCCTGCACGGCCGCGCCAAATACAGTGATCCGGACCGGCATTTGATCCGCATCCGCATTTCCAACACGCCCAACGCGGACCGTATCGGCCCGTCCGGCATTTCGGCAGATTAAGCATGCTCGCAGCCATCATTCCCGTTTTCCTGATCATCCTGCTGGGCGTGGCGATCCGTCGCTACGAATGGCTGCCGGACGCCTTCTTCCCGTCGATCGAGAAGTTTTCGTACAACATCTGCTTCCCGGCGCTGCTGTTCGCCGGCACCGCCCGTCTGAGCTTCCGCTCGGCCGAGGTCGGCGAACTGGCGCTGGCCACCTTGCTGCCGACGGCGCTGATCGTCGCCGCCTCCGTGCTGGCGCTGCTGGCGGCGCGCGCGCTGCCCGACGCGGCGCGCTCGTCGGTGGTCCAGGGCGCGATGCGGCCCAACACGTATTTCGGCATCGCCGTCTCGAGCTTGTTTTTCTCCCCGCCGACGGCGTCGCTGGTGATGCTGTCGCTGGCGCTGTGCCTGCCGGTGGTGAACATCATCTCGGTCGTCGCGCTGTCGTGGTGGAGCGGCGTGCCGACCGATTTCGCCAAGATCCTCAAGGCGCTGGCGGGCAATCCCATCATCCTGTCGACGTTGGCCGGCGTGGTGTTCAGTTTGTCGGGCCTGGCGATGCCGGCACCGTTGATGAACACGCTCGACATCCTGGGGCGGGCGGCCTTGTGCCTGGGGTTGATCTGCGTCGGCAGCGGCCTGGTGTTTTCGTTGCGGGAGTTGCGGCCGTTGGCATTGGGGTTCACGTCGCTGCTCAAGCTGATCGCCATGCCGCTGATCGCCGCCAAGGTGTGTCTGATGTTTGCCATCTCGGCGCCGGTGGCGCTGGCGGCGTGCTTTTACTGCGCGCTGCCGACCGCGCCCAACGCCTACATCATGGCCAAGCAAATGGGTGGCGACACGCGGTTGATGGCCTCGCTGATCACGCTGCAAACGCTGCTGGCCGCGCTGACGGTCCCGCTGAGCCGGCATTTCATGCAGTGGATGGCCTGATTCCCCCGCGGCGACACAGCGTCGCGGCGCGCCAGACGCGGGCCGCCATCGGCAAGGGATACCAGCGCAAAACTGTGCGCTGCCAGCCTGCGCATCAAGGTATGATCCAAGGGAAATTAGCGGTCTCGCCTGTGGTGCTTACGCCCGCGCCGTCGCCGGTTTGCCACCAAGAGTTACACTCAAGGAATTACTTTGGCCGCCAAAATCGCGCCGTTCCGAACGCATGGCCACCCTGAACCAACCGATAGGCGCGGGACAGACCGGAAATTCCGCTGGCAACAACAGCTACTTTCATTATTTTCTGCCGTTACAAAATATTTCGTCCAGGACAATTCATGGGCAAAGGCGATAATCTGTTAATTAGTTCTCAATGTCAACTGCATGTCGTGGACAAGGTCTTTACTCCCGCTTATACGCAACAAAATGAGCTTAGGATGTGGAAACTTTTGGGCGCGAAACGAAGGTAAAATGCAGGTCGCGCCGGATCAGAACCGCTTCCAGCGCCGTGCACCCCGACCCTGTGCCAACACACGCGACTGTCCCAGAACGGCGGCCGCTTAAGATTCTCTAATGACAACTACTGTTTCTTCACAACCAGTTCCGAGCACGATCAGCGACGTCGAGCGAGACACCGGCGTTGCCAAGGAAACCCTGCGGGTATGGGAACGTCGCTACGACTTTCCCCAGCCCCTGCGCGACCCCAACGGCGAGCGCGTCTACCCGATCGAACAGGTGCAAAAGCTGCGTCTGGTCAAGCGGTTGATCGACCTCGGCTTCCGTCCCGGCAAGGTGATCCAGTTCAGTGCCGAGGAATTGCAGACGCTGACCGGTCAGGCCACCGGCGGCGCCAACGGCCCGTCGGTCCCGCCGCCCGAGCTGCAGCGCTATCTCGACTTGTGCAAAACGCATCAAATGGAAGCGCTGCGCCGCCAGTTGTCGCAGGCCCTGCTGATGATGGGCTTGAAGAGTTTCGTCATCGACCTGGTGGCTCCGCTGACCACCCTGGTCGGCGACGCCTGGGCCAGCGGCCAGCTGGCCACGTTCGAGGAACATTTGTATACGGAGTCGCTGACGGTGGTGATGCGCAGCGCCATCTTCGCCATGCCGCAGGCGGCCGCCAGCAACCTGGGCGCGCCGCGCATCATGCTGACCACCCTGCCGCAGGAGCGCCACGGGCTGGGCCTGCTGATGGCCGAGGCCATGTGCGTGGCCGAAGGGGCGCACTGCATCTCGCTGGGCGTGCAAACGCCGCTGCTCGACATCGTCGAGGCGGCGCGGGTGCAGCGGGTCGACATCATCGCGCTGTCGTTCTCGGTGGCGATGAATCCGCGCCAGGCGCTCGACGGCCTGGCCGAGCTGCACACCCGCCTCGCCGGCAGCGTCGAACTGTGGGCCGGCGGCGGCAACGCCGCGCTCAAACGGCGCCGTCCCGCCTATGTGCGGGTGTTCGCGCTGTCCGACATCAGCGCCGCCATCGCCGAATGGCGCATGCGCAACGCCAACGTCGCGGCGGGCTGAAAAAGTTGTCATTCCGGTAGCGGCCCACGGCCGCCCGCCCGCGCTCTGGTAAAATAGCCGCATTTCCCCGTGTCCGGCGCTGCCGGGCATCAGCTTGAAGCGCCCCCAACCACATATCCATGTTTAGTTTCTTCAAGAAAAAACCTGTCGCCCCCGAGGCGCCAGAGGTCCAGATCCCCGCGCCGGCGCCCGCCGCCAGCCCTGCTCCCGTCACCACTCCCGCCGTCGACGCTTACGTTCCCGAGCCGCTGATGCCGATCGAGGAGCCGGCGCAGAAGCAGTCGTGGATGACGCGGCTGAAGGCCGGCCTGTCCAAGACCTCGAACAATCTGTCGCTGCTGTTTGTCGGCGCCAAGATCGACGACGACCTGTACGACGAGCTCGAGGCGGCGCTGCTGATGTCCGACGCCGGCGTCGATGCCACCGAATACCTGCTCGACGCCCTGCGGCAAAAGGTCAAGGACGACAAGCTGCTCGACGCCGCCGCCGTCAAGGCCGCGCTCAAGCAGCTGATGGTCGAACTGCTGACCCCGCTCCAGCGCCCGTTCGAGCTGGGCCGCCACCAGCCGATGGTGATGATGATCGCCGGCGTCAACGGCGCCGGCAAGACCACCACCATCGGCAAGCTGGCCAAGCACATGCAATCGAACGGCCAGTCGGTGCTGCTGGCCGCCGGCGACACCTTCCGCGCCGCCGCCCGCGAGCAACTGATGGTCTGGGGCCAGCGCAACAACATCACCGTCATCTCGCAAGCCTCGGGCGACCCGGCCGCCGTCTCGTTCGACGCCGTGCAGTCCGGCAAGGCGCGCGGCCTCGACGTGGTCATGATCGACACCGCCGGCCGCCTGCCGACCCAGCTGCACCTGATGGAGGAATTGAAGAAGGTGCAGCGCGTCATCGGCAAGGGCATGGACGGCGCACCGCACGAAACGCTGCTGGTTATCGACGGCAATACCGGGCAAAATGCGTTGGCGCAAGTGAAAGCGTTCGACGACGCCCTCAAGCTGACCGGTCTGGTGATCACCAAACTGGACGGCACCGCCAAGGGTGGCGTGCTGGCGGCGATCGCCCGCGTGCGCCCGGTGCCGGTGTATTTCATCGGCATCGGCGAAAAAATCGAAGACCTGCAGCCGTTCGTGGCCGCCGAGTTCGTCGACGCTTTGCTGCCGTAGTTACCCGTCGTTGCCCACATAATTGCTCGGATAATCCCCATTACATGATCGAATTCCGGAACGTCTCGAAACAATACTCCCCCGACGCGATGGCGCTGCGCGACATCTCGCTCACGGTAGAAAAAGGCGAACTGGTGTTTCTTGCCGGCCCCTCGGGCGCCGGCAAATCCACGCTGTTGAAGATGATCGCCGCCATCGAGCGGCCCACGTCCGGCCACGTCATCGTCAACGGCCAGGACATCGCCCGCATCAAGCCGGCCGCCGTGCCGTTTCTGCGCCGCAATCTCGGGCTGATCTTCCAGCAACAACGGCTGCTCAACGACCGCACCATCCTGGCCAACGTCATGTTGCCGCTGCTGGTGACGGGCGCCTCGCACCACCAGGCCGAACAACGCGCCCGCGCCGCGCTCGACAAGGTCGGCCTGGCCGACCGCGCCAGCTCGCATCCGCTGGCCCTGTCCGGCGGCGAGCAGCAGCGGGTGTCGATCGCGCGCGCCATCGTCAACCGGCCGCAAGTGATCCTGGCCGACGAACCGACCGCCAACCTCGACCGTGCCAGCGCCAACAAGGTGCTCGACGCGCTCAAGGCCTTCCATTCGGTCGGCGTCACCTGCCTGATTTCCAGCCACGACGAGCAAATGCTCGACGCCGCCGCGCGGGTCATCCATCTCAACCAGGGTCAACTGGAGGTGGCGGCATGACGTACTGGTTCCGCCAACACCGTTACGCGCTGTCCGCCGCGCTGGTCCATCTGCGCCGTTCGCCGGGAAGTTTCCTGTTCAACATCATCGTGGTGGCGATCGCGCTGGCCCTGCCGTTCACCGGCGTGACCCTGCTCGACAACGTGCGCCCCATGTCCGAGCAACTCTCGGTCGATCCGGAAATCAGCGTCTTCGTCAAACAGGACACGCCGCGCGAGCAGGCCGAGGCGCTCGCCGTGCAGCTGCGCCAGACCCTGCCGGACAAGCAGGCCAAGATCATTTTCACCCCGCGTGAAAAGGCGCTGGAAAGCATGCGCGAAAAAAGCGGCCTGGCCGACGTGCTGACCACCTTGGGCGAAAACCCGCTGCCCGACAGCTACGTGCTCAAGCTGGACGCCTTCCGCCTGGCGCAGTCCGGCGGCGACGTCGACCAGTTGGCCGAGCAGATCCGCGCCCTGCCGGGCGTCGACACGGCGCAGGTCGATTCGGCCTGGGTCAAGCGGCTGGCCGCGCTGCTGAATATTTTGCATCTGGGTCTGCTGTTGCTGGCGGTCACCCTCGGCACCGTGGTGGTGGCCGTCATCTTCAACACCATCCGCCTGCAGGTGATGACGCAGCGCGAGGAGATCCTGGTGTCCAAGCTGATCGGCGCGACCGACAGCTTCATCCACCGGCCCTTCTATTACACAGGCGCGCTGCTCGGCCTGTGCGCCGGCGGATTGGCGCTGGGCGCGGTGGCCTTGGCGCTGCGGCCGTTGAACATCGCGATTGCCGAATTCGCAAGATTGTACGCGTCCGAATTCCAGCTCGCCCCGCTGCAACCGCCGATGATGGCCGGCCTGCTGGCCCTCTCGGCCGGCCTCGGCCTGATCGCCGCGCTACTATCGGTGCAGCGTCATCTGTCCCGCCTGAATTAGTTCAGGCAGCAATTCCCTCCACCTTTCCGTGCGCTCGCGCACGGAAACGGTCGCCGTCGCCGCCTATCATGGAAGCATCTCCCCGATTCCCCATTAAGTCAGGCCTAAGCTCCATCGTGCATGCTTGATTTATCAAAAGCCATTATTCATACAAACCCGATAGTGTTTTTACTATCGAGGCGATAAAAATAAGGTGATTGGCACTCAACCGAGGAGAGTGCTAATATATGAAAACTGCAGAGTTCATAACACTCTGCGGAAATGGTAATTAAGCAATATTTTCCGTCTTGTGGCCTCGGCCCATCGAGACTTGGTAATCTTCGAGCGAAGGAATGAAAATGACTATGATGTCCGCACCTGCCGCGTTGGTCCCCACCAACAAGGGCGCTTTAGGACTCGGGTTCACTGGCAACCTGGGGAACCTGGACGCCTATATTTCCGCCGTCAATCGCCTGCCGATGCTGACACACGACGATGAAATCTCGCTGGCCAAGCGCCTCAAGGACAATAACGACCTGGGCGCCGCGCAAGAGCTGGTGTTGTCGCACCTGCGTCTGGTGGTGTCGATCGCCCGTGGCTATCTGGGCTATGGCCTGCCGCACGCCGACCTGATTCAGGAAGGCAATATCGGCCTGATGAAAGCCGTCAAGCGTTTCGACCCGGACCAGGGCGTACGCCTGGTATCGTACGCGATGCACTGGATCAAAGCCGAGATGCACGAGTACATCCTGAAAAACTGGCGCCTGGTTAAAGTGGCGACGACGAAGGCGCAGCGCAAGCTGTTCTTCAATCTGCGCAGCCACAAGACCGGCCTGGACGCGATGACGCCTGCGCAGATCGACAACCTGGCCAAGATCCTGGATGTCAAACGCGAAGAAGTGATCGAGATGGAAACCCGTCTGAGCGGTCGCGACATCGCGCTGGAATCGCCGAACGACGACGAGGACGACAAGTTCGCCCCGATCGCCTACCTGTCGTCGGAGCAGAGCGAGCCGACCCGCGTGCTGGAAGCGGAACAGGTCACCCGTCTGCAGTCGGAAGGTCTGGAGCAGGCGCTGGGCAAGCTGGACCCGCGCTCGCGCCGCATCGTCGAAGCGCGCTGGTTGGCCAACGACGACGGTTCGGGCGCCACGCTGCACACGCTGGCGGACGAGTTCGGCGTGTCGGCGGAGCGCATTCGCCAGATCGAATCGGCCGCGCTGAAGAAAATGAAGGGCTCGCTGGCCGCCTACGTGTAAACGTCGCGACCTGAGCAAAAAAGCCGCGCGGTGCGAACCGGGCGGCTTTTTCTTTTGTATGGCTTACGCTGCCGTCAAACCCTTGGCCAACAACTCGGCCACCAACTGGTTCATATCAACGCCGCGCTCCGCGGCCTGGGCGTTCAGCTGCGCCACCAGATCGCCGTTCAATTTCACCGCGAACGGCACCAAGCCGGCCGCCTGATCGCGCCGGCGCTGCTCGCGCTTGTCGACCACCTCGGCCACTTTGCCAAAGGTCGCCGCGCTCGGCCCGGCCATCTTGCCCATCAATTTTTTGGCATCACTCTTCGCCAGGCCAGTTTTTTTCATGTCTTTAATCCAAAAATAATTCAGAGCAGACATTCTACGCAGCTTATCCACCCCGCGTGGCCCTATTTGAGCAAACCACGGCGGCATGCGGTTCGTGCGCCGCCAAAATGATACTTTTGCTAAGCTAGCGGCCACTTTGCATTCGAGAGGTCGCACATGATGAAGACAATACTGCGGCAGCTGATCGTTCTGCCCTTGCTGATAGGCGCCATGGCCATGCTGTACGCCTGCGGCACCGCCACCGGCCGCGCCACGGGCGGCGCCAGCGCCAACAAACCGTTCAACGCCACGTACGTCTTGCAACAAGGCGCCACTGCCGTCATCGCCCCGGCCGCCACGCAAGGCATCGCCGGCGGCGCCACCGCGCCCACCGTCAAGCTCGAGCGCGTCAACGACAGCCGTTGCCGCGTCGGCGCCGTCTGCGTCTGGGCCGGCTACATCAGTTACAGCTTCACCTTGACCAAGCCGGATGGCACGACCAGCAACTTCGTGCTGTCGGACACCATGCCCAACGGCAAGCCGAGCGTGACCCAGGATGGCCTGACCTTCGCCCTGGCCGGCGTCGAGCCGCAAGCGGTGCCCGCCAAAAATGAACCAGCGCCGGATTATCGGGTAAGCTTGAGAGTGAGCAACACGCCACCCTCAGACCCGACACCGCGCCCCTCATGACATCTCAAACCCGTCCCGCCCGCACCGTCCTCCTCTACTCCCTGATCGTCACCCTGGTCCTGCCGTCCGCGGCATGGACCAAAACCCCGGTCGCCACCGGCACCGGCGGCGCCGTCGCCACGATCAGCGAGCCGGCGTCCAAAGCCGCCCTAGCCATCCTCGACCAGGGCGGCAACGCCATCGACGCCGCCGTCGCGGCGGCCGCCACCCTGGGCGTGACCGACCCGTTCAGTTGCGGCATCGGCGGCGGCGGCTTCATGATGATCTACCTGGCCAAGGACAAGCGCGTCATCACCATCGACCACCGCGAGACGGCGCCGGCCAGCTTCACGCCCACCGTGTTCCAGGAAAACGGCGCGCCGATGAAATTCGAAACGGTGCGCGACAGCGGCATGTCGGTCGGCGTGCCGGGCACGGTGCGCGGCTGGCACGAAGCGCTGGACCGCTACGGCTCGATGTCGTTCAAGCAGGTGCTGGCGCCGGCCATCGCGGTCGCCACCAACGGCTTCGAGATCAGCGAGAATTTCTCGCGCATGGCGGGGGAGAACAAAAACAAGTTCGCCATGTTCCCTGCCACCGCCGCGCTGTACCTGAAGAACGGCGAGGCCATCGCGGCCGGCGGCACCTTGCGCAATCCCGACCTGGCCAAGGCCTATCGCGAGCTGGCGGCCGGCGGCGTCAAGGCCTTCTACTCGGGCAAAATGGCGCGCGCCGTGGTCGACGCGGTCAACCGGCCGGCCACCGCGCCGGGCGTGCGGGTCCGGGGTGGCGACATGACCCTGGCCGATCTGGCCAACTACGAAGCGCGCCTGCGCCAGCCGGTGCGCAGCACCTATCGCGGCTACGACATCTACGGCATGCCGCTGCCCGGCTCGGGCGGCATCGCCATCGCCGAGGCGCTCAACATCCTCGAAGGCTACGACCTGAAGTCGATGCCGCGCGCGCAGGCCGAACACCTGTATCTGGAAGCGAGCCGCCTGGCCTTCGCCGACCGCAACGCCTATCTGGCCGACCCGGAATATGTCGAGGCGCCGGTCGCCGGCCTGCTGAACAAGGACTACGCCGCGCTGCGCCGCCAGCAGATCGATGCGGCGCAGGCGCGCAGGCCGGCGGCGGCCGGCGATCCGTACGCTTTCCAGTCCGACCAGAGCGTGCCGTTGCGCCCGGCAGTCTCCGCCAGGATGCTCAAGGAGGGCGCGCACACCACGCACCTGACGGTGTCGGACAAGGACGGCAATATCGTCGCCTACACCTACACGATCGAGGACTGGGGCGGCAGCGGCATCGTGGTGCCGGGCTACGGCTTCCTGCTCAATAACGAGATGACGGACTTCGATTTCTCCGGTCCGCGTCCCAATGTGCCGGAGGCGGGCAAGCGGCCGCGCAGCAGCATGTCGCCGACGCTGGCGTTCAGGAACGGCAAGCCGGCGTTCTCCATCGGCAGCCCCGGCGGCGCGACCATCATCACCACGGTGCTGCAAACCATCGTCAACCACGTCGACCTGGGCATGACGATGCCGGACGCGGTGAACGCGCCGCGCCTGTCCGAGCGCAACGGCGAAGCGACCGATGTGGAGCCTGGCTTCCCGGGCAGCGCGCAGGCGGCGGCGCTGGAAAAAAGCGGCCAGCGCTGGAGCGCCACGCCGGAGGAAATCGGCGCCGCCAACGCACTGGTGTTCAATCCAGACGGCACCGTCACCGCCGTCAGCGAAGGCCGCCGCCACGGCATCGGCAGCGCGCTGGTGCAAAAAAAACCACACTAAGCCACGATTAATTTTTTCGCCACATGATGACGTCTCCCCCACCCCACTTACATCGGAGACGTGATGAACAAATGGCTGCGCGCGAATAAAGGCTTTCTGATGTTCCTGATGCTGTTCGGGATCTTCCGCACCGCCGTCGCGGACTGGAATCCGATCCCGTCCGCATCGATGCGCCCCAACCTGCTCGAGGGCGACGTCGTCTTCGTCAACCGCCTGGCCTATAACGTCAAGGTGCCGCTGACCGACATCGTGCTCGGCGCCACCGGCGAACCCAAACGCGGCGACATCGTCACCTTCTCCTCGCCCAGGGACGGCACGCGCCTGATCAAGCGCGTGATCGCCCTGCCCGGCGACCGCGTCGAGATGCGCAACGAGCGCCTCGTCATCAACGGCCAGCCCGCCGACTACGCGCCCATCGGCACCGCCACAGAAACCCTCGCCGGCATCGGCGACATCGACGCCGTGCGCCTGGGCGAATCGCTGGGCGACGGCAGCCGCAGCCACGCGATCCAGATACTGCCGCGGGTGATCGCGCGGCGCGACTTCGCCGCCGTCACCGTGCCGCCCGGGCAGTACATGATGTTGGGCGATAACCGCGACAACAGCGAGGATTCGCGCTACATCGGCCTGGTGCCGCGCGCGCTGCTGATCGGCCGCGCCGAGCGCGTATTGGCCTCGGCCGACATCAAGGGCAACTGGCTGCCGCGCACCGAGCGCTTCGGCATGAGCCTGTACAAGGCGCCATAACCGCCATCGTGGGATATCTTCGCCGCCGCGACCGATGTTATGATGAATATCAATTCCTTAACATCGCCGGACTGCTCGCCGCGGCCGCGAAGAACCCATGATCGAATTCCAGGGCCTGTCCAAAACCTACGGCGGCTTCGACGCCGTCAAACCGCTGTCGATGACCGTCCGGCGCGGCGAAGTGTTCGGCTTCCTCGGTCCCAACGGCGCCGGCAAGACCACCACCATCCGCATGATGATGGGCATCCTCGTGCCGAGCGGCGGCAAAGTGCTCATCGACGGCCTCGATTGCCACGCCGAGGCGACCGAAGTCAAACGCCGCGCCGGCTACCTGCCCGACACGCCGATCTTCTACGACTACCTGCGCGGGCGCGAGATCCTGCAATTCGTCGGCGAGATGCACGGCTACTCGCGCGCCGAGGCGTCCGAGCGCGGCGCGCGCCTGATCGACGAATTCGGCCTGCGGGAAGCCGGCGAGGACTATGCCGTCAACTACTCGCTGGGCATGAAGAAGCGCCTCGGCCTGGCCTGCGCGTTGATCCACGAGCCGGCGGTGCTGATCCTCGATGAACCGATCAACGGCCTCGATCCACGCGCCTCGCGCGAAGTGCAGGAGCGCCTGCTGGCGGCGGCCGCGCAAGGCGTCACCATCTTCGTCTCCACCCACCTGCTGGACATGGCCGAGAAGCTGTGCGACCGGGTCGGCATCATCCACCGCGGCGAGCTGGCCGCCACCGGCACGCTCGACGAGATCCGCGCCAAGGCCGCCACCAGCGGCTCGCTCGAAGACGTCTTCCTGAAGATCACCGACGAAGCCGGCGCAGAGATTCCACAATGATGCGGCAACCGACGGCGGCGCGCGCCATCTGGCTGATGGCGAAAATGCGCCTGACGCGCCAAGCCAACCAGATCATGGCCAGCGCCATGTTCAACCGGTTCAAAAAGAAGAAACCGCGCGACGGCATCGCCGCCAAGCGCGGCAACATGTGGATATTGACGCTGGTGATGGCGTTGCTGTTCTCGTTCTCGTTCGGCAGCCTGGCGCGCACGGTGATCGTCAACATGCAGTGCCGGCTGGTCGAGGCCAGCGCCTGCCAGAGCGTGGATAAACAGGGCCAGCGCCACGTGGACGTCGAGATCGCGGCCGCCGAACTGCACGCGGCGCCGTTCGATCCCACGCTGCTCAACGGGCTGACGATGGAGCTGACGATCCTGTTCGCGGTCGCCGTGCTGCTACCGCTGGGCAGCAAGGAAATGGCGCAGCCGGACTGGGACCTGGAATGGCTGGTGACCTTGCCGATCAAGCGCTCCACGCTGCTGTGGGGACGGCTGCTCGAACGCAGCGCCAGCAACAGCGCCGGCATCGTCGCCCTCACCGCGCCCTACGTGATGATCGCCTGGTACTCCGGCTTCAAATGGACCGCGCTGCCGATCGCGCTGCTGGCGGCCGCGCTGCTGCTGCCGCTGGCGGCGCTGCTGCACACCCTGGCCGACACCGGCCTGCGCATGTGGCTCCCGGCGTCGCAGCTGCGCAACCTGCAGGCGGTGGCCTCGCTGTTCAATATGCCGTTGGTCTATCTGGTCATGGCGCTTGGCATGCCGCGCGCCGACGGCTTCGCGATGCGATGGGCGGCCGGATTCCCGTCGTGGATGATCTGGACACCACCGGGCGTGGTGCTGCAAGCGATACAGGCGCAGACCTTGGCGCAGTTCGCGTCCGCCGCCGCGCTGCTGCTGGCGCAGCTGGCCGTGCTGCTGTGGAGCGGGGTGGCGCTGATGCGCTACCAGCTGCGCAATGGCGTGGTCGGTTCCAGCTCGCGCGAAAGCACGCGCGGCAAGGCCGCCGCCAAGCCCCCGGCGGGCGCGCTGTCGGCGATCGGATCACTGCTGTCGACGATCCAGCGCCGCGAACTGCGTCTGCTGAGCCGCGACCGCAACTTCCTTGTGCAAACGCTGCTGCTGCCGGTCATCATCGTCGGCAGCCAAGTGGTGTTCAACGGTACGCTGAACAGCATGGGAGAACTGGGCCAGCACCACACCGTGGCCGCCGCGATCGCGTTCGGCATCGGCGTCTATGTGCTGATGCTGTCGGCCTTCCAGACGCTGAACAACGAAGGCCACGTCCTATGGCTGCTGTACACGGTGCCGCGCTCGATGGAGAGCGTGTTAAAGGAGAAGGCCAAGCTGTGGGGCGTGCTGGCGATGACCTACCCGCTGATCGTGCTGGTCTTCACCGCCATGCATACCGACGTGTGGGATTGGCGCGCGCCGGTTCTGGCGCTGACGGTGCTCGCCGGCATTCCGATCTACTCGATGATCGCCGTCTCGCTCGGCGTATTCGCCTGCGACCCGACGGCGGTGGAAGTGCGCACCCGCGTGCGGCCGACCTACGCCTATCTGTACATGCTGCTGGCGAGCTTTTACACGTGGTCGATCTACAGCGACAACTGGGCGCAAAAACTGATCACGATGGTGCTGACGGCTTCCTTCGCGCTGGCCCTGTGGCAGAAAGCGCGCGACGCCCTGCCCTACCTGCTCGATCCGGCCGCCGCGCCGCCGGCCCGCGTGTCGACCTCGGACGGTTTGATCGCCGCCACCGCCTTTTTCATCATGCAGGGCATTCTCGTGCTGGTCCTCGCCGACGACGCCAAGGCGCCCGGCCTCGACGTCATCACGCTGTCCTTCGGCTTGTCCGGGCTGGTGGTCTATGCGTTGGTACGGCTGATTTACTGGCGCAGCAAAACGGCTAACGTGCCGGTGATATGGCGTGGCATCCAGCTGGGCGCATCGCTGCGCGACGCCGCCGTCGCCATCGCCGTCAGCTGCGTTGTCGCTTTCAGCTATCTGTACGCGCTGAAACACTCGTCGCTGGCGGCTCAGCTGCCGGCATTGCCGCCGGCGGCGGACACGCGCCTATGGCTGTTCGCGCTCACGGTGCTGGCCGCCCCGCTATGCGAGGAATTCATCTTCCGTGGTTT
>Ga0105244_10001408_pt1 | contig 19468 bp, 14 predicted proteins | sample KBSM44metaG_FD_80423 | JGI IMG/M metagenome (GOLD analysis project Ga0105244, IMG submission 80423) | Miscanthus rhizosphere microbial communities from Kellogg Biological Station, Michigan, USA - KBS M4-4 metaG | ecosystem: Host-associated > Plants > Roots > Rhizosphere > Soil | place... | reverse complement strand
CCTGGAAGCGACGCTCAACGCGGCGAAGCAGCGCCAGACCGATGCCGGTCTGCCCGCGCCCCGCGTGGTGTTCATGTCGCCCCAGGGCAAGCAGTTGACGCACGAGCGCGTGATGCAGCTGAAGCAGGAGCCCGGTCTGGTGATCCTGTGCGGCCGCTACGAGGCGGTGGACCAGCGTTTGCTGGACCGCTGCATCGACGAGGAAATCAGCCTCGGCGACTTCGTGCTGTCCGGCGGCGAGCTGCCGGCGATGGCCTTGATGGATGCCGTGATCCGCCAGATTCCCGGCGTGCTGAACACGGATGCGTCGGCGATCGAAGACAGTTTCGTCAACGGCCTGCTCGATTCGCCGCATTACACGCGGCCGGAAACGTATGAAGGGGTGGGTGTGCCGCCGGTGCTGATGGGCGGCAACCACGCCGAGATCGAAAAATGGCGCCGCCAGCGCATGCTGGAAGCGACCGCGCGCAAGCGCCCCGATCTGCTGGTCAAGGCGCGCGAAAGCGGCCTGCTGACCAAGCATGACGAGAAATTTTTGGCAGGTTTATAAAAACCTGTTGTTGTAGAAGCTTGCGGACATGTTGTCCGCGTGTTTAACCCCATCCTCTACTGGGCGAGTGTCTGAACAGCACTCAACTGCGCGCCAGCACGATGGTTTTTGGAGTCTTAAAATGAATCTGATTCAACAACTCGAGCAAGAAGAAATCGCTCGTCTGGGCAAGAAGATCCCTGATTTCGCCCCTGGCGATACCGTGATCGTCAACGTCAACGTCGTCGAAGGCACCCGCAAGCGCGCCCAGGCATACGAAGGCGTCGTCATCTCCCGTCGTAACCGTGGCCTGAACTCGAACTTCATCGTTCGTAAGATCTCGTCCGGCGAAGGCGTCGAGCGTACGTTCCAGCTGTACTCCCCGCTGATCGCTTCGATCGAAGTGAAACGCCGCGGTGACGTACGTCGCGCTAAACTGTACTACCTGCGTGATCGTTCCGGTAAATCGGCACGTATCAAGGAAAAACTGCCAAACCGTCGCCCAGCGGCGAAAGCAACCGCAGCTTAATAGCCGCGCTTGTGTTTGGATGAAGGGGCACCACATAAAGGGGTGCCCTTTTTTTATATGGAGGTTCCGTTTGGCCAAGCCGCTATTTGATCCGAAGTCGCTGCCGATCGACGCCATCGCCGGCGAGCCGGCCGTCGCCCGCGAGCGCCTGGTGCCGCAATGGCTGCGCAGCCGCTTCGCCGAGCAGCCAATCTGGACGCCGGAGAGCACCGACGAACGGCACCTGCGGCGTCCGGACGGCAGCCCGGCCACGGCCGCCTCGGTGCTGATCCCGCTGGTGCTGCGCGAGACCGGCCTGACCATCCTGCTGACCCAACGCAACGCCGACCTGACCGACCATCCCGGCCAGGTCAGCTTTCCCGGCGGCCGCGCCGAAGCCTACGACAGCGGTCCGGTCGACACCGCGCTGCGCGAATCCCAGGAGGAGATCGGCCTGGACCGCTCCCATGTCGACGTCATCGGCACCATGCCCGACTATTTCACCGGCACCGGCTACCGCGTCACCCCCGTCGTCGGCCTGATCGCGCCGCCGTTCGAGCTGCGGCCCGACCCGTCCGAGGTGGCCGAGATCTTCGAAGTGCCGCTGGCCTTCTTGATGGACGGCCTGAACCACCAGCGCCTGTCGGCCCAATTGCCCGGCGGACTGCGCAGCTTCTATGCCATGCCCTATGGCGAATACTACATCTGGGGCGCTACCGCCGGCATGCTGCGCAACCTGTTCCACTTCCTGCGCGCTTGATGTCCGAACTAATAAGTTTGATTCTCCCACCACGGTGGGTTATCGTAGCGGGCATCAAGGCGTCGCCGACCTAAAAAGGACCATTAATGACATTTCTTTCCATTTTATGCGCGCTGCTGCTCGAGCAAATGAAGCCGCTGCGCGCGGATAACCCGATCTACGCCGAGATCAAGAGCCTGGCGTTGCGGATGGAGACTTGGTTCAACGCCGGCCATTCGAGCCACGGCCGCCTCGGCTGGTTCCTGATGATGGCCATCCTGATGGTGCCCACCGCGCTGATCTACTGGGTGCTCAAGTACTACGACTGGTTCCTGGCCGCCTTCGCCTGGAACGTGCTGGTGGTCTACCTGACCCTGGGCTTCCGCCATTACAGCCACTATTTCACCTCGATCCAGCTGCACCTGAGCGCGGGCGATGACGCCGCCGCGCGCGCCTTGCTGGCTGAATGGACCAAGCAGGACACCGTCGGCATGGATGTCAGCGAAATCTCCCGCGTCGCCGTCGAAAAGGCGCTGATCACCACGCACCGCAGCGTGTTCGGCGTGTTCTTCTGGTTCCTGATGCCGCTCGGCCCGGCCGCCGCCGTCATGTACCGCGTGTCCGAATACCTGGCGCGCGCCTGGAACGAACCCGAACATATGCGCAACGAGGCGTTCGGCCAGTTCGCCGCGCGCGCGTTCTACTGGATCGACTGGATACCGGTGCGCCTGACGGCCGTCGCCTTCGCCGTGGTCGGCAACTTCGAGGACGCGATTTACGCGTGGCGCAATTTCGCCCACCGCTGGAGCGACAAGGCGATCGGCATCATCCTGTCGGCCGGGGGCGGCGCCATGGGCGTGCGCCTGGGCACGCCGGCCGAGAACGCGGCCAAGGTGGTGCTGGTCGACGCCTCGACCGTCGACGTCAGCGACATGGAGCCGGACATGCTGCCGGGCGAGGAGCCGGGCATCCGCGCGCTGCAAAGCACGGTGGGCCTGGTGTGGCGCGCATTGTTGCTGTGGATGATGTTGTTATTGCTGTGTTCCGGCGCGGCCTGGCTCGGCGGGACGCCTTAAAACGGCCGGGAGCAGGGTACAATAGCGGTATTGCCTTGGTGCGGAATGATGAGTTTTCTGCACCAATTTGGTTATCTGTGAGGAAAGGTCGATTGAAATCAACGACTTACGTATTTAGGTCTTCTATAAGATATAATACGTAAGATTCTTCTAGAATGATATCCGCCCGGCGCGTCCCGCCGGGACTTTCCACGCATTCTTGTTACCAACAAGTATCTACGCACAAGCCCCCGCCCATGGCAGAGTCAGTTCAAAAACCGGCAGAACAGCAGGAATCGTTCTTCATCCTAGGCCTCACCAGCAATGGCAGGCAGTTCCGTCCCAGCGACTGGGCCGAGCGCCTGTGCGGCGTGATGTCCTGCTTCAAGCCGGAAGGTTATGGCGGCGGACGCGACTCCCATTTGCAGTTTTCGCCGTACGTCACGCCGACGGTGGTCAACGGCGTCAAGTCGGTGGTGGTCAACGGCAAGCTGCGCGCCCTGGAGCCGCTGGCGTATCACTTCGTGATCTCGTTCGCCAAGGATAACGACCTGCAGATGGTCGACGCCTGCCTGGTGCCCGAGAAGTAAGTACTTAAGCCTCCCCTCAGAAAATTTTCGTTTTTGCCACTACCCACGTCGGCGGGGTGGGGCTATGCTGCCTGTTCATCCGTTTTTAGCGAGACACCATGAACAACAGCCGTTTGAAACAAGCCGTCGTCGCCAGCATGATGCTGTGCGGCCTGTCCTTCGCCGCCACCGGCACCGCCTGGGCCGCGCCCGTCGCCGCCACGGCAGCCAAGGCGCCCGCCACCGCCGCCTTCAAGCTCCCGGCCGGCGTCGTCAAGGGACCGTCGGTGGAAGGCATCACCGAGTACCGGCTGCCGAACGGCTTGAAAGTGCTGCTGTTCCCCGACGCCTCCAAGCCGACGGTCACCGTCAACGTCACCTATCTGGTCGGCTCGCGCCATGAGAACTACGGCGAGACCGGCATGGCCCACCTGCTCGAACACATGCTGTTCAAAGGCTCGCCGAAGAACCGCAGCATCCCGCAGGAATTCGCCAACCGCGGCATGGACTTCAACGGCACCACCTCCTTCGACCGCACCAACTACTACGAGGTGTTCCAGGCCAGTCCCGAGAACCTGAAATGGGCGCTCGACATGGAGGCCGACCGCATGGTGAACTCCTTCGTCGCGCGCAAGGACCTGGACTCCGAAATGACGGTCGTGCGCAACGAGTACGAGAGCGGCGAGAACAGCCCGTTCGCCGTGCTGCTCAAGCGCATGGAGAGCGTCGCCTACGACTGGCACAGCTACGGCCGCGACACCATCGGCAACCGCAGCGACATCGAAAACGTCAAGATCGACAACCTGCAGAAGTTCTACCGTACCTACTACCAGCCGGACAACGCGGTGCTGCTGGTGGCCGGTAAATTCGACCCGGCGCAAACGCTGGCGTGGATCAGCAAATCGTTCGGCGCGATCCCGAAACCGAAGCGCGTGCTGCCGCCATTCTGGACGGTCGAGCCGACCCAGGACGGCGAGCGCAGTTTCGTCGTGCGCCGCAAGGGTGACATGCAGCTGGTGGTCCTCGGTTACAAGATCCCGTCGGCGCTGCAGGAGGATAGCGACGCGCTTAGTTTCATGTCCGAGATCCTCGGCGACACGCCGACCGGCCGCCTGCACAAGGCGCTGGTGGAGACCGGCAAGGCCGCCGAGGTGTTCAGCTTCGGACAGACCGGCTACGCGCCCGGCCTGCAATTGATCGGCGCCGTGGTCAAGGCCGGCGAACCGCTGGAACCGGTGCGCGACGCGCTGATCGCGACGGTTGAGAACTTCGCCAAGACGCCGCCGACGGCCGAGGAAATGGAGCGCGTGCGCCGCAACGTCGCCAACAGCGTCGAGAAGTCGCTCAACGATCCGCAAAAGGTCGGCGTCACCTTGTCCGAGGAGATCGCGCTGGGGGACTGGCGCCTGCTGTTCCTGGACCGCGACAAGCTGCCGACCATCACGCCGGAGCAGGTCAGCGCCGCCGCCGCGCGCTACCTGAGGCGCGACAATCGCACCGTCGGCACCTTCGTCCCCGAAGACCATCCGCAGCGCGCCGAGATCCCCGCCGCACCGAGCGTGGGCGAGGTGATGAAAGACTTCAAGGGCAAGGACAGTGTACTGACGTCGGAGGTGTTCGATCCGAGCCAGGATAACATCAACGCCCGCACCGAGATCAAGACCATCGGCGGCCTGCGGGTGGCGCTGCTGCCGAAGAAGAATCGCGGCGAGGCGGTGTCGGTCAACATGTCGCTGCACTGGGGCGACGAGAAGAATCTGTTCAACACCTCCATCGTCTCCAGCGCCGCCAGCGCGATGCTGATGCGCGGCACCGACAAGTTCACGCGCGAGCAATTGTCCGACGCCTTCGCCAAACTTAAAATATCGGGCGACCTGTATCGCTTCGACACCACCGGTCCGAATCTGGATGCGGCGCTGCGGCTGGTCGCGCACGTGCTGAAGGACGCCAGTTTCCCGGCGGCGGAGTTCGAGCAGCTGCGCCAGCAATGGCTGGTCGGGATCGAAGCGTCGCGCAACGAACCGCAGTCGCTGGCCAGCACGGAAATGGACCTGTACTTCAACCACTACCCGAAAGGCGACGTGCGCGCGCCGATGTCGGTGGACGAGCAACTGGCGGCGGTCAAGGCGCTGAAGCTCGAAGACGTGGTGGCCTTCCACCGCAAATACTACGGCGCCAATCACGGCGAGATCGCCGTCGTCGGTGATTTCGACAAGGCCCTGATCAGCAAGACCATCGAGGACAGCTTCTCGGGCTGGGACAGCAAGGTCTCCTACGCCCCGGTCACCCGCGTCAACGTGGACAAGGCGCCGATCGTCAAAATGATCAACGCGCCGGAAAAGGAAAACGGCTTCTATGCGGCGCGCCTGAACCTGGATTTGAACGTCAACGATCCCGACTACCCGCTGCTGGACCTGGCCAATTACATCTTCGGCGACGGCGGTTTGAAATCGCGGCTGATGGACCGCATCCGCCAGAAGGACGGCTTGTCGTACGGCGGCGGCACGGGCTTGCAGGCGGGCGAGATCGACCGCGCCGGCAGCTTCGACGTCAACGCCATCGCCGCGCCGCAGAACCTCAAGAAGCTGCAATCGGCGATCAGGGAAGAGCTGGACCGGGCGGTGAAAGCAGGCTTCACGGCGGCGGAACTGGCGGGCGCCAAATCCGGCCTGCTGCAGCAGCGCATCCAGAACCGATCGAAGGATGAAGTACTGGCCGCCGGCTGGACGCGCAACCTGTACCTGAACCGCACCTACAGCTGGAGCAAGGAATACGAGGACAAGCTGAAGGCCGCGACGCTGGCGCAAGTCAACGCCGCCTTCCGCAAAGCCGTCGACCCGGCCAAGCTGACGGTGGTGGTGGCCGGTGACGAGTCCAAAGCCAAAAAATAGCCAAAAGCAACTCCGGGGTCAGGTCCACCATTTCTACACGGGCTGGACCGTTGGGCCTGAATAATCGCTGGTCTGGCGCGGTGATACTTGAGCTCGTGTAGAAATGGTGGACCTGACCCCGGATTATGTACTATCATTAGTTACATGAGACGAGACAGCAAACTATCCTCCATCCTGCACGTGCTGCTGCACATGGCGCACGCCGACCGGCCGTTCACCTCGGACGAGCTGGCCGGCTTCCTCGACACCAACCCGGTGCTGGTGCGCCGCGTGCTGGCCGGCCTGCGCGAGCGTGGTTATGTCGGTTCCGACAAGGGCCACGGCGGCGGCTGGACCATCACCTGCGATCTGCGCCGCGTGACCCTGCGCGACATCTACGAGGCGGTCGGTTCGCCCACGGTGTTCGCGATGGGGAACCGCAGCGAGCAACCCGAGTGCCTGGTGGAGCGCGCCGTCAACGACGCGCTCTCCAGCGCCTTTGACGAGGCCGAGGCTTTGCTGATCGAGCGTTTCAAGGACGTCACGCTGGCCGATCTGTCGGCCCGCTTCAACGACGAATACGCCAAGCATAAAGGAGCCTCCCATGCACATCCCACATCCGAGCACTGAATTCGACGTTATCGTCATCGGCGGCAGCTACGCCGGTCTGTCCGCCGCGATGCAACTGGCGCGCGCCCGCCGCCGCGTGCTGGTGGTCGATGCCGGCCAGCGCCGCAACCGCTACGCCAGGCATTCGCACGGCTTTCTTGGCCACGACGGCCGCGAGGCGGCGGCCATCGCCACCGACGGCCGCGCGCAGTTGATGAAGTATCCGACCGTGCGCTGGATCGAGGGCTCGGCGCAGCGGGCCGAGAAAGTGGAGCAGCGCTTCCGCGTCACCTTGCAGGACGGCGGCGCCTGCAACGCGCAGCGGCTGGTGCTGGCCACCGGCGTGGTCGATGAATTGCCGCCGGTGCCGGGGCTGTCGGAGCGCTGGGGCGGCACGGTGTTCCACTGTCCCTACTGCCATGGCTATGAGCTGATGGAGGGGCGCATCGGGGTGCTGGCCACGGGGCCGCTGTCGATGCATCACGCGATGATGCTGCCGGATTGGGGGCAGGTGACGATGCTGCTCAACGGGGCTTTCGAGCCGGACGCGGAGCAGTTGGCGTCACTGGAAAAACGCGGTGTGGCGATCGAGCGCACACCGGTCAGGGCGATCACCGGACATGCGACGGTTGAATTGCAGGACGGGCGGTCGCTGGAGATGGCGGGTCTGTTCGTGGTTAGCCGCACGCATAGCGGCAGTCCGATGGCCGAGCAGCTGGGGTGTGAGCTGGAGCAGGGCGCGATGGGCATGTACGTGCGCACCGACGGCATGAAGGCGACCAGCGTCGCCGGCGTGTACGCGTGCGGCGACGCGGCGCGCATGGCGGGGAATGTGGCGCTGGCGGCGGCGGATGGGACGCTTGCCGGGGTGTCGGCGCATCATTCGCTGATCTTCGGCGCGACCGCGGCGGCCGCGTGATTGCCTAACCCGCATTGAGCTCCGCCACGAAATCGTACAGGTCCCCGCGAAAATAAGACCGGCAAAACTCCACCGCCCGCCCATCGCGCAGAAACCCCAGTCGTTCCACCGCCAGCCCCGCGTCCCCAGCCTTGGCCTGGAGCAGCGCCGCCTGCTCCTCGTCGAGCAGCAGCGCGCTCAGTCGCTGCAGCGCGCGCACCGGGCGGTTGTGCGCATGCTCCAGCGCCTCGTACATCGACACCTGCACCGACTCCAGCGATGGCAAACACGTCGCGACGATGGTGGCGTACTCGATGCACATCGGGATGTCATCGGCGTAGCGGATGCGGTGAAACCGGTACACCGCCGCCCCCGGACTAAGCCGCAACCGCAGCGCCTCCTCCGGCGTCACCGTCCCCTCCGACCGCTTGAGCCACACGCTGCGCGGCGTGCGCCCGCGCGCCCGCATGTCCTCCGAAAACGACGTCAGCTTGGCGAAATTCTTCTCGATCCTCGTATTGATGAAATTGCCCGAACCAGGGCGCCGCACCAGCAATCCCTCGTCCACCAGCCCGTCGATCGCTTTCCTCACCGTGATGCGCGAGATCGACAGGTCGGCCGCCAACTGCCGCTCGGCCGGCAAGGCTTCGTCCGGTCCGAACAGCCGCTGGTCGATGGCCGTGCGCAGCGCGCGCTGTAGGCGCTGGTAGAGCGGCTGGCTGCTGCCTTGCCCCAGCGTGTGCATGATCTCAGCAAGCGATGTCATCCGTTTCGTCTCCCTCGTCTCGGGCCGGGCCGCCCTGAATTGGTCTGTACCTGGTCGTTGCCATACCTGATCCGATAATACCAAAAAGAACCACCGTGCTGGTATCACACTGGTTTTACTGTGGACCGCATCGCCCTATAGATGCTCCTCTGCAACGAAGGGCGAATTGGTATGTGTACTTCGCACAACATATAAAAAAAATATGGCAATTGGTAGTATTCTGGTATTGGTACTGCGGTATATTGGCGTTGAATTGGTTTTGTATGAGGTTGTAAAAAAGGGATCAGCACGACATCGCGGCGGCGATGAACCGGGGAATCGATCTACGTTAAAACAGCACGGGCCTTCCAAAAAAAACAGGCCGCAAACAAGGGGGAGTAAATGAAAGAGAATCTGCCAGGTAAGACGAACATGCCACGTAGCGCGGTCGAGCAGTTGACGCCGATCGCCGCGGCGGTGGGCCTGATGGTGCTGGGCATGTCGTGGTCGGCGCAAGCGCAAGCCCAGGCGCAGGCTCAGGCCGATGCCGGCAAGAAGGACGGCGAGGAGATGCAAACGGTCCAGGTGCAGGGCATTCGTGCGGCCTTGCAACAGTCGCTGAACCAAAAGAAAAATGCCGAGTCGCACCTTGAGGTGATCACGGCCGAAGACATCGGCAAGATGCCCGATAAAAACGTCGCCGACTCGCTGCAGCGTGTGCCTGGCGTCAACGTCAGCAACGCCGGCGCCAGCGAAGGCGGTTTCGACGAGAACGACCGCGTGTCGATGCGCGGCACCAATCCCAACCTGACCCAGACCCTGTTCAACGGCCACAACGTGGCCTCCGGCGACTGGTTCATCCTTAACCAGACCACCCAGGTCGGCCGCAGCGTCAGCTACACGCTGGTGCCGTCGGAGCTGGTCGGTTCGGTGGTGGTGCACAAGAGCTCGGAAGCGAGCCTGGTCGAGGGCGGCGTCGCCGGCTCGGTCGACATCATCAGCCGCAAGCCGCTCGAATTCAAGGAGAACTTCACTGGCGAAGTGTCGCTGGGCGCGGTGTACGCCGATCTGCCGAAGAAGACCGATCCGCAATTCAGCGCCTTGCTGAACTGGAAGAACGAGCAGCGGACTTTCGGCGCCTTGCTGCAAGTGTTCTCCGAAGAACGCCACCTGCGCCGCGACGGCCAGGAAGCGCTGTCCTACGACAAGATCCTGGCCAACAGCCCGATGGCGATCGCCAATCCGGACCTGGCCAACGCTTACTATCCGGGCTTCCTTGGCGCCTCGCTGTTCCAGCAGGAGCGTAAGCGCCGGGGCGGTTTGATCGACCTGCAATTCAAGCCGAGCCGCGATCTGAACTTCGACCTGACCGGTTTCAGCTCGACCTTGAAGGCGTCCAACACCAACGACAACTACCTGCTCAACGGTGGCGCCATCATCAACCAGGGCAACGGCCAGGCGCCGCTGCCGGGCTATGTGGTCAAGACCCAGAACGGCGTCAAGACCCTGGTCAGCGCGAACTTCGCGCCGGTGGCCGGCACCAACTATAACGAGTACGACCAGATCTCCCGTCCCGGCGCCGAGGCGACCGCCAAATTCATCGCGCTGGACGGCAAGTGGCGCGCCGCCGAGAACCTGACTTTCTACGGCAAGGCCGGCACCTCGAAAGGCGAGGGCAAAACCCCGACCCAGGACGTCATCGCGTGGAACGGCGCCACCGGCACCGGCGCGTCGTACAAGTTGAACGGCACCGGCACGGCCGCCGACTTCTCCTTCAATAACAATCCGGCCGCGACGCCGGGCACCGACGCCACCAGTGGCTTCAGCTGGATGTTCGGCGACCAGAACGTCACCGTCACCGACAAGGAAAAATGGCTGCAACTGGACAGCGACTTCCAACTCGAAGCCGGTCCGCTCAAGCTGCTGAAATTCGGCGTGCGCGGCGCCGACCATGATCGCTATTCGGACAACGTGGTTGGCCAGGGTCCTACCTGCTCGACCCGCACCGACGCCGCCGGCGGCCCGGGCTTCTTCTGGGCGGCGCCGCTGCCTACCCAGTACAGCTGCATCAACGGCGCCAACTCGCCGTACAACCCGGCCAACTGGCCTGCGGCTGCCGGATCGTATCCGTCGAACTACGCTAGCGGCCTGGGTGGCAATTTCCCGCGCGGGATTTTCCGCTACACCGCCGAACAGCTGGCGGCGTTCTCCAAGCTGTTCGCCAACCGCGCCACCGACGGCACGCGTGAGGACTTCGGCAATGAGTTCAACCTGAAGGAAAAGAACCGCGCCGCCTACATCCAGGGTAATTTCGAAGGCGAAGGCTGGAGCGGCAACGTCGGCGTGCGCTACGTGCAGACCAAGGAACGCGCCGTCAGCAATGTCGGCATGCCGGGCGATACGCCACTGGGCCAGCCGGGCGTGGTGTACACGTCGGCGTTCGGCATCTTCAAGCCGACCACCGTCGAACACACCTACAACGACTATCTGCCGAGCGCCAACCTGCGCCTGGATCTGAACAAGGACCTGGTGGCCCGTTTCGCGCTGTCGCGCACCATGACGCGTCCGGACTTCTCGTCGCTGGTCGGCACCTTCACCTTGACGCCTCCAGCCACCAAGGGCGGCGTCGGTTCCGGTTCGGGCGGTAACCCGGATCTGAAGCCGATCACGTCGAACAATTTCGACGCCTCGCTGGAATACTACTTCGCACCGCGCTCGCTGGTGTCGGCCAGTGTCTACTACATGGACCTGACCAACTACATCGGCCAGGGCACGCGCGTGGGCACCTACCGCACCTACACCGAGGCCACCAAGGTCACCGATCCGAACGGCTTCGACGCGCAGTACCTGATCTCTTCGCCGATCAACAGCACCGGCAAGGTCAAGGGCATCGAGCTGTCGTACCAGCAGCCGCTGTTCGGCTACTTCGGTATCGACGGCAATGCCACCTTCACCAACGCCAGCGACAGCAGCGGCGCCAAGGTGCTCGGTTCGTCGAAGCGCACCTACAACGCCAGCGCGTTCTACGAGGACGAGCGTTTCAACGCCCGCCTGACGTACAGCTACCGTTCGGATTCGTATGTGGGCCTGGATCGCGGCACGGAGTTCAACCAGGTCGGCATGGGTTACCTGAACGCGTCGCTGGGTTACAAATTCAGCGAGAAGATCGGCTTCTCGCTGGACATGCGTAACCTGAACGATCCGAAGCTGAAGTATTACGCCTTGAACGAAGACCAGCCACGTTCGGTCTACAAGAACGGCCGCCAGTTCTTCCTGACGATGCGCGTCAAGTACTAAGCCGGTCGGACCGCGTCCGCCTCCACTAAAGAGGCGGGCGCGGGTCGCGTGACGGGTTTTCAACGCTATACTTTGCCGATGCACCCAATTCCGCAACCGATACCCGAGTGGCGCGATGTCGACGCCCGTGTCTTCCATGAGCAGATCCTGCCGCTGCACCGTCCCGCCGTGATGCGCGGCGTGGTGCGCGACTGGCCCGTCGTCGCCCACGCGCTGACGTCGCCGGAGGCGGTCGGCGGCTACCTCAAATCCTTCGACAGCGGCGTCGATGTCAACGCCATCATGACGCCGCCCGCCGCGCAGGGGCTGGTGACCTACAGCGACGACGTCAGCGCCTTTAGTTTCGTGCGCAACCGCCTGCCGATATCGAGCATCATCGATCAGTTGATGCGCTATCTGCCCGCCGGCGTCCGCGCTCCCGCGCTGGCGGCGCAAAGCGCGGTCATCGCCGAATGCCTGCCGGGATTTTTGACGGAGAACCAGCTGCCGTTGCTGGGACCCGAGGTGCGGCCGCGCATTTGGCTGGGCAATCACATCACGGTGCCTGCCCATTTCGACGAGGCGCAGAATATCGCGGCCTGCGTCAGCGGCCGGCGGCGCTTCACCCTTTTTCCGCCCGAGCAGGTCGGCAACCTGTATGTCGGCCCGCTCGATTACACGCCGGCCGGCGCGCCGATCAGCATGGCCTCGCGCGCGCAACCGGACTTCGACAAGTACCCGCGCTTTCGCGACGCGCTGGCGGCGGCGCAGGTGGCCGAACTGGAGCCCGGCGACGCGATCTACATTCCGGCGATCTGGTGGCATCAGGTCGAATCGATCGGCCATCTGAACATCCTGGTCAATTATTGGTGGGGCGGTTCGCACACGGCCAACGACCGCAGCATGTCGCCGTCGAATGCGCTGATGCACTGCCTGCTGAACATGAAGGATCTGGAGCCGCAGGTGCTGCAGGCCTGGTGGGCGATCTTCGAGCATTTTGTTTTCAATTCCGACCCACAGCGGTTGGCGCATATCCCTGAACAGCGGCGCGGGGCGTTGGGAGCGATGTCGCCCGAAGAGGTGCGGCGTTTCAAGGACGTCTTGATCGCGCAACTGCAAAAATAATTCTACTGGAGACACCATGAAATTACACGCCGGCGCAGTGTTCGCGGCATCTGTCATCGCAGCGTTGTCGTCATCGTCGGCCATGGCGGATGAAGTGATCGGCTATTACCCCGGCTGGAAATCGGCGGCGTATCCGGTCACCGCCGTCAACGTCGGCGCCGACAAGTTGACGATGGCGCTGTACGCGTTCATCGACGTGTGCTGGGACGGCAAGCATGGCAATCCCGAGCCGTCCGTCAATGACGAGGCACCATGCCAGGACGCCGCCGGCGACGCGGCGTCGGCCAATGGCGCGCTGGTGTTCGGCGACGCCGTCGCGGACGGCGCCAATCTGCGCGCGCTGGTGGCGTTGAAGAAGCAGCATCCGAAGTTCAAGGTGGTGGTGTCGGTCGGGGGCTGGAATTGGTCGAACCGGTTTTCCGACGTCGCCGATTCGGCCACCGCGCGCGCCAATTTTGTCGCCTCGTCGGTGAAGCTGATGCGCCGCTTCGGTTTGGATGGCATCGACATCGACTGGGAGTACCCGACCGAGGTTGGCATACCGTGCGTGGCGGGCAGGGTCTGCGCACGGCCGCAGGACAAGCCGAACTACATCAAGCTGGTACGCGAACTGCGCACCGCCTTCGACGCGGCCGGCAAGAAGGATGGCAAGCATTACAGCGTCACCATCGCGTCGGGCGCCAACGCCAACTTCGTCAACGACGGCGCGGCGGGCAGCGCCTGGATCAAGGAGCTGGCGCAAAGCCTCGACTGGATCAACATCATGACCTACGACTACCATGCGCCGTGGGAGAAAACCACCGGGCATCTGTCGGCGTTGAGCGGCGATCCGAAAGATCCGGTCGCCGACAAGGGTTTGAACTCGCAGGCGTCGGTGCAGCGCTATCTGGACGCGGGCATCGCGGCGGACAAGCTGGTGATGGGCGTGCCGTTTTATGGTTACGGTTGGAAGGGGTGCGCGCCCGGCCCGGCGGGCGACGGCCAGTATCAGCTGTGCGAAGGCGGCGCGACCGGCGGTGCCGGCGGCGGCAATGCGTATGGCTTCAGCCATTTGCTGAAGCAGGGAATACTGACGCCGTCCTTCGAGGGTGGCAACGGCTATAAACGGTATTGGAACGCGTCGGCCAAGGTGCCGTATCTGTACAACGCGAAGGAGAAGATCTGGATCACGTACGAGGACCAGGAATCGCTGAGGGGGAAGGCGCGCTATATCAAGTCGAAGAAGCTGCGCGGGGCGATGTTCTGGGAGTTGAGCGCCGATGGCGGGCATCAGCTGATCGAGACGCTGTGGTCCGAGATGCGGCGGTAGAAACCCGCATCACGGATTACGGGTTAAAAAAATGCCGGCGATGCCGGCATTTTGTTTTGATTACTTCGCGGCGGCTGCAGGTGCTGCCGCAGGTTTGTTCTGATACATGATCCAGTAGCGCGCCAGATCGCCACGGCCGTCGTTGCCGGTGATCGTTTCCAGCAGCTTGACCGATTCGTCCTTCTTGCCGGCCATCGCCAGCGCGTAGCCCAGACGCAGCTTCGCATCTTCAGGATTCTTCGACACGCCTTTGGCGATACCTTGCTTCATCAGGTCGATACCCTTGTCGAACTGGCCCAGGGTGATGAAGTTGTAGCCCAGGTTGACCAGGCCGACACCGTCCTTCGACTTCTGCGCGGCGGCGACGCCCGAATCGATGTTCTTCGCATCGTCGGCGGCGCCCTTGTTGGCGTTGTCGCGGATCTTCTGGATCGCGGCTTTGTCTTTGCCCGCCGGGATGGCGCCTGGATAAGCCTTGTCCATCGCGATTTTACCTTCGGTGAAGAAGCCGCCCAGCACTGCCAGTTCGGCCTGTTCGAGGTAGTCCTCAGGCTCCATCTTCGACGGCGCGGCGACGCCTTTCAGACGGGCCATGTCCAGGTCCAGACGCGGAGCGTAGGTCTTCTTGCCGCGCGTGCGGTTCAGCAGGTCGAACCAGTAGTCTTCCGAAGGGTAGTAGCGCACCAGCTCTTCGATCGCCGTCAGATACAGGTCGGTGTCCTTCAGTTTGATGCCGACGTTACCCAGCAAATTGAGTTCGTCCTTGGTCGGCGCGGTGCCGGCTTTTTTCGCCGCTTCGATATCCTTCAGTACTTCGGTCTTGGCGGTGGCGAAGTCGTTCTTCAGGAAGTACGAACGCACGATGTACTGGCGCTGCTTGGCGTTGTCGCCCGATTCGGTGCCGTAGCGGTTGAACCAGGTGATGGCCTTGTCATAGTCCTTGATGGAGCTGTAGTAGATGCCGGCGACGGCGTCGATGAAGCGTAGTTTGTCTTCCTGCTTCAGGCGGCCCGAATCGATCATCGATTCCAGCGCCTTCAGGGTCAGCTCATTGTTATTGGTGGCCTGGCCCAGTTGCACGCGCATCTGGTTCAGCACAAACGCTTCGTATGGCGTCAGGTTCGGCGCGGCGGCGGCGGTGTCGATGCGGGTCTGGTATTCCTGGTAGTTCTTCGAATCGAGCAGCGGCTTGGTTTGCGCCGGATCGATCAACTTGTAGATCTCCGGACGTACCGTATCCTTCGGCGCTTCGGCGGCGGCTTTTTCCTTGTCCTGCGCGTGGGCGGCGGTCACGCCCAGCATGGCCGGTACCGCGTTCAGGCCGATGGCGGCCAGGATCAGACTAATACGAGCGAGACGAATATGGGACATGTTTAATCCTTCAAAAGACATGGGATGGCCGGCGCCGAGACGCCATGCCGTCGCTATTGGAGTTAGTGTTCAAGGCCGCGCTACGCGCGATCCGGCAAACCGCACATTCTACGATCCCTTTCCGGGAAGTAAAAGAGCCCGCCGGTGAAACCAACGTATTGTTACATAAATCATGGTTGATGCGCTTAATTCAAGGGTGCGTCAACTGTGCGCTGGTCGCGCAACCACCGGCTCCGGCTCATGCTGCGGACGCGCTGTCATTGGAATGATCTGCGACAGGACGGCCACCGGGATCGCGCACAGCATCACCCAGATGAAGAAGTGCTGGTAGCCGAGCGCGATCTGGATGTCGCCGCTGAATAGTTTGAACAGGACAAAGCCGAGCTGCATGATGCCGGTCGCGAAGGCATAGTGCGCGGTCTGATATTTACCCGGCGCGACCACCTGCATCATGTACAGAATCAGGCCGACGAAGCCGAAGCCGTAGCCGAACATCTCGACGCTGAGCGCCGCGCCGATCACCGCCAGGTCGGTCGGCTGGAAGTAAGACAGCAGATAGAAGGCGGCGTTGGGCAGGTTGACCGCGAGGATCAGCCACAGGATGGCGCGCTTGAGGCTCAGCCACGAGGTGAAGTAGCCGCCGGCGATGCTACCCACCAGGAAGGCCACCGTTCCCACCGTGCCGTAGACGGCGCCCACTTCGGCCGTGCTGAGGCCAAGACCGCCGAGGTGGCGCGCTTCGCGCAGGAACAAGGGGCCGATCGACTGCACCTGTGCCTCGCCCGCGCGGAAGAGGATGATGAACAGGATCGAGACCCAGATTCCGGGCTTTTTGAAGAACTCGACGATCACCTCCCACAGCGTGCGGGCGATGGCCGCGGCGTTGGTGTCGGTGCTTACCGGGTTCTTAGACTGGGGCAGCGCCCAGCTGTTGTAAAGTCCGAGGCCGACCATGACCGCGGCCAGGATGAGGAAGCAGATGGTCCACGCAGATACGACGCCGATGGTTTGCTCGAAATGCCCGGCCAGCACCAGGAGCCCGCCGGTGGTGAGGAATTTTCCGGCGTTGAAGAAGGTGCCGGTCCAGCCGGCGTATTGCGCCTGGCCTTTTTCATCGAGGCTGGTGATGTACAGGCCATCGCAGGCGATATCGTGGGTGGCGGCCGAGATGGCCACCAGCCCAAGCATCGCCATGCAAGCGGCGAACCAGAATGGCGCGTGCAGCGCCAGCGCGACGCCGCCGAGACATACGCCGCCGAAGATCTGGAAGCCGACCACGATCAGTTTTTTGCTGCTGGCCAGTTCCAGGAAGGGACTCCAAAACGGCTTGAGCGCCCAGGCGAGGCCGATCAAGCCTGTCCAGCGATTGATCTCGTCGTTGGGCATGCCCATGCTCTTTAACATCTGGTTGGCGACGACGGCCACCGCGAAATAGGGCAAGCCTTGCGCCAGATAGAGGCTGGGTACCCAGAACTTCGGGTTGCGGATATTTTGTTTATTGTGGTCCACGTCGTCCCCGGATTATTTTTATTCGAAGCCCGGCACCGGCGCGCGGCCGGTGGCTGGCAGTTCGTCGGCCAGCCAGCTGTTGACCGCGTCCAGCGCCGGTTTGGCGAAGCCGTAGGTCATCAGTGCGGGCGCCTGGATGTCGAGCGCCTGGTACGGGTTCCACAGCGCCAGATGCAGGTCGGGACGCCACGTGGTCCTCGCGTGCTCGCCGTAGCGCAGGCGCGAGGTCGACGCCAGCATCGTGAAGCGGCCGTCGCGGGGCAGGGCGCTCCAGTCGAAGGCCTCGGCGTCGGCGAAGGTCACCAGTTCGACGTCGTACAGGCGGCGCAGCGAAGCGGCCACCGTTTCGGCCGGCACCCCGGCTTCCGATACGCCGTCGCTGACGACGTCCTGGCGCACCACCAGGCGCACCCGCGCGCCTTTGTCGGGGCGACGCGGCTGGCGGTAAGCCGTCAGCGCGCGGCGCCAGCCTTCGGCCATCACGTCGCGGTCGGCCGCGTCCTCCTTGTACGAGCGCGGCTTGCACGGATAGGCCAGCGCCAGCGCGGACAGGCGGTCGAGGCGCCGCTGGACGTCTTCCGCCGTCAGTTCGCCGGCGGCCAACGCCGCCGCGATGGAATCGAGCGTTTCGTTCTGGGTTTCCGGGGTGCCGAGCGCCATCACCATGTCGGCGCCGGCGGTCAGCGCGCGCACCGCCGCGTTGCCCACGCCATAGCGGCCGGCGATGGCGTGCATGTCCATGCCGTCGGTGATGACGACGCCTTTGTACTTCCACTCGTCGCGCAGCAGGCCGGTGAGGATGCGGCGCGACATCGTGGCCGGGTTGTCCGGGTCCAGCGTCGGATAGACGATGTGCGCCGTCATCATCGCCGGCGCGGCGGCCGACGCGATGCGGAACGGCGCCAGTTCGAGGCGGTTCAGTTCCTCCAACGGCTTGTTCACGGTCGGCAGGTCGCGGTGCGAATCGACATTGGTGTCGCCATGGCCGGGGAAGTGTTTGACGCAGCAGGCTACGCCTTCCGCGTGGCTGCCGGCCATCCACGACATCGCCAGTTCGGCGGCGCGCTTTGGTTCGGCGCCGAAAGAGCGCTCGGCGATGACCGGGTTGTGCGGATTGTTGTTCAGGTCCAGAACCGGCGCGAAGTTCCAGTTGAAGCCCAGCGCCTTGACGGCGCGCGCCACGGCGGCGCCGGTGCGGTAGGCCAGGTCGGTGTCGTCGGCCGCGCCCAGGCCCATGGCCGCGGGCGGCGCCGGCACCCAGGTCGAGCGCACCACGGCGCCGCCTTCCTGGTCGATGCCGATCAGCGACTCCGGCCCCATGACCGCCCGCAGGTCGGCGGTCAGCTTGCCCAGCTGTTCGGAGTCGGTCATGTTGCCCCGGAAAAGGCAGACCGCGCGGATGTTGTTCGCCTTCAGGAAGTCGGCGGTGGCCGCGTCCAGCACCGTGCCGGGGAAGCGGATCATGATCAGTTGGCCCGCGATTTTTCGCAACTCGTTGTGAGTCTTGTTTGTTTGGTCGGTCATTGGGGTGCTCCGGCGCGCTTAGTTTGTTTTGGTGACTTTGCTCAAATGGCGCGGCGCGTCCGGGTCCATGCCGCGCGCCGCCGACAGTTTCGCCGCCATCACGTAGAAGGTCTGGATCGCCACGATCGGATCGAGATCCGGCGTCGCCGCCACCGGCAAGGTCAGGTCGCGTTCGGCCACGTCGGCCGGCGCGGCCAGCAGCACGCGCGCGCCACGGCCTCGCATTTCGCTCGCCAGCTGCAGCAGGCCGGCCTGGGTCGGGCCGCGCGTGGCGAAGATCACCAGCGGGTAGCCTTCCTCGATCAGCGCCATCGGGCCGTGCTTGATCTCCGCGCCGCTGAAGGCTTCCGCCTGCAGCGCCGAGGTTTCCTTGAATTTCAACGAAGCTTCCAGCGCGACCGGGAAGCTGATGCCGCGTCCGACCACCATGATGTTGCGGGCCGGCGCCAGCACTTCCAGCGCCGGCGACCAGTCCTCGGTGGTGGCGGCGCGCAGCGACTCGGGCAGCGCCTCCAGGCCGGCCAGCAGCTCCGGATCGTTCTGCCACGCGGCCACCAGGCGCGCGCCGGCCACCAGGCTGGTGATGAAGCTCTTGGTCGCGGCCACGCTTTGCTCTTTACCGGCGCGCAGCGGCATCGCCCATTCGGCGGCGTGCGCCAGCGGCGAATCGATGTCGTTGACCAGCGCGATGGTGGTGGCGCCGCCGTCGCGGAAGTAGCGGATCGGTTCCACCACGTCCGGGCTCTGGCCGGACTGCGAGATCGAGATGGCCAGCGTGTCACGCGTGATCAGCGGCGATTTGTTCAAGGTCACCAGCGACATCGGCAGCGAT
>Ga0105244_10001407_pt1 | contig 19469 bp, 14 predicted proteins | sample KBSM44metaG_FD_80423 | JGI IMG/M metagenome (GOLD analysis project Ga0105244, IMG submission 80423) | Miscanthus rhizosphere microbial communities from Kellogg Biological Station, Michigan, USA - KBS M4-4 metaG | ecosystem: Host-associated > Plants > Roots > Rhizosphere > Soil | place... | reverse complement strand
TTTTTTTCAGCCGCGGCTCATATTTCAACAGCGTATGCGAAAGCGTGGTCAGCAGTGAGTGCGCGGTGCCGGGCATTCCTTGCAGGATTTTGCTCATATCCGGCAGCCCGTAGTCGGACAAGTGGCTGAGGGTCCCCGCGCGGCAGTTAAGAATGCGCTGCATATTGTCGAGCACCGAGAGGATCACCTGATCCTGCTCGCTCACCTGATGCAGATTAAGCCCCCCGGCGAAGTTGCCGAGCAGCATTTCGTAAAGTGAGGGCGAGTGACTTTGCGACATCACTTTTTCTCCTCGCGCAGCATCAGATTGTTGTTACCCAGCTCGATGACGCGAGGGGAATCGGGATCAAGTTCTTCGCGATTGATCAGCAGCCGCCAGTGATCTTTATTCATATCCGGATGGCGGAATAGGCCGACGATGGCGACAAATTTGGTGTCTTTTTCCATCGGCATGTCCAGTGACACCGAGGTTCCCGGCTTCACCACCAGGCTGCGAGTCGCCAGAAGATCCTCTTTCAACGCGTCTTCGCCATCTTGGGCTAGCTGCTGATAAACCGTTTTCTGGAAGGTTTTGTCGTCGCGCAGCTGATAGACCCGCACCATCACCGGCTCGGAGGAAGAGTTCTGCTCGTTATCATCCGTGTTCAGTGCTTCACGGGCGGTAAAATCCAAATGCAGAAATTTTATCTGCTTGAAGAATATCGATTTTGTGGCAGCAACGGTGCCATCCGTTACGCTCTGAGTCAGCCCGCAGCCGCTCAACAAAAGGGCTAATACGGAGAGTCCGATTTTACTTTTCCAGACGGTATTTAATAACACGCGGTGTTCCTTCTTGAGGCTTGTGGGTAGCCATGCCGCTATAAAGGCCCAGCTCCACGGTAAAATAATCAGGTATGTCTTGGGTTGAAGCGTCTTCATCCAGCCCCAGTACGCCGGTGAGCCCAAGCCAAATTGGCGTATCTCCCAAGATGGGAGTAGGAAGCAGGCGAATGGGCACGGTGAGTTGAATGCGTGCCTTGTAGCGCCAGCCCAGATAGACACGCAACAGCACCAGAAAATCGGCATAAATCGAGCCATCCGGCAGCCATTCCTTGGCTTCTTCACTATCTTCAGTGTGCAGTGAGATAAGCAACTGACTGTTGGCATCGGTGGCTTCATCACCCAATACGGTGGCGTCGCGCAGCCAGTCGGCGCCCTCGTCGGTAAATGCCATGGGTGAGGCAATACGCACGGCACGCAGGCAGTGCGGCGTGACATCTGCCCGCGTAGCCGGAGCCAGCAATCGCACTAGCGCCTTCACGCCTTCAGCCGTTCTCCCCGGCTGGCGCATCACGCCGAGTAGCGCCAAAAATCTCGAGGTCGGCGTGGCAAAATGCTGTTGCGAGCCGGGGATCCCCATGCCAATCAGACCCAAGAGGTTCTGCGAAATATTGTCTTTGCCGCCCGCCTCATAGGTCGCTGGGTAGGAGTATTTGCGCCAGATACGATAGAACTGGGTCATGATGCGATGGTTGAAAATATCGAGAAAACCCGCCAGCGCCTCGTGCCCTTCGCGCTGCTGGGTGATGTCGTCGATATAGGATGTTGGCAGTGGGGAATCTACGCCGTACAGCCCCATAAAGGTGGTGCGCACCGTCGGCAATCCGTCGGCATCGGTTTCCAGCGCTTTAAGCTCGCTGACGGGAAAACCCATCCCCGGATGGGGCCGAAAACGCACCGGATCGTCCGCCGGATTGGCAGTACTTCCCAGTTTTGGCATGCCCGGCTGTTCGAGCAACTGACAGAATCGGAAAAAATTAATCTTACTGATATCCCGCTCTAGCCTGGCATTTAGCCCGGAAGACGGGTTTTGTGATTCTCTTCCCATTCAAGGCGTTCTCCGGTGGGTTGCAGTATGAGGGTCAGGCGATTAAAGAGGTGAATGTCGGTATAAAGTGCGAAGAAGCGGCTGAGCATTTCACCGAACAGGCAGATATCCCCGGTACCGGCAAATCCGTTGCTGTCGAGGGTGATTTCAATGTGTACCCCGCGCAGCAAATAACCCCGTTCAAAACGTTCGATCTCGCTATGTTTTACGTCCGCAATGGCATCCAGACGCCGGCGGTTCATTTCGCTTTCCGTCCAGTCATACAGGGCGAGCGTGCCGCGCAGCACTTCGGCGCTGTCCATCATCCACAGGAAGCTGCTGCCCAAGTGGCTGAGCACTCGCCAGTGAAAACGATCGCGGTTTGGCGGATAGCAGGGCATGGTCGGCACTGACAGGTTACGGACCCGCACATTGGCGCCGGTGGATTTGACGGCGGTATCCAGCACGGTGCTTTGCAAGGATTTGCGCGGCAGCTGGCCGTTAGTTCCCGTCAGGTTTAGGGAGAGATTCTCACTCTCCGGCACGGTGTGGTTATCAAAAGCTTCTCCACCCAATACTAGCCAAGTGTCATGCAGGCCCGACGGACCGCGCTTCACTCGCGTGTGGTAGTAATACTCGGGCGCGTCGTGGCGCAGCATGCCTCCTTTGTGGCGGAAGCTGGTGAAAGGCACGTACACCTGATAACCCGAGTTTTTGGACGAGATAACCGAGTCCACCGAGTAGATTTCGGTGTAGCCATCCTGTACCCGCATTGGGCGCAGCAGGTATTCCGTCTGCAAAGAGGATAGGGTCAGAGGATCCGACTCCAGCGAGAACAGATTAATCACCGGCACGCAGTGCAGGCGCAGGTTTTTTTCTGAGAAAGAGAAGTCGTGCTCCCAGCGTTTTTCCAGCACGACGTCAATCTCAAACCATGGGAGTGTATCCGGCAGGGTCACCGATTCCAGCCCTTTGAGGGTGACGAACATAAACTTTTCGCGGAAAGTGAAGTACTCCAGCAAGAGCTGATAGCCGCTGAACGCGGTGTCACCTTTCGGCCAGAGTTGGTCTTGTTCAGCAAAACCTTGCGGGGCAAAGAAGCCGTCAAACGGTTGACGGTCAGTCTGGCCCGGCAGGCGGATCCACAGCTTGGCGGTGTTGAGCGTTAACGCCTCATGCAGGGCGCAGGCCAGCGGGGCATCGGCATCAAGATAGAGGGGGACTTGGCCCAACTTGATTTTTTTCCAGTCAGCCAAGTCTCCGCAGCTAAAGCGCAAACGCATCACCGAGCGACCATCCGGCTCGCTGTCCAACACGGCGCGTTGCAGCGAGATCGGCAGCAGCTCGATATCCTGAGTGGTGGTGTAGCGACAGCGCGTTGCGTGCTCACCAATCGGACGCGAGAGGACTTCGAATCCTTTGCGCATCATCATCCGCTCTTTCATTTCCCGCCAGTCTGGGGTGAATTCTACAATCGACAGGGAAGGGATAGTGCGCAAGTAGTGCGGCCAAAGCAGGCTGACCAGCCCTTCGGTTAACTCCGGCAGGTCATCATCAAGCTTCTCCCGCAGGCGGCCCATCAGAAAAGCAAAGCCTTCAAACAGGCGTTCAACATAGGGGTCACGAGCCCCGACTTTATCCAGATTCAATCCGGCAGCGCGGTCGGGGTGTGCGCGAGCAAATTCTTCGCCCGCTTCGCGCAGGTAACGCATTTCGGCGTCAAAATAACGCAGGGTTAGGTCGTCCATGGGATCTCAATGATAAAGAGTGGTGGTTGGGGAAAGTTTTTAAGCTTTTATTTCCTTTAAAGTTCGCATGAACATAAAGATCATGAATGAGGTTGTTGTGATGAGGGAGATAATCGAAACCCAATAAAATGTGTAAATGATATGATATATTTCCTCAATCAAGAAAATCTGTTCTCTATTCTAAAAGTTGGGTTAAAAGATATATTTGATATCCAGTAGTATAAGAATTAATAGAATGCTTATTATAATAATGAAAATTATCAAAGAGGGTGGCAAGATAAAGTGGGGGTTGTTTATTTGACAGTCAATCAATTACACTAAGTTACTTTTAATATTTAAGATGATAAGGTCATTTATTCTAGTTATGTCCATAGGTGTCTCTGAATGGAGTTATTCGTTTATAACAGAATCCACGTTTTATTTCTTCAAGGACAGATGTTTTTTCATATATCGTTATTAATGCTTTGCAACTCCTTCCATCAGAAGAGAGAGTGAATGGTTGTCCGCCACTGCTGATGGAGTAATAAGATTGTCTGTTACCAACACTCCAACCTATATCTATCCTTGTGTTATTTTTCATCATCCCAAAAATAGAAGGCGATACCCTTTTTAACTCATTGGGTTTAATGATCTGAGGTATCTCGTTCATTATTTCTTCAACTTCCTCTTCATTAGGTTCGACACCATATATACTTTCGCCAGAGTACAAATAAATGTTATGTTTTGTACTGTTTGATATAAATATTGACGGCTTAATGAGATCTAATGTAGCAGTAATGATGGCTAAAAGCACTACGGTTGCTTTAATCATTATTATTTGTATCCTAACAGAGGACACTTTAGGGTTGGCTCAACTGATTTTTATCAATTATTATTTTTAGCTCTATTACATACGGATTGATCAGTGGTATATCTTTTCGCCATTCCAGGTGTCCAGCCAATAGGTGTGCCTTTACAAGGAACATAGCCTTTTCTGGTTAATGAGCTAGTATATATTGAAGAGAAAATCACCATGCAAATAACAGTTAAAATTAAAAAAGCACATGATATTTTCACAAATATTCTACCGGACTCAACTGATATCATCTCTCCATAAAATATGACAGGTAAAATAAGAACTAAAAAAGGTAAGGAAAAAGTAGGGAAGAACATGGCGAATACGCTCCATATTGAGAAATTAATAGCTTCTTCATACTTTAAGTAATCGATTAAAGAGTCAATTCCTGCATATGATATTGCAATCGAAAGGATTAAAAAGAATAAGACGCCAAGGGTTGCGAAAAATCGCTGTTTATGATTATACATAATCAATTTATCCTAATTGTAACACTGTTTATAGATTCTTTTAAGTATCCTACAATTTCTGATTTTATTATTTTTAAACCCTTAACCAACTTCTCCTCTGCCTGCATTGCTCCTAAATCCCATATGCCTTCTGCTGTTTTTCTCGCTTCCATTACAAATTCTTGCTGCGCAGAATCAATATATGAAATTATTTTGTCTGATGCTCCAAATTTACTATCTAAATAATTTAATAAAAGTGCTACGCCAAATCCTACTGAAATGACCACCACCAAAGGGCCTGCTATAAAAGGGGTTATTGCTGCCAAGGATCCTGCTCCCCATGTTATTGCAGACACAACGCCTATTTTTATGAGATCAGCTGCAAGGCTTCCGATAAACATGGCGAGAGTAGTTTGATCATTTAAAATAAAATCAATGATTCGATAGGCTGATGCGACATATATAGTTAATCTAGCTCCTTGAATAACTGAATTTGATAACCCATACTTGCCTATTCCTATATCTACAATTTTAGGGTTTCTTAATGCGAATACTGGTGCTTTAAGTATTTTTCGAATGCCAGGATAGCCCGATATTTTAATTAATTCAGTACCATTTTTATTAACGAAAACTGTGGCTTTTATCCCTAAATCACCTAGTTTTGTTATTAGTATTGAAGTATTCACTACATCCCTAACATTGAGTCCATAGTTCACTATAATTTGCCCTGGAGCAGACTGAGTTATACCAACCCATCCCTTTTTAAAAGCGTTCCAGTCTGCCAGAATCTCACAGGTTTCCTCTGCTGTAAGCAACATAACATCATGATTTTGGGTTTGAAGCATTACGCGAATACGATCGTCGGGCACGGTATGAGTATTAATCAATGCAGTCGCTGGGTAATCGGGTACATAGCTTGGGGACGGCTTTTCTCCTGTGACGTAAGACGACAGGGCTGGTGCTTTTTGTTCCTCAGAAGCTGGTTTTTTCTTTGGTTCCTGACTACCTAAATCATACGTATCATCCACCATTGACGGAATAAACTCAGCTTCGCAAGGGCAGCTGCTTTTGCTGTGCAGGGTGCCGGCGAAATTTCGGCCGTGGATTTTATCGCAGGGAATATGGCCGATAATAAAGTAAGTGCCGGGGTGTTTGCCGCAGGTTACGCGATCTTCCTCGCGAGCCACGGCTCTGCCGAACAGTGTGTGGGTTGTATCACCTTCGATGATGATACCGCCGCAGGTAGTTTCATCTTCCACCACCAAGTAATAACCCTTTGCCATAAATAATCCCTTATTAAGTGTTAACCACACAACACCGCAGCCCTTGCCGGGTCGAGCGCTATTAGCCCGCTGAGCAAGGTTTCCATATCGCTGTGCAGGCGAAGTTTGTCGCTGTCGCTGCGTTGCGCCTTCATACGCAGTAACTTGAGGCGTCGGGCTTTGACCTCAAAAACCAATCCCGGCTCCCAGTGGTTTAAGGTGAGGGACGAGCCGCCGCTATCCAGATCCGCAAGCAGGTGGAGTGCCATGTCGTTCTTCCCATATTGCTCGGCGACGCGGGCCATCACCAGTCGTAACAACCATTGATGGCGCGGGGTAGTGACTCCCGGACGTGCTTGCAACCAGAGGATCGCGGTTTCAACGCCGTCACTGTCGGCCTGTGCCAGCGCTTCGCTTTCAAGCTGAAGAATATCGTCCTCGCCGGAGGTGACGGCAGCGGCGGGTTCATTGCCCCAGCCAGTGACCGATTCCAGCACCTGCTGATTAATCCAGTCTTGCGTGACTTCATCCGCGAAGGGCGTGCCGTCGCTCCAGCACAGGCTTTCCAGTCCGGTGAGACGGGTCAGCAGCAGGCGCAAATCCTGAGTAATACAGCTGGTCCAGCTGTCGAAGGGAGCACCTGCCTTGCTGAGCGCCTGATGCAGATACCACTGCACGTCGAGCCAAAAATGGTTAACGCCTTCGGCAAACATCGACTCTGCCTGTTCCAGCAGTTCTATCCAGCTCTGTTGAAGATAGAGACGCTTGAGCTGCGCGCGATACTCCGGGCGCGGCGGCAGTAAGCGAGTACGGCCACTGGCATCCAGCGGAGGAAGTTCATGAACCGTATCCCAACGCACGCTCTTGATCAGATGATGACCCGAGAGCCACCCCTGAGGCTGGTCGCGCAGGTATTTCGCCAGCGTCTTTGCTTGATCAAGAAGGTCGCGGCCGGACTGCACCGGTCGCAGTGAGGGTGACGCGCTGGTGGATTCCGCCGAAGGGCTTGAAGAGCCGCTATTTTGCGGCACCACGGCATGCATCCCGCCAGACTGCGCGAGGCGATTTTCCAACACGGCGTAGAGCGCGCCGAACTGTGGGCGACTCCCTTCAGGCCATGTGCTTACGCCTTGTTCGATAAGTGTCAGGGCCGCCACGATGCGGGAAAAATCGGCTTTATCGACTTCGGGATAGAGTGAAAGGCTGTCCAGCATGCGCGAGCCTGCAAGCCATTCGAGCGCCGTTTTTCTGCTGGTGGCGCGCTGCGGATACAGCATCTCACCAAAATCCTCGATAAGTCCTGCCAATAAGGATAGGCCGTCGGCAAAGCCGGCTTCGCCATCACGGTGCAGCCGCGCCCAGATGTAATAGGTGGCGACCCGCACATCCTTGCAACTGGCGTTAAGCAATTTCTCCGACAATTCGCAGATAAGCGTGGTATTGGCTCCCGAGAGCTTATTTACCTCTTCGCGCATTTGCTGAAAGTCGTCGTCGTAGCCCGGATCTTCACCGGCTGGGAGATCCGCTGAGATCGGTTTTAACCAGTTATTCCAGAGTGCCGCCTGCTCAGTTGCCAATTGCAAGAGTGATGAAGACTCGGCGCTGCAAGCATCTTGCAGCGTGATTAATGTGGTCATTACGGGTCCTGTTGAATTTTAAGCGAGAGGGGCGGAGATCACTCTTGGGCTATGGCATCGGCGTCTAATGGCTTTTCAGCCGTAGCTTGCGTCTCTGATGTCAGGAATATTTTCGTCGGTAGCGTGAAGTTGCGCAGCTGCAACAGGCCCAGCGGGCCTTTGCCAAGCTCGGTGCGCAATATCCACTGGAGCGGCTGCTTATCCGTGGTTGTGAAGGTGAGCTGGTAGCGCCCCTCATCCAGCTTTTGCTGTTTTGCCTGTTCCAGCCAACGAATCAATCCCCAGGTTCCCTGATAATCGCCGTATAAACGGGCACCGGCATTCACGCTGGTCCAAGTCAGCATGGTGCCCGGTTTGTAGGTATCGCCGGGCCAGCGGAAGCTCTGCCAACTCTCCATTTGGTTGAAATAAGTGAGTTTTTGGCCGTCAATCGACAGGTTGGTTTCCACCACATTAGGCACCGGGCGGGCGAGCAGCTCGAAGCGCATCCCCTGACTGCCATCAGTAAACAGGATGTCGGAAATCTGGCTGAGTTGATTAATCGCCTCAAGAAATGCCGGATTAAAGGTCAGCCCCTGACTGTTGACTCTATCCGGCACCCAGCGCGTGCCTTCTTTATGCAGCACGCCGCTCAGTTCGCGGGTCAGGAAACTGTCGATACGGCCACTGTCTTTGCGAATAAATTCGGCCAACATCGGCAGCGACGCATCACTCTTACTGATGGCGAATGGGTAACGCCCGTCAAACGCCGATTTCCAGTTAGCGACAATGGCGTTTTTCCACTGATCGTTGAGGCTGGCGGAAGAGGGTTGCAGCACCGTTTCCCAAGCCTGAGTTAAAGGCTGAACAAACATCGACTGCCCAAAACCGCTCCATTCTTCTCCCAGACTGGCGGCGATTAGGCTGCCATACTCTTGAGTGTCGGTCAGATCGACGCTTTTGCCTTGGAATACCGTCTGCGCCAGCACCTGCGTCATCTCTTGCGGGTCAGAAGCATTGGCAACCTGCTGAAGTTTAAGGCGGACGCGAGTCACGCGGGTTAGCAATGTTTGCAGGCTGAGCGAGCTGTCGGAAGGCATCATATTTTGCGCACTGCCTTTGCCCATCAGGGCGAGCAGGGGACCAAAGGTTTCATCCAGAGGCCCAACCGGGCCATGGGCCTGCTGGTCGATGGCTGGCTGCGCATCTTTATTGATCAAGGCTTTCGCCGATTTCACCAGAGAGTCCGACAAGGCCTGATCTTTTTGCCCGGTCTGCCCCTGCCACGCCAGCGTGTTCATCAATGCAATCAATGGCGACTGGCGCACATCACTCATTAGGGTGAGTTGGTCGATAACGTCAGATAAATTATGAGCTTCGTTCCAATGAAGGCTGTTGAGGAAGTTCAACCAGCTCCCCGCAAAGTCTGTGAAATAGCGTTCTGTCAGGCGTTTTTTCAAGGCTTCGGGTGAGATCTCATCAGCAACCGAGCGGCGATTGTCACTCAGCACCCAGTCAATCTCTTCACGACGCGACGCCACGGCTTTATCTATTGCCTGCTGGATCTGCTCATCCCAAGCTTTGCGAGTGAACATGCCCGGCACGCTTTCATCGCTGTGGAAAAGGCGCTGGGCGTCGGTGTCGCCCGCCATATCGGTCAGCGTCATATCCGCATAGTTGCGGCGTACCGACAGCAGCATATTTTCGTATAGCGTGCTTTCGGCATTGCGCTGGCCGATTTCTCCCAGCAGTACTTGACGCGCCTGAGTGACCAGACTGCTATCGACGTTGATTTTCCAACTTGGCTGAGTGGGCAAGTTGGAAGCATAAAACTGCCATAAATCAGGCGCTAGGCTCTGCCATAGGCCGGAAGAGACGCCTGCACGGCGTGGCTCGGTGGATTTCATCACCTGCGCGTAAAACTGACCTTCGGCTTTTTCCGGTCTCGCCATCATTAAATAGGCTTTTAATTGGTCGTAGCCTGATTTCGCCAGCGCAGCGCGTTTCGGGCTGTTCGCCGGAAGGTTGGCCAGCACGCTCAGTTTTCGCTGCAAGCTGTCCGCAGCGGCATCGCGTATCAGGCGATTATTCGCCTGACGATACCAAGGGAGTAGGGCATCAAGCAGTGCCGCATTTTGGTCTAAGCCAAAACGTTGATACCAAGGTGCGCCGTGCTGAACGCGCGTTTGTAAACGCCCGATATCATTGCGCAGGGCTTGTAGGGCGATCAGTTGCGCATCAGACACTGGAAGCGGCTTCGCCAGATTCTGCGCCAGTTCGCTGGCTGAGACCATCAGGTGGCGGTTGACTGCGAACGACATGAGGCTTCCCGCACCCCAAAGCATAATCAGCGCCAGCAGGCCGTAACATAGGGTTTGCTCCCAAGGCAGACCCACGCGCTGACCGCGCGCCGCGCGGCAATCTTCCAAAACGCCTTGCCAAGTCACGGGGGCCGACCAAGTATTATCATGGACGCCGACGGGTACCGCTGGTGATATCGGTTGGCTGAACATCAAGCCGCGTAAAGGAATGCGTTTGGCGTAATTGGCGAGCCACGGGGTGAGAATTTTCCCCCAGTACGCGGCGGTACTGCTCTCCAGTGATTGTGCCAAGCGCAGCAGAAAGTCATGTTGTTGCTCGACAAAGACCTGCTGTAGTCCTTGTTCGCGTAGCCGCGGCGTTAGAGATTTAAGCTGAGACTCAATCGACTTAGGCGACATTTTTGCAGGGAAAATGGCCCCTATAGATTGTTCCGCACGTGCTAGACCCTCAGTTTCGCCAGCAATGACCTGCCAGAGATAAACCGCAGGTTGATAGCGCAGCGTATCGCCGATTTTCTCGAGAGAGCGCAGGCCGTCATCGACCCACTTAGCGTTTCGGCTCTGCGTATCAGCCATCGCCCAGACGATGCCGTCCAAGGGCCGAGTGCGGCGCAGCTTTCGCCACTCAGCAAGACGCGAGTGATCGCCTTCTTCATGCAGGCTACCACCAAAAATCAGCAACTTGCGCTGACCTTCAAGCCAGCCCTGAGTTGCCAGAGTAGGGGCCAGTGCGGCAACCTGTTCGGCTTCGCCCATCACCATCAGTAAGCGAACTTTATTGCGCCAGAACAGACCGTAGCGAAAGCGTAGATGGCGTTTGAGAAGCACCATTTCGTTCTGAGATTTATCTTTCTCTACTTTTTCAGGCTTGGGAATATCATCCCCTTGGGCTTGTTGACGAATTTCATCAAAGTGCTTTTTACCTGAAAGGCGCGTACCGGCATAGGTTAACAACGCGCAGCAGGCAAGCACGCCAGTACCCACCATCAACCCCGTCAGCCAGCGATCTCGCTGCGGCGTGTTTGGCATTAACCCAACCTGTTCTGGATGCTGCCAGACTAGCCAGCAAAGTAGCGCGCCGGTGAGTAAAAATACCAAGGCAATCATCCAGAACCAGACTTCTGGTTTTTTAATCGGTAAGGCAATGCGCTTCACGTTATGTTCTCCTTGTGAGAAGCATTGGGAGAGACGGCACAACTCCAGACACTTTCGCTGCCTTGTTCGCCGTTAAAAATAAAATGTGGTGCTGGGGAATAACTCATCGACTTGGCAGCAACGGCAATGGCTAGCCAAGGGGCTGCGAGTGCCGTATTGCCAAGAAAACTGTCTATATGATGCATGTCACTTTGTTGCTCAAGACCGGTAAATGGCAGCGCAGTTTTGACTTTTAGGATTGCTCTGTAGGCATCGCTTTTAGCTGATATTCCTGTTAACCACAGGTGTCGCACTTTATCAATGCTCATTGGCATCCAGTCCGCAGCCTGCAAAGCTCTGGCGCGTAACATTTCATCATCCGGCTCCGAAAGTTCTGGTCGATGGAGCAGAGCAATGGGTAACAAATCCTTTTGAGTCATACGGTTGCCGAGTAACAGCCCGACCACGGCTTCTGCGCTGAATAGGGTTATATCAGGCGCGATATGCAAGGCGACAACCAATAGCAAATCTTCATCTTTGATATGGTTATCAAGCCAGTTGTCGATCACCTCAAGCCCGTTCCCCTGAATAAAGTGAGTAGGGTGCTGAAAGGCGCGCTTTTCCCATGCCTTGTGCCAGCTCTCTTTCACCTGTGCAGCAGGTATTGACGAGGATGACTCGAGCAAAATGGCGATAGGCTTATCTGGGCTTATAAAGCTGAATGTATCGGAGAAACTTTCCAAAAGCTCAGCAAAGGCAGTGGCAATGCGATCTTGAGGCTCAATAACTTCGGTAGTCGGCAATCTACTGTGGCGGACAGTACTTTCTTTTTTCCAGCTAATTTGCGGTGTTAACATTTGCTGATTACGAAGCATAGCTTCGGTACAGTCGGTGAATTCAGCATTTGCCAGATGAGCTGTGCTGAAAGTCGCTGCCAGAATTTGCAACGCACGGCGTCCACGCCGTACTTCCTGCAAAATCACCTGTTCACGGCGCTTGTCCCAAGCATTAGCCTGAATCTGCTGCATCATATAAACAGCCATTCGGATTCCCATCAATACCAGCCAAACCATGGCCGGAATACCAATGGCAAACCACCAGAAAGTGTTCTCACTGACTAATTTCCCTAATAAGCGCATCAGTAATATGCCTGTCGCGACAAGACATACCAACGCGGCTAACCAGCGCAATAGCCTGGGCGGAGTAGGGCGTATATAGGGGGCTGGCATGTTATTTAGGTTTACTGGCATTTTGGTGTCCTGATTAGACAGGTTTTTAGTTAATTGAATTTATTCAGGTGGTGAGTTGGTATTAGTTTCGTCTTAGTATTGCTTTTGCTAAAAATTGAGAGCAAGTGTGTTGCTCTTTTTACTGTTTTTACCTCGTGTTTTTTTGCTTGTAAGTAGCTTTTGTCATATTGTATTTATCGATTATTTTCTTTGTGAACTGCTTCTTGTTCGGCCATAACACCACCATTTGACATAGTCACATTTCCATCTTCATAAGTGAATTCCGATTTGTCTTCAAACATCATTTTTGATTTTTCTTCTCCCCATGTGATATTTATTAGCAGGGAGTTTAATACGGGTGGGTAAAATGAATTGGATAATATATTTTTACGAAATAGATCAATTACTCTAAATTTATGACAGCGAAATTTCACATTCTCTGAAATGCAATCTGTGGAGCCATAGGAAATTAGTAATTTTTCAATTGGTTTTGATTTTCCTTTTTTGTGAGGAAGATCATAGTATGAAAATGCTTCATTTACATCACTGGATTTTATAGTTGTAATTAATTCATTATTCAAATATATCCCTACAATATCTTTTCCAATAACAGCTGATGTTAACTTGCCTTTTATGGTTTCACAGCCAACTGCGTCCAATTTGCAGCTTAATTCCGCTTTTGTATTAAATGTCGCAATTGCTAATAATGGAATTAATAAATGATGTTTTAACATGTTGCCACATTTTAGTTTATTGAATGCATCAAATAGGTTGGTGTCATTATTTTTCTTTGATGGATTCGGGGTGATAATATAATTAAGTAGCAGCATTGAAGTTTGCAAAATTACTTGGCCATTGTCTGTTTGTATTTACACGGCCTTATATCTGCATCTTTGGGGGCTTCTCATGCTCGTGGTGTTTATATCCACACATCCTGACGATGCCTATTTTTAATATTTTAATATTTTAATATAAAAAATTGAAATATTATTTTATCATGAATGATAGATATACTTTATTGTAATCGCTAAATAAAGATGGATTGCCTCTACCAGTAAATATGAAATTTACCTTTTGTGGTAATTTTATTTCCGCCTGAAAACACTGTTCAGAATGGTATCCAGTATCATCTTTATACTTACATGAAACTACAGCACTTATTCCAGTAAATTTTGAGCTGGTTTTTATATTTGCTAAAACTGGAATGCCGTCAGTTACCGCCTCCCACTTTCCATTATCATTCATGGTAAAGTAATCACTTTCTTCATTCGATACATTTCTGCATAGTTTAAGGTAGTCGGATGCATATACGTGTTCCGCCTTAATAATTAAACAGTTGTTGTTTTTTTTGACATTCCATTTCTCAGGGATATTTATTGTGGCCTCGTCTAGAGATGTTGATTTGGTATGATCTTCGCTAAAGCAAGGAGTTGTAAAGGAAAACAGAAAAAATATTATGATTTTTTTCACTTATTCATCCCCAACAATAGAATATACATTCTGTGTTGATTGATGCCTGTTTTTAAAAGATTGCTGATGCCATTGCTTATTACGTTGCTAAAATATATTAAGTTATTGTGAGAACCTTCTGGGTTTTATTTTTATTAAGCAAGAATCATTGAGGATGTACTTAATGAAATATAAATATTTAAAGAAAGTTTTAATAAATTAAATGTTATTTTATGGGAGCAAGTTTGTCACCTAATTCATTTAGGGATTATTTCCCAGAAAACAGTTCCCGGCATTTACTATCAATCACTGATGCATCTTTATCCGAAGGGGAAATTACTTTCTTTCTTTTTGCTATATCCCATACTCCAGGGAATGAATCAATAGAACAATCTAAATCGTTAGGCGCAACAAATCTGCCATTTGGCGATATTTTTCCTAAATATAGAGTGTTGCCTGGGGAAAAGGTGCCATCAGTATTTTTTACGGAGTCACTCCAAAATCCCTTACCTGAAAAAATATTTTTTCTTCCATTAAAATTAGAAACTATCGCTTGGTATGCTCTGAAGTGAGCATCAACTACCACCAACGCTAGAACCAACTTCTTTTCAAAGTTCATGTCTATAATGGTGGATATTTCTTGATCAAAATACGGAATGGAATAAACACTAATAGCATTTCCGTTACAATTCTTCACGTCTTCAGTTTCAAGATATTTATTACCGGACGCTATAAGTACTCCCACATGATCACTTGTTAATGATATTTCCCCAGCCCCAGTTAGCATTGAATTACCCCAATTAGCGATTTCACAAGAATGATCTATACCTGATGTTTTATTATGAACCGTAATGTAGCCGACTTTATCCTTATTCAACCTCATAATGATATCATTAAATTCTACGGAGTTATAATAGGCCCCCCAACAATTTGAATTTGGGGTCATAGCAGTAAGCAGTATCCAAAAGAAAGAATTAATTTTATATCTAGTCATTTTTAGTTAAATATACATTATTTGTGGCTAATATTTATATCAGTTAGAGAGCCATTATTCACATTGCAATCAATTGAATTTATAATATTTCCATTTTTTTTCACATCTAGCCATGCTGTTGATTCGTGATCTTCACTTACTCTATTTAAACTTTCATTAATCGTATAGCTATAGGTTCCATTTTCAAACTCAATAGAGCTATCCAGTCCAGACCCTACTGGTATTTCTTGTTTTATATTTAATTTTTGCAATTTTCTCTTAATTATAATGTCTGGTTTTGAATTCGTTTTGCCGAATTTGTAAGTAATATCATCTCCATCTTGATAAAGTGATACGGCTTTATCGTTTGAGGTCAGGCATTCAAATACCATTTCCTGTGCATAAACGTTAATAGTAAGCATTCCACTAAAAATGATTGGAAAATATATTAACTTATTCATTTCTCTCTCCTAAGTTGATTTGATTCAGGGAATTCAAGCACGAAGTCACGATTATCATTCGGGAATTTCATTTCCGTGAGTACAGAAATAGCATTTCCATAGACACAACAGCGAGTATCAAAGCCGTTTAATCCCCGGTAATGAATATCATTAATACGACTGGGTAGATTAACAGCAGCACTTGCCTTCCAAAACGCTTGACTGCGATAGTAAATTTTCATTCCCGCGTTTGTACTTATAGGACATCTTTCCAACTCGTGTTCAGAATCTGAGTGCTTTGCCATTTGGGTTGAGCACCAATAAAACCCAGCAGTGTCTGTGGGCTCATAGTCAGATTTATCTACATTATTTCGCCATTCAATAATGTTACTGGGAATATCGGTGTTTGATTCGTCCCCAAGATTGTTATCTGCATACCGGAGCGAAATATTGCGGTATAGTCTTTCATATTCAGCCGAAAGCCTATTTTTTATTCTTACAGGGTAGCTCAATCCTCTAAAGCTGAAATAATTAAAATAATTCTCGGGGTTGGTTAATTGCAGTAAGCCTCTCCCATGCCACGGGTAATACCAAATATTATATTTTCTGGTTATTTTTTTTGTATGTCTGTCTCTCTCTGTATATTTATAAAACTCATGGGTGGTACTCAACCAAGCTGTTTCTTGTATTGCATTTCCCAGAAAGCAAGCAATACGTAGAGGCTCATTAATTAAATATTTTCGCATCGTTTTATTTAGAGGTGTAACTAATCTATCAGCAGTACTACCTTCCGAATCATTGTATGAAATTCTACTCCAATTCTGCCCACTTAAACTATTCAATGGAATCAGTTGTTTAAGTTCTCGCTTACTCAACCACCCGCACTTCCTAAAATGCTCAATAAACCCACGTGGATCAAAATGCCATACTTTCCCTGAACCCAAGGCACCTGAATCAAAACACAGAGCCTCTGCGTGTTGTTTGAATCTGTCATAGTCCTTTTCATTCATCAGAACACGATCCTTCGATTCATTTGTTCCCGGTATCCACCATATTGCCGTTTTTTCTGGTGTACATTGCTCCCATGGCAGACCAGTCATTAGCCATTTATACCGGGCATCAATAGTGCTTTTTTCCCACTCAAACGGCATGCAGCAGATAAGTTTGCGGCTTTGTGCTGCATACCTGTCTTCCTCCCTGAGCTTCCTTATTGCTGCTGAATTGCACTGGCTATGCGTGTCTTTATCATCATCAACCAGCTGCCAGCCTGTCCAGTGGGGGAAATCCGCGTCGCTGAACTTTTTAACAGCCGCCACGGCAAGGTTCACCACACCTTGTCCACCAGGGTAATTTACTGTCATCCATAAGGGGGCTGTAGCAGGAACTAAGGTTTCATGCTCGGTGTTAATAATCCGCCCAAAACGTAGAAGTTCATAGCCGGCACTCGGACTTTGCGGATAGCGTGAAGTAGCTGTTTTATAGAGGTTATACTCATAGTCCTTGCCATCGGCATTGACCAAAGGAGAGCCAACTATCTCAAAAGCATCTTCTGCATTGGCGCATGCCTGCCGCGTAATCATCGTACATGCTCCTTTACTGAAGCTCATGCTTGCATACAGCGGCACTTCGCTAGTATGGATTTCATTCAAATTTGTTGTGATGTCGGTATTAGCCGAGGGGCGAGCCTCATAAAATTTAGTGCCTGCTGGCAGATAAAAATGAATATCACCATATATAGCATCCGTTCTTCCATTTTCATCAATATTCAACTTGCCGGTAGCTCTACCAACCAATTTACTTATGTTGGCGTCATCGCAGAAAATCTGAAAATGAAATTCATTTTTGCCATCAGTCATTCCAGATGAGCCAATAGGGGCTTTACGATAGATTTTAGAGCCCGTGTGAATCTCTGCTTCCAGATGCTTCAAGTGCATATATAAAGAGTAAAAAACAATTTTTCCGTCTTCACCTGAACCTATTTCAGTCTCATGTTTTAATAAAACATAGCCATCATCCGTTCCTCTGATAGGCGAATATTTCAGCGGGAATTGATCTCTTTTCCAAGGCTTTGATGGGACACGAAACGACTCGACAGTACCGTCAGCTATAGCCCTGACTTTATTCGGCACTGCGCCTGAGTCAGTGTGCAAAATATGGATCCCACCATGCCATGAATCCGATGCATTAAGAGGATACCCTCTACTGGAACTAACAGGCATCATCGCATCAACCCAGCCAGCATCAGACTGGCTTGCATCTCTATTTCTCAGAAATGTAGGACTGATAATCATGTTGTGACTCCTTGTCAGGAAAAAGTGAAATGACTGGCAGGTTCTGTAGTTTCCGGTGCAACACTCGGGAAATCCTCTGGGATATTTGCTTTCTCCAACCGCCCATAATGCCCAGCCTTAGTCAAATACTCCCCAGCCGTTCCTGACTCGATACTATTTTCATCAATGCGGATATAACTCCCGCCAGCATTCAGCGTGATCCTTTTCTTCGCCGTGATCTTAATTTCATCCTCGGTGCTGGTGATAGTGATTGCCTTACGGGCCAGCAGTTCGATTAGGTCATTCTGCGCCTGAACGGTAATAGGTCCCTGATTGGCAATTAATTTCATTCCCAGTTTTCTGACAAAGATACTCAGAGTGTTGCCTACGCCGAGAAAGAAGTTCTTGGCGGCGCTGACGTCGGCATTTTTACCCGCGGTGGCAATCAGATTACCGCTGGCGCTGATTTGCAGGTGCTCGCCGCTGCTCAGGGCAATACCTTTAGGGGCACTTAGCAAAAGAACGGCTTGCTTTAATTCTTTAAGGTTTTGCTGCAAGAGGTTGATTTGAGCCTGCAGGTCAGAAGGGTTGGCCGTTGAAGCCTGAGCATCAGACGAAATTGAACTCATCTGCTCATGTGCACTGTTCAGCAAATCCATTGCTGGCCCCATCTCCAGCACCTTCCCCTGCGCCTTGGCCTGCCCGTCGGCGCTGATGAAGATGCCTTTCTCGGCTCTGATGGCGCCGAAGCTGTCGGTGCGCAACTCGAAGCCTTCGCCGCGCGGCTGCTTGTCGGCGTCGACCAGATGGCCGAGGTTGAGCTGGCTCTTGCCGCCGTACTCGGTGCTGAGCTTGATGTGCTCCTTGCCGCGCTCGTCGTCGAGGCGCAGCTTGTTATTGGACGGCGTGCGCAGCACGTTGCGGCGGTAGTTGCGAATAGTGACGTGGTCGCCGTGCGCCGAGTCGTGCAGGACGTGCGCGATATACGGACGGTCGGGGTTGCCATGTTCAAAGGCGATAGCCACCTCGGTGCCCGCCAGCAGCGGCAGGTGCATGCCGTAGGTGTCACCGGCGTAAGGCCGCGCCTGGCGGACCCACAGGCTCTCGTAACCTTGCTCCCAGCCGTCGCGGTCGAACAGCATGTTGACGCGATACCGCCCGTCCTTGTCGATATGCCCGTAGGTGTCGTTGGTCGTGGTGCTGGTGACGCGGGCGGGCAGGGTGCCGGCCATCACCGGCTTGCTGACGGGCGTCGGGCGGAAGCAGTAATCTTCCGAGTAAGGAATGGCCTCAAACGCCACCTGAAAATTTTTATCCCGCGCGGCGCTGCTGCGGGTGTTAGTCACTATTACGCCTTTGGCGAACGGGGTCGGGATATTATTACCGATGACCTTTAGCTCCTGACCCGGCGTCAGGGCAGCGGCGTTGGCGACGCCGGAGAATCGCGCCTGCTGGTTAAGATAGCGCTCGTGGCGCAGGCGGGCGTAGAACGCGCCGCTCTCCGGCTCGGGGTCACGGCCTTCACTGCCCGCCGCCAGATAATTGTCGGCGTAGTGGTAAGCCTCGCCGTAGGTGGTGTTATCACCGCGGGTGACGTCCGCCGATGAGGTCAGGTCGGCGTTAGCGGTGCGGTAGTTGTAATCCCCGGTGCTGACGGATTTTTCCACCACCTGATAGTCACTCGCGAGGTTCCACGCCGACTCAACGCCGACGTCGTGCATGCCGGAGGGCGGCACGGCGTGCAGGGTCGGGCCGCTCGCGTAGTGGCGCTGGTCGTCATAAAACTCCACCACGTCAATGTTGAGCTTGGGGTCGGCGGTGAAGCGGAACCAGATACCCACCTCGGCCAGCAGGCGGGAGATAAAGGTCAGGTCGTCTTCCCCGTACTGCATCACCT
>Ga0105244_10001406_pt1 | contig 19480 bp, 15 predicted proteins | sample KBSM44metaG_FD_80423 | JGI IMG/M metagenome (GOLD analysis project Ga0105244, IMG submission 80423) | Miscanthus rhizosphere microbial communities from Kellogg Biological Station, Michigan, USA - KBS M4-4 metaG | ecosystem: Host-associated > Plants > Roots > Rhizosphere > Soil | place... | reverse complement strand
CCCGGCATCTTGTATTTCGACGCACGGTGCAGGTGGTCACGCTGTTTGCGGTACGCCAGGTAAGACAGCAGGATGATCGACCAGACGAACATGAACAGCAGGGCCGACACCGTGGTAATCAGCGTGAACGCGTCGAGCATGTTCGGCACCAGGTAGATCACCAGGGCGCCAGCGGTCAGGCATATACAGGAGAAGATCAGGCCGTTGGAGGGCACTGCACGGCGTGACAACGCGCTGAACCGGCCCGGTGCATCACCCTCCACCGCCAGGCCATAGAGCATGCGGCTGGTCGAGAACACGCCACTGTTGGCCGAAGACGCCGCAGACGTCAGTACCACGAAGTTGATGATCCCCGCTGCAGCAGGCAGCCCGGCCAGCACGAACAGTTCGACGAAGGGGCTCTTGTTGGCCACCACTTCTCGCCACGGGGTCACGGCCATGATGGCAATCAGCGCCAACACGTAGAAGACGATGATGCGCAGCGGGATGGAGTTGATGGCCCGTGGCAGGTTGCGCTCCGGGTTCTTGGTTTCGGCCGCGGTGGTGCCGACCAGTTCGATGCCGACGAAGGCGAACACCGCAATCTGGAAGCCGGCGAAGAAGCCCATGGCGCCGTGGGGGAACATCCCGTCGTCGTTCCACAGGTTGGCCAGCGAGGCGACGTTACCGGTCGGCGACTGATAGGCTGCCGCCACCATGTACACCCCGGTGCAGACCAAGGCGCAGATGGCCACGATCTTGATCATGGCGAACCAGAACTCCAGCTCACCGAACATCTTCACCGTCATCAGGTTGAGCGACAGCAACACACCGACGCAGGCCAGTGCCGGTAACCACAAGGGAATATCGGGGAACCAGAACTGCGAATAGGCGGAGATGGCGATAACGTCGGCAATACCGGTGACGATCCAGCAGAACCAGTAGGTCCACCCGGTAAAGAACCCCGCCCACGGGCCCAACAGGTCCGCCGAAAAGTCGATGAATGACTTGTACTGCAAGTTGGACAACAACAGTTCGCCCATCGCCCGCATGACGAAAAACAGCATGAAGCCGATGATCATGTAGACGAAGATGATCGACGGCCCAGCCAGGCTGATGGTCTTGCCAGAGCCCATGAACAGGCCCGTGCCAATGGCGCCGCCGATGGCGATCAACTGGATATGGCGGTTGGACAGGTTACGTTTGAGTTCGTGGGTGTCATCCTCAGGCGGACAGTGACCCTGCGGCAGGTTATTCATTGTGATTTACCTTGCTAGTTTAATTGTTTTTATAACGTCACAAGTTCAACTTTCTAACCGGACATGCGTTGCAACAGCCGGCCGAACGCAAGGGAAACAGCAAGGACTATGCCAAAGGTTAGAGCCCTTTAAATACGGGGGTCTGTGTGGGTATTAACGTTTATTGCTGTAATGAAGCCACTCCAGGCGGTGGCGGTAATGGCGCGGTGTACGACACCGAAGCGTCGTATACCGTGCCCTGCCCTGTGCTGTATCGATATCACTACAATGGAGCGCTATCAGTCCAGGTTTATCTGCTTCATCCGCCCCATGGCCAGCGCTGTACCTGTGGGAGCGGGTTTACCCGCGAAGAATCCGACGCGGTGTATGGCACCGGCTTCGCCGGTGTTCGCGGGTAAACCCGCTCCCACAGGGACCGCGTAGGCTCACCCACGCTTGATCACGCGCGCACCTCGCGCCGCGGCGCGCGGCTGCGCTGTTGTTCTTCCCACCCGTCCACCAGGCCCACCGGCACATCGACCGGCGCCAGCGGCTCACGCCCGCGCACCAGGTCGGCGGCACGCTCGGCCAGCATGATGGTCGGCGCGTTGAGGTTGCCGTTGGGCTCGCTCGGGAATACCGACGAGTCGATCACCCGCAGCCCCAGCAGGCCATGCACGCGCAGCGTCGAATCCACTACCGCCATGTCGTCCTCACCCATGCGGCAAGAACCGCAAGGGTGCATGGTGCTTTCCATGTTGGCACGCACGAAAGCATCAATCTGCTCATCGGTCTGCACCTGCGGCCCAGGTGCCAGCTCCTCGCCGCGGAAGCGGTCCATGGCCGGCTGGGCGATGATCTCGCGGGTCAGGCGCACGCAGCGGCGGAAGCCCTCGCGGTCCTCCTCGCTTTGCAGGTAGTTGAAGCGGATTTCCGGGTGCTGGTAAGGGTCGGCCGACAGGGCCCGCACATGGCCGCGGCTCTTGGGCTTGTTCGGCCCGGTCAGCACCATGAAACCGTGGCCCTTGAACGGTTTGTCACCGTCGTAGCGCATGGCCGCCGGCAGGAAGTGGAACTGGATGTCCGGCCAACGCAGCCCCTTGGACGAGCGGATAAAACCACCCGCCTCGAAGTGGTTGCTGGCGCCCAGGCCATCCTTGAACAGCAGCCAACGCAGGCCGATCATCGCCTTGCCCAGCAGGCTCATCTTGCCATTGAGGGTCACTGGCTCCTTGCACGCGTACTGGATGTAGATTTCCGAGTGGTCCTGCAGGTTTTCGCCCACACCCGGCAGGTCGTGCAGCACCTTGATGCCGGCCTTTTTCAGCACCGCCTCTGGGCCGATACCCGAGCGCTGCAACAGGTGCGGCGAGCCGATCGGGCCGGACGATACCAACACCTCGCGGTTGCAATGCACCGTGTGGGTCTGCCCGCCCTCGTCGTACTCCACGCCCACTGCGCGCTTGCCGTCGAGCAGGATGCGCCGGGTCATGGCGTGGGTCACCACGGTCAGGTTCGGCCGGTTCATCGCCGGGCGCAGGTAGGCATTGGCGGTGGACCAGCGCACCCCGTCCTTCACGGTCATGTGCATGGCGCCGAAGCCTTCCTGCATGTAGCCATTGCAGTCGGCGGTCTTGATGTAGCCAGCCTCGGCCCCGGCCTCTACCCAGGCACCGTACAGCGGGTTCTGCATGTTGTTGCCGTTGTTGGTGGCCAGCGGCCCTGCGCCGCCGCGGTAGTCATCGCCACCAAACTTGAAATGCTCGGCGCGCTTGAAGTACGGCAGGCAGTTGCGGTAGCTCCAGTGCTTCGCGCCCAGGCTTTCCCATTCATCGAAGTCGCAGGCATGGCCACGGATGTACACCAGCCCGTTGATCGAGGACGACCCCCCCAGCACTTTGCCCCTCGGGCAGTGCAATCGGCGACCGTCCAGGTGGGCTTCGGCGGCGGTCTCGTAGCGCCAGTTGTACTTCTTGGTATTCATCGGCAACGAGAACGCACTGGGCATCTGGATGAGCACGCTGCGGTCACTGCCGCCGAACTCCAGCACCAGTACCGAGGTGCCGGCATCTTCGGTCAGGCGGTTGGCCAGGACGCAGCCGGCAGAGCCTGCGCCGATGATGATGTAGTCGTATCGTTTTTTCATTGTTCTAGTCCTGTACGCGAAGGCCTGAGGCCTCGATGTTGCGTTCATTGCCCTTGGGGTAGCCGCCCCAGCCCAGGCGTGTGGCCAGCAGGCGGGTCAGGCCGTAATGCACCAGCCCGGCCAGCAGGCAGGACGGCAGCGAGGCGGTGGCGAAGGTGAAGAAATCGGTATGGGCCAAGGTCTGCGGGTTGAACACCACCACGTAGACGGCAAACCCTGCCACCAGCGCCAGCAGCGCGATGGGGTTGAAGCCTTTGCAGAAGCGCAACGGTGAGCCGCTTTGCTCGGCATACAAATGGCGCAGGTTCAGGCGTTGCTTGCGCAGGAAGAAGTAATCGGCGATGCCGATGCCGGCCAGCGCGCTGTTCAGCGCCGACGTCCACACCAGGAAGATGAAGAAGCCGTCGTAGATACCCGGGAGGCACACCACGATGACCACCGGGATGATGCAGAACAGCCCGATCAGCATCCCCCAGCCCAGGCTGCGCAAACGCTCCCCGGCCAACTGACGCAGGCCGATGACGGCTGTGTAAAGGATGTTGACCATGCCCGTCAGGTTGGCCAGGGCCAGGAAGCTCAGGGCGATCACGCCGAAGGTCATGCCGCCGGCCAGCCGCATCCAGGCGGTGGGGTCGCTGCTGCCCAAGGTGGTGGCGGCGAACAGGCTGACCGACTCACCCAGTGAAGCTGCGCCGAAGATGCCCACCAGGTTGGGCCAGAATGCCGTACGCTGGTTGCTGCACAGGCGCGACAGATTGCCGATGTAAGGCCACCAGGAGAACCCCGCAGCGATGTTGATTTCAACCGCGATCATGAAGTTGACGTGCGGGTTTTCGAACGGAGGCTGCAAGGGCGGCATGGCCAGCAGTTCGCCGAAACTGTAGCGGCGGGAGATGAAGTACATCAGCGCCAGCATGATCAGAATCAAGCTGGGTGCGATCACCGCGCTCAGGCGGCGGATCATGTCTGGTCCGCGCATGGCCACCAGCGCCGCCAGCACGATGGCCAGCAAGGCCCCGGCGGTCACCAGCCAGTCGTTGCTGTCGGGTTGGCTGTGCTGCACCAGGGTTTCCAGGTTGTCCAGCGCCCGCCCGCACATCAGCCCCAGCACCGCCAGCCAACCCATGGTCAGGATCACCACCGAAAGGATATTGACCAGCCGGCTGCCATTGAGGCCAAACATGCTGCGCAGGAAAGTGAACTGCTCGACGCCGTACTTGCCGCACGGCAGGCAGGTGGACGAGGCCGCGAGCACCACGCCGATGATGTTGCCGATGATGATCGCGGCAATGCCTTGCAAGGGCCCGACGAACAGCGCAGTGGCACCGCCGATCAAAAACACCCAGGTGGCCACCGCCAACGCCGAGTTGGCGTAGGCATAACCCCAGAAGCCCCAGACCCGCTCGCCCGGCAGTAAAGGCGTATCGCCGCGTTCGGCGGCCAGGCGAAATTCCTGCTCTCTGGAGCGGCTCATGGCTGGCCCCCCAGGCAATACGCGCCCACCACCATGACCAGGGTCAGCACGGCCAGGGCAACAACATCCGCCGCGCTCAACGCGCCGGGCCAGTGCGCCCTGCCCTCCAGTTCTTCATAGGCGCGCAGGCGCCGTTCCAGGTCTTGTGCACGCTCGGTATCCACTTGGCTGTTCATTGGCATCACCTCGACGGGTTCTTGTTCTTGAAATTCGATGCGTTCATGTGGCCCGCGTCGCTCGCCAAACCAGGCGACGCGGGCCAGCCCTGTACCTCAGGGCAAGGTGATCCAGACCGCCTTGGTCTCCAGCAAAAACTCCAGTTGTTCAGCGCCCATGTCCTTGCCATAGCCCGATTGTTTGTAGCCACCAAACGGCATGGAGGGGTCCAGCGTGCTGTGGGCGTTGACGTAGACGGTGCCAGCGCGCAGGCGCGGGATCAGCCCGTGGACCTTGCCCAGGTCGTTGGAATAGATCGCCGCCGCCAAGCCGTATTCCGAATCGTTGGCCAGCGCCAGGGCCTGCTCCTGGGTATCGAAGGGCAAGGTCACCAGCACCGGGCCGAAGATCTCCTCGCGGACGATGCGCATGTCGTTGTTGCAGTGGGCGAAGATGGTTGGCTGCACGTAGAAGCCCGGGCCTTCGACCGGCTCGCCACCGTAGTACACCTGCGCCCCTTCGGCCTTGCCCAGGGCGATGTATTCCAATACCCGCTGCTGTTGCTGGCGCGACACCATGGGGCTGATGAAGCAGTCAGGGTCCAGGCCCGGGGCAATCTTCAGCGTGGCCGTATAGCGGGCCAGCGCTTCGAGGAAGGCTGGGTAGACACTGCGCTCGACATAAGCACGGGTACCGGCATCACACACCTGCCCCGCGTTGAAGAACACACCGTTGGCGACCGCCTCGGCCGCCGCGTCAAGGTCGGCATCGGCGAACACGATCACCGGCGACTTGCCGCCCAGTTCCAGGGTCAGGCGTTTCATCTGGTCCATCGCCCGCTTGCCCACCGAGCAGCCCACCGGGGTAGAGCCGGTGAAGCTCAGCTTGTCGATGCCTGGGTGGCTGGACATCGCCGTGCCCACCACGCTGCCGCGCCCGGTAACGATGTTCAGCACACCGTCAGGGATGCCCGCCGCCTGCACCAGCTCGGCAAAGCGCAGGGCCGACAGCGACGTCAGCTCCGCCGGCTTGACCACCACGGTGCAGCCGGTCGCCAGCGCCGCGCCGAGCTTCCAGGCCATGGTTTGCAGCGGGAAGTTCCAGGGCACGATGGCCCCCACCACGCCGACCGCTTCCTTGCGGGTATAGGCCAGGTAGTTGCCCGGCAGCGAAGGCTCGACCGTGCGCCCATGAATCTTGCTGGCCCAGCCGGCGAAATAGCGCAGCGTATCGACAGTACCTTGGATATCCACGGCGCGGGCCTGGGCGACCGACTTGCCCATGTCGATCGACTCGATCTGCGCCAGCTCGTCGGCATTGTCTTCTATGAGGTCGGCCAAGCGATGAATCAGGCGCTCACGCTCCAGGGGCTTGAGCTGGCTCCAGGGGCCACCATCGAATTGCGCACGGGCGGCACGCACCGCGCGGTCGAGGTCGTCCTGTGTGCCCATCGGGATGCGCGTCAGCACGCCCTCGGTGGACGGCTCGATGACCTCGGCGCTTGCACCGTCACTGGCCTCGAGCCAGGCACCGCCAATGAACATGCGCTGGGGCTTGCAGAGAAAACGCTGGGTGGCCTCGGAAACGCCGAAGGCCTGCAGGTAGGCTTTTACCTTGTTGTCCACGGTACAGTCTCCGGATCAGCGGGCGTTGGCACGCGCGTGGAAGATGAAGCCGATGCTGTTCATCAGCAATTGCGCGGCAAGAATCGAGGTCACGCCTGCCGGGTCGTAGGCCGGGGCCACTTCCACCAGGTCCATGCCGACAATCCGCCCCTGGCTACGCCGGGCCAACGCCTGGATGATCTCCAGCACTTCGTAGTAGAAGAATCCGCCATGGCTCGGGGTGCCGGTGCCTGGGGCGATGGACGGGTCGAAGCCATCGATGTCGATGGTGATGTAGTAGTCGCGGCCTTCGGGGATCTTTGCCAGCACACCTTCGCAGCCCAGGCGACGCACGTCGCGTACCGAGAGGATCTGCGAGCCGGCTTCGCGTGCGGCATCGTAGTCGTCGCGGTTGGAGGACGACACGTTGCGGATGCCCATCTGGGTCATGCCGACGATGTGGTCCAGCTCCGAGGCGCGGCGCAAGGGGCTGCCATGGCCGTAGCGCACGCCATGGCGCTCGTCGACGAAGTCGAGGTGGGCATCGAAGTGCACGATGTGGATCGGCCCACGCCCTTCAAAGGCCTTGATGACTGGCGCATGGATCGAGTGGTCGCCGCCCAGCACGATCGGCATGGCACCCGCCGCGAGGATCTGGCGCACGGCCGACTCGATGTTGGCATTGCTGGTGGCCATGTCGGTGTGCACGATATCGGCGTCGCCGACATCGACCATGCGCAGCTGGTCATCGGTCAGGTAGGTGGCGTCATCTTCGAAGTCGTAGGCACCGGCGTGGCCGAACGAGAACAGGGTCGATGCCTCGCGAATGCCGCGCGGTCCGAACCGTGCGCCCGAGCGCCATTGGGTCCCCATGTCGTTGGGCGCGCCGAGGATTGCCACATCGGCGTCGATGGCATTCCAGTCGGTGCAGATGGGTGACTTGGCGAAGGTGCAATGCCCTACGAAGGGCAGGTTCAGGCGGCCGGATTCATAACCGTGCTTTGCCATGTTCGGGTTTCTCCACTTATTGTTCTGGTCAGGAGACGGGGCGACTGCTCGACCGCCGTTGCAGCCACTATGGCGGCAGGCCAACGCGGGAAAAATGCGCAAGTGCAGATGCATACATCGGCCAACCCGAAGTATTCGCCCGCTGCCAGCGGCCCGGCGAAATGCCGGGTGTGCACCGGCAGTCATTTGCAGGTGCCGGGCATTGCAGTGATCACAGGGGCGTGGTTAGCTTGAAAAAAAACAATGGCCGGACGCTCATATCAGCCAGCGCGATGTGACGCACCGCCAGGAGGCCCCAGTGATCCAGCTCCACGACGTCGATCTGAAGCTCCTCAGGGTATTCACCACCATCGTCAGGTGCGGTGGCTTTTCTGCGGCGCAGGCCGCCCTCAACGCCGGCCAATCGACCATCAGCGAACAGATGACGCACCTGGAAACCCGCCTTGGGGTCAAGCTGTGCCAGCGCGGGCGCAGTGGCTTTCGCCTGACCGAACAGGGCGTGGCCATCCACGAAGCCACCTTGCGCCTGCTCAGCGCGGTGGAAAGCTTTTGCATGGATGCCGACGTGCTCAAGCAGCACATCAGCGGCAAGCTCAACCTGGGCATCATCGACTCCACCCTGACCGACACCGCCTCGCCTTTGCCGCGCACCACCCAGCGCTTTGTTTCACGCGGCCACGATGCCCACCTGCACATCTACATCGGCGCCCCGGCGGAGCTGGAAGAGCGTGTGCTGGACAGCCGGCTGCACCTGGCCATCGGCCATTTTCCGCTGCGCGTGCCGGGGCTTTCGTACCTACCGCTGTACGACGAAGCCCTGGGGCTGTACTGCGGTCGACGCCATCCGTTGTACGCCAGCAAAGCGGCGAACGGCCGGTTGCTTGAAGAGGTTCGCCAGTGCCATATCGTGGTGCGCGGCTATATGCAGCAATACGACCTGGAGCAACTGGGCATCACCAAGGCCGCCGCGACCGTGGAGAACATCGAGGCGGCCGCGATCCTGATCATATCCGGTGCCTACATCGGGTTTCTGCCGGTGCACTTCGCCGAGCAGTGGGTGAAGACCGGCGAAATGCGCCGGCTGGGCGCGAACTCCCTGGACCTCACCTCGCCCTTCGACGTGATCACCCGGCGCGGCGTGTCACCACCGCCGATCCTGCGGGCGTTCCTCGAAGACCTGAACGCCTGCATGCACCAGGCTGGGGGCGTTTGAGCCCGCAGGCTCAGGCAATAACCCGGGCAACCTGCTGCGCGCGAACAAGCCCAGTCGTCGCCAGGCCCTGAAGCCTTGCCACCAGCACGGCGCGGGCGGTTGGCGAGGTGGCCGGGTCGATAATCCGATACTGGCGATCGCACCAGCCGCTGATCTCCTGTAGCCAGCCGGCCTGCAGGACGGGCTCGGCGTCCAGGCGCTGCAACAGGTAGGCCACTTGCTGCCAGCCAGACAACAGGTGGAGCACCGCCAGGCGACGCGGCGCCGAGCATTCATGCCAATGGCGGTCCAACCAGGCGCTTGCCTCGACATTGACGGTCGCCCAGGGCAGCTTGCCCAACTGCACGATGGTGGCGGCGAACACCTTGTCCGAAGGGTCGCCCAGCATGCCGAACAGCTCACCCGCAATGGCCTCCCCTGCCTGGTGCACCGCAGCAAAACGCACGGAGGGGTAGCGCGATTGCAAGGCGGCCCTCCACCACGCGAGGGGGAGTTCCACCTGCAGCTCTGCGCCAAGGCCGAGCACGCCCAGCCAATCGCGTTTTGCGGTGGGCATTTCACCGGCCAGGCGCGCCGCCAGCACCGCCGCAGCGTCAACCCCGTAGCGCGGCGCCTGCCAACGCGCAAGGCTGCGGATCGCGGGCGAGGCATCCAGCAAGACCTGGCGCAGTACCGGCTGCGGGTCATCCAGCAAGGGCAGCAATGCCCGCAGCACACAGACCCGCACCTTGGCAGCCGCGTGTGGCAAGGCGTGCACTAACAGCGGTACGGCTTGCGCAGCGGGGAGCGCCTGGCACGCAGCAACCGCTGCCAGGCGAACGGTCAATTCGCGATGGGCCAAGGCATCACGCAGCAGGGTTGCAGGCTCGGTGTCGACTTCCAGCAAGCGCGCAAACAGAAAACGCGCTGTCTTGCCTTGCCGGGTCAGAAAATCAAGGTGAACCTCACGCCGAACCTGCGCCCCCTGCAACACTGCACACACCTGTTCCAGGGTGGCAGCATGATCGACCCGGCGGCGCGCAGCCAGCGCCACCACTGACTCCAGGGCACACAACAATGACATCACATGGGCGCTTGTGAGGTAAGGCTGAATGCCCGCCTTGGCCAGTTCGCGAACCTGCGGCACCCAGTCATTCAACCGCTCGATCAGCGCCTGCAAGGCTTGCGGCGTTTGCTCGGCGCACAGCGCCCGTACCGCGACTTCTCGAACGAAGCCGTTGTCGTGATGGCTGAGGGTGATCCACGTATCGCCATCACGGGCAGACGCGATCAGTTCGAGGGCTTCATTACGCCGCTGCTCGGCCCAGGACCCTGCCGGTACCTGCCTTGCCTTTAGCCGACCCAACCAGTTGTTGATGGCGCTTACATTCATTCCCTTGTATTCCATGTGCGTGCAATGTGGGCTTCAGACGCTATTCGAAGGCTCAGGTTTCACGGCAGCTGATTTCGGAGCCTGGTTCAATCTGCTTCTGCAGCCAGCTGCCCCTCGATCCAGTCGATAAATGCCCGCACGTGTGGTCGTTTCAACTGCTCCTTGCGGGCGACCAGGTAGTAGGCAAAACGTGAAGGCCAGGGCCGGTCCACGGCCACCACCAGGCTGCCATCACGCAGCCCTTCCTCGGCATGTTGCGCCTGTACTAGGGCGATACCTTGACCACTCGCGGCCGCACTTAGCAACAGAAGCTCCTCGTCATAACTCGGCCCGCGCCGGCTGCGGCTGTCGGGCTCGAAGCCATGGGCCTGCAGCCACAAGGTCCAATCGGCACGGTCGGCATCCTGCAAACGCCTTCGCCCACCACACCGGCTACCGGCGCATGTTTGCGCCAGATCTCCTGACCCTGGGCATCTTCATGCCGCAGCGCTTTTATGACGGCGACCTGCAGGCCCTGGCCGGGCAGGCGCGGCTGGTCGGTGAAATCGACCGCCTGGGCTTTGCCGCTGCCTGGGTGCGCGATGTGCCGTTGTTTGACCCGGCCTTCGGTGATGCCGGTCAGGTATTCGACCCGTTCACCTATCTGGCTTACCTGGCCGCGCAAACCCGGCATATCGCCCTGGTGACCGGCAGCGCGATCTTTGCCTTGCTCCACCCGATCGACCTGGCCAAGGCCGCCGCCACCGTCGATACCTTGTCGGGCGGGCGCTTGGTGCTGGGCATCGCCTCGGGCGACCGGCCCGTGGAGTTTCCCGCCTACGGCCTGGACCACGGCAGCCGCGGCGAGCGCTTTGCGCACAGCGTGGACTACTTCCGCCAACTGTTGGCCGAGCACCCAGGGCCTATCCAGTCGCCGTTGGGCCAGCTCAGTAACGCCCGACTGTTGCCCAGGCCTGTGTCAGGGCGCATCCCCCTGGTGGTGACCGGCTCGTCGCGCCAGACCCTGCAGTGGCTGGGCGAGCACGCGGATGGCTGGCTGACCTATCCCGACGCCACCCATAACATCCTCGGGCCACGCCGCCTGGCCGAAAAAATCCGTGCCTGGCGCGAAGCGATCCCGGGTGGCGGGCTCCGCCCGCACATGACCAACGAATGGATCGACCTGGACGACGATCCCAACTTCCCGCGTACGCCACAGCAAGGCGGCTATGTGCTGCGCACCGGGCGCAACGGGCTGATCGACTTGCTTGGCGAATGGCGCGAGGCTGGGGTCAATCATGCGGCCTTGGGGGTGCAGATGGCGCGGCGCCCGGCCCGGGAAATCATTCAGGAACTGGCCGAAGAGGTATTGCCGCTGTTTCCGGCGCTGGCCGGGCCTGCGCCGCAGTCGCAAGACTGGTAAAGCGTGCCAGGCATCGCAGATGCACAGCAGACGGTATGGGGCTTGCCCGCGAAGCAGGCACCGCGGTGGATGGCACGCGCTTCGCCCGTGTTCGCGGGCAAGCCCGCTCCCACCCGAACCGTGTAGCCGGCAAGGCTAGCGCCAACCTGTGGGAGCTGGCTTGCCAGCGATGCGGCCGGAACAAGCACTACAAGGCAGTTGCTCTCACACGGGCACTGCTAGAACAGTGAAATGTGAGGTTTTCTACAGAAGCGGGCTTGCCTGTGGCATTGCCGCGAGCCACTGCATCATCAACCGTGCCAGCACTTGAGGCTGTTCAAGCGGGATCATATGTCCGGAGCCTTGAATGATCTCAAGGCGTGCTCCCGGGATCTGGCTGCATAAGGCTTCAGCCTCTTCAACTTGCCTCAGCGCGTCCTGCGCTGCTGCAATCACAAGTGTCGGGCACTGGATCTGATGAGGCCTCACACCCGCTCTGGTCAGCAGCGACTGTGTGGCAAATACCGCATGCCCCATGCGTGCCCCCATCTCACGAATCCTGCCAGTCAGGGTGGTATCCGCAGCACGCTGCGGATGCACCGACTGCCTGATGGCAGCCAGGCTCAAACCGCGAAACTGCCCGTGAGCCGACGCATCGACCGCCGCTTGTTTGGCTTTCTGCCGCTCGGGCGAATCTTCGCGCAGGGAGGTAGCGATCAGTATCAGGGCAGCCACACGATCTGGGCACTGCTGCACGATTGATCTCGCCACATAGCCCCCAAGGGAAAAACCAACGAGGACGAAACGAGGCGGCGCACTTGCCACGACATGTCGGGCGATCTGGGCAAGGGTTTGCCCCTTGAGCAGGTTGGCCCGGTGGACCTCACACGTAGCGGGCAGGCTCTCGACCACTTCATCCCAGAGTGTTTCGTCCAGCATGAAGCCTGGGATCAACACCAGGGGGAGCGCGTTTTCAGGGGGCATGTTCTTCACCAGGCAAATCCAGACAGCAGCATACGGGCCAACGCTGATCAGTTACACAGCGGGTCGCGCAACGCATCGGCAATGTGTGCGTACAACGCATCGGCGGCGCGTGAGCCTGCGGAGTCTCGACTGCGGGTCAGTACCACCTCCGCCACCGGCAGGTCCGGCAGGCCGTGCCGCAGGTCGAGCACCTTGAGGTGCGCCGGCAAGCTGCAGCGGGTGACCACCGCCACCGCCAGGCCACTGTCCATCGCCGTCAATTGGCCGCTGAGGTTGGGGCTGTTGTAGACCACGCGATACTCCCGGCCCAACCCGGTGATGGCGGCGAGTATCGATGTGCGCAAGCGATCGCTGAGCCCGTGCACCGCGATCGGCAGCGGGCTGCGCTTCCACGCCTCATGCTGCTCGGCGCCGCCCCATACCAGCGCTTCCCTGAACAGCAGTTCGCCGCGCGATGGCGCGTCACGGGTCAGCAGCGCCAGGTCGATCTGGCCACGGTCAACCTTTGCCCACAGGGTGGCTGAGTCCTCGCAGGCCAGGGTGACCTCAACCTCGCCGAAGCGGGTCATGAAACTGCGCAAGGCCGGCATCAGGTAGGTCGCGGCATAGTCATCCGGCACACCCAGGGTAACGCGCCCGGACACCGCACCGCCGTGCATCGCGTCTACCATCGTCGAGTGGGCCTCGAGCAACTTGCGCGCGTGGCCGAGCAGGTCATAGCCGGCGGGGGTCAACGACAGCTGCCGAGGCTCGCGCTTGAACATCGGCCGGCCGAGGCTGTCCTCGAGCTTTTTCAGCTGCATGCTCACTGCCGACTGGGAGCGAGCGACCTGACGCGCGGCTGCCGTCATCGACCCGCTGTCCACCACGGCCAGAAACGTGCGCAACCAGTCGATCTGTAAATCCTTGGACTGCATGGTGGCGCGCTACAATTCGATAATCGAATGCCTTGTATAACAGATATTCGCTTTTCTGGAGTATCCCTGTGCCAGCAAACTTGTCGCTACAACGACAGCATCAGCACAGCAGTGAGTACGTCCCATGCCCCACCTGCACACCCGAAGCGAAATCTTGCGAGGCGCCAAAGATGCGCTCCCGGTCATGTTCGCGGTCGCGCCCTACGCCATGGTCCTCGGCGCACAAGCCTCTCAGGTCGACCTGTCTTTGGCTGAAGTGGGCGCGATGACGGGCCTCAACTTCGCCGGGTGTTCGGAGTTTGCCGCTATCAAATTGTGGGCGGCGGTTCCGCCAATGTTGACGATCGTGCTCATCACCCTGCTGATCAACAGCCGGCACATCGTCATGGGCGCCGCCTTGGCGCCGTTTCTCCAGCACCTGCCTAAACGCAAGGTGATTCCTGCGTTATTCTTCATGGCCGACGAAGGGTGGGCGATCAGCTACGCCGACACCCTGCGCCGTTCGCAGGGCCAGCAACTGCCAGCGTTCAGTTGGCCGTACTACTGGGGCGCCTGCCTGCCCTTCTATCCCGTCTGGGTCGGTTTTGCATTGATCGGCGCGGCAATCGGCCCGGCGCTCGGCAATATTGAAGCTTATGGCTTTGCCATGGCCTTTCCGGCGGTGTTCATCGTGCTGCTCAGGGGCATGTGGAAGGGGCCGCGGCTGGCGTGCGCGTGGCTGGTCAGCCTGCTGGTGGCGATTCTGGTGTACCTGACGGTGCCGGGGGCCTGGTTCGTGTTTGCCGGCGTGATCGCGGGCATGCTGTTTACCTACCTACGGGAGGTCATGCAATGATCAGCACAGCGGCTTTGCTGACAATACTGGGCATGGCCTCTGCCACCTATGCAACACGGTTGGCAGGTTACCTGTTGCTGCGCAAACGCAAGCTCGGGCCGCGTGCCCGGGCCGTCATGGAGGCAGCACCTGGCTGCGTGCTGATTTCGGTGATCGCCCCGCACTTTGTCTCGCCTCATCCTGAAGAGTTGATTGCGCTGGGCATCACGCTGGTTGCCGCATGGCGATTGCCGATGCTGTTCACCGTCGCGATTGGCGTGGCGTCGTTGGCGGTACTGCGATTGTATTGGCAGTGAGAACCTGGATTTTGCCCTTCTGCGCGATAAGGACGCTGCATGCTCGTCAACTCGGTCCGCCTAAGCCCCTCCCGCTCCAACTTCGAGTGACTGATCTGCTTAAGATAATGCGTGTAAAACAGCCGCAACCATGTGCTCTTCACTGATTGTTCCGTCGACCCGCAACACTGCAGACTTCTGCTCTGCCAACCACGCCTCGTGCCACGCTCGGTTGCGCCCCGAGAAGTTAGGGTCGTCATACTGCGAGGCCCATTCGTGGAAGGCCGTGTGGATCCCGTGCATGTCGCCACCCGGTGCAATCCGATCGCCAAAGCGCTCTTTTTCACGCGCGGCCAGCCGGTCGAGGCGAATGGGCGTGGGGGTGACGACGAACACGGTCAGGTCGACGTGCGCAAGCAGGGCATCGCCCCACACCATGCAGGAACCGGTCAGTACCCAATCTTGGTCACCGAGCTGCTGCTGGATCACTTTCACGCGGTCAGGGACAGGCCGCTTGGTCGTGAACGGTGGGTCGGTGGGCATCCAGTAAGCATCATCGACATCGACATGCCGCGCACCCAGCACGGTCGCGAGGTTTTGACCCAAGGTGGTCACACCGGCACAGGAAGCACCCGTAATGTAGATTCGCAATTGTTCCTCCATGAATGCACGTCGAATTCGGGGCCGCACTATACACCCGACCTGCGCAAGGCGCTGAACCCGACGGCTGGCATCGGGTCAGCGTCAGGAAGAAAAGGCAGCCTCAACGCTCCATGACATAAGTACCCGGCGCAGGGCAAAGCGGCCGGTACTTGCGCGAGCCCAGCTTCTTTGGCGCTGCCAGGCTTTCGCCAGAACGCTGCCCAATCCATTCGCGCCAATGCGGCCACCAACTGCCTTGCTGGCGCTCCCCGGCGTGCTGCAGCCAGGTTTCCGGCGCCTCGGCGGCGGCGGGCGCCGCGTAGTAGAACGACTTGGGGTTGCCGGGTGGGTTTACCAGGCTTTGCAAGTGGCCGGCATTGGACAGCACGTAGGTCGTGTCCTCGCCAAACAGCCGGGCGGTACCGTAGCAGCCTTGCCAGGGGGTGATGTGGTCGGTAGTGCCGCCCACCACATAGGCGCCCACCGTTACCTGGGTCATGTCGATCAACTCGCCGGCAATCTCCAGCGTGCCGGGGTTGCTGTAGGGATTTTGCTGGATGAGGTCGAGGTAGTCAGCGTGCAGCTGAGCGGGGAGCCGCGTGGTGTCGTCGTTCCAGGCGAGAATGTCGAATGCCGGCGGCGGGTTGCCCAGCAGGTAGTTGTTGACCCAGTAGTTCCAGATCAGGTCGTTTGGGCGCATCCAGGCGAACATGCGGCCCATGTCCTGGCCACTGAGCACGCCTTTGCGCCGGGAGCTGGCCTTGGCCGCGCGCAAGGCGGACGGCGTGGTGAACAGCCCCAGGGTGGTGTCGTTAAGCGCCGATGCCGTGTCGAGCACGCACACGGCCCAGGTGGTATTGGCCACCTTGTGGCCCTCGCCACGGGCTGCCAGCCAGCCCAGGTAGGCCGCCAGGGTGATGCCGCCCGAGCAGGAGCCCCACATGTTCACATCCGGGCTACGGGTAATCCGGCGCGCCACGTCCACCGCCTGATCGAGGCACAGCGCGTAATCGGACAAGCCCCAGTCACAGTGCTCGCGGGTGGGGTTGCGCCAACTGATGACGAACAGGCTTACGCCGCTGTCCTGTATCCACTTGACCAGGCTCTTTTCCGGCGACAGGTCGATGGCGTAGTACTTGTTGATTTGTGGCGGCGACATGACCAAGGGCCGGGCAAAGACCTTTTCGGTGGTGGGCGCGAACTGCAGCAGCTCGAACATTTCACAGCGAAACACCACCTCGCCCTTGGCCGTGGCGATGTTTTCACCCACCGTGAATGGCGTACTGTCGACCTGCCTCGGGAGGCCACGGTTGTTCAGCATGTCCTGGCCGAAGTGGCGCAGGCCTCTGGCCATGCTCATGCCGCCCGTGTCCACCAGTTTGCGCAGCGCCGTGGGATTGGTCAGCGGGGAGTTGCTCGGTGCCAAGGCATCGGCCAGCAGCGCTGCGACGAAGCGGGCGCGGCTTTTTTCCAGCGGGGCCAGGTCGGTGGCCTCGATGAAGCGGGTAAGCTCTGCCTGGCCAGCCAGGTAGCTCTGCAACAGTGCGCGCAGGAAGGCATTGGATTGCCAGGCCGGGTCGGCGAAGCGCTTGTCCTTCGGGTCTGGCGCGATGCTGGTGTTGCCTGCGACGATGCCGCGCAGCGCCTTAAGGTAGCCCCCCACATGGGCACCCGCCGTGAGCGGCGAGGTGCCCACGGCCTTGAGCAGGTAGCCGGCTGAACTGGCCAGGTCGGCCGGGCGCATGCTGACCAGGGGGTTACCCGCCAGGGGCTGGCTAGGGGTGATGGTCTCGTTCGTTTGCGTGGATCTGCTCATGGCGGCTCTTGATTCCGGGCACGGTTGTGTTGTGCTCCGACTCTAAGGCAGCCGTGGCTGCGGCCACTTCTCATCGCACGACAGCGGTTTTTCACTTCATGACGGGGGAGCGATCTGACCGAAAGCACCGGCAAACTCGGTGCCATCCACGCTATGGTCAACACGACTCCCCGAAAGAGCAATCACGGCTAGGCACCTCGATGCCTGGACACAGGATGCTAGCGCTCACCGCACCTTCCAGAGGCTCCGTTCGTTGACTGACTTACAGCACAGCCCTACCTACGCAAAACGGTTCGAAGCCGTGCTTGCCTACATCGACAACCATCTCGAAGATGACCTGTCGGTGAATGCACTGAGTCGCATCGCCAACTTCTCGGCGTTTCACTTCCATCGGCAGTTCACGGCGTTCATGGGTGTTCCGGTTTCACGCTATGTGCAACTGATGCGGCTTCGACGCGCGGCGCACCAATTGGTCGCCTCGCCCGCAACGTCCGTGCTGGAAGCCGCATTCGGCGCTGGTTTCGAAAGCCCCGAAGCCTTTTCCAGAGCCTTCAAGCGTGCCTTCGGCATGGCGCCGAGCGTGTTCGCCAAGGCCCCGAACTGGCAGGCCTGGGGTGCGGTATTCGTTGTTCCTCATCGTTCCAGGAGTATCACCATGCAGATCCGTATCGTGGATTTCACCGAAACCCGCGTAGCCGCGCTCGAACACCGAGGGGCGCCGGCCCTGGTCGGCGAAAGCGTCGCGCGTTTTCGCCAATGGCGCATGCACAGCGGCCAATCGCCAGTGGCCAGCTGCCGCACCTTCGGCATCCCCTACGACAACCCCGACACCACCCCAGCGCACGCCTTCCGCTTCGCCGTTTGCGGCGAGATAGACGAGGCTGTGCAGCCCAACGATTTCGGCGTGCACGAACGGGTTATCCCGGCGGGGCGCTGTGCAGTGATTCGGCATAGCGGTTCGCCTGACTACATTGGCGAAACCCTCTACCCGCTTTATCGTGACTGGTTGCCGTCGAGCAACGAAGAGCTGCGCGACCATCCGCTGTTCTTCCATTACCTGAGCGCGTACCCGGAAACGCCCTTGGAGCAATGGCAAACGGATATCTACGTCCCGCTGAAGTAGGCCGTGCCATGCCCGCCCGGTGCCGGGCCACCGAGCCCCCACCCATGAGCCTCTTCGATAAAGTGCAGCACTGCACGCGAACGCTCGTCAATCCGTGAAATCAGCGAAAGTTCACTGACCATTTCCGCTTGAGCCAGGGGCACGATGCGGATGCCCGGCATGGTCAGCCGGGTCATGGTTTCGGGCACGATGCTCAGGCCGATGCCGGCGGCCACCAGCCCGGGAATACTCATCAGCGACGGCACATACATGATGTTCTGCGGGTGCAACTGGTGCTGCCGGCACGCCTGGAGGGTGTGGGAGGTCAGGCCGATGCCGGTGCTGTCCTGGAGAAACACGAACTTTTCGTGACGCAGGGTCGACAGGTCCCCGCTGAAGCGGTCGGCCAATTCATGGTTGTCCGGGATGAGCAGGACGAGCCTGGACTGGCTGAATGGGTGGGTACGCAAACGGTCCGGCAGGTGGTCCTTGAACACCCGGGCAAAGGCCAGGTCGAGTGTGTGGTCGAGCAACATGTCGAACTGCGCGCGAATACCGGCGTCGACCAGCGACACCTTGACCTCGGGGAACGTGCTGAAGTAATGCCGGAGCAATTGCGGCAAATTGGCTTCGAACAATGCCGAGTGGTAACCGATGTTGATTTCGCCCACCTCCCCCCGCTTGGCACGCCGGGCCGCGGCCATTGCCCGTTCGCTGGCCTCGATGGACTGCCGCGCGTGAGGCAGGAACGCCTCGCCGGCAGCGGTCAACGCCACGCCGCGGTTCTCCCGCCGGAACAGCGTCAGCCCGAGCTCAGACTCAAGCGTTCGCATCAACTGGCTCAGTGCCGGTTGTGCAATGCCCAGTTGCTCAGCCGCCCGGCTGAAATGCTGCAGGTCAGCGGCGACCACAAACGCTCTCAGGTGACGCAGTTCCATAATCGCTACTCATAAGGCTGGCTTATCTATTTATCGTGATTTCGATAATTATTCTGCAAGCAGGATGCGCTAACGTCTATTCACTTCGACGATTCCTTACCACTGCACTGCCCGGGCGGAATCGTATGGGTAATCCGACACCATAAAAACAATGACGAGCCCCCTTATGAGCACAATCAGTGACGCGCCTCATGATTCGCGCATGCCTCGCAAAGCGGTGACCGCCGCGACCATTGGCACAGCCCTGGAATGGTTCGACTTCACGTTGTATGGCGCGATGTCCGCGACCATTCTGCCGAAGTTGTTTTTCCCGGCGATGGAACCCACCGCAGGCCTGCTCGCTTCGCTGGCAACGTTCGGTGTCGGCCTGGCCGCGCGGCCCCTGGGCGCCATTACCTGT
>Ga0105244_10001403_pt1 | contig 19559 bp, 18 predicted proteins | sample KBSM44metaG_FD_80423 | JGI IMG/M metagenome (GOLD analysis project Ga0105244, IMG submission 80423) | Miscanthus rhizosphere microbial communities from Kellogg Biological Station, Michigan, USA - KBS M4-4 metaG | ecosystem: Host-associated > Plants > Roots > Rhizosphere > Soil | place... | reverse complement strand
GCGGACTGTTAATCCGTATGTCACTGGTTCGAGTCCAGTCAGAGGAGCCAAATTCTTATTTTCATGCCACTTTGCGAATCCCTATGTGATTCGAATTCAATGAGTTAGCGTGAAAATTCTTCCCGATGCATTTTCAGTTTTCCCTCCGCATCGGGAGAATTTGGTGGTCAGATTTGGGGTCAAGTTGGTTCGATGACGGGGTAACCCCCAAATGTCTCTTAACGACTCAAAAATCCGCAACTTAAAACCATCCCCACAACCCTTTAAAGTTTCCGATTCTCACGGCCTATACCTTTTAGTCAATCCAGGCGGTTCACGTCTCTGGTATCTCAAATATCGTATCAATAGAAAAGAATCTCGTCTCGGCTTGGGTGCCTATCCTGATGTCTCTCTGGCTGATGCTCGTCAACAGCGTGACGGTATCCGTAAATTGCTGGCGCAGAATATAAACACAGCACAACAGCGATCCGCTGAAAAAGCCACGGTATTACCGGGAGAGACCTTCAAGACTGTCGCGCTGAGCTGGCATAAAAGCAACAGATCATGGTCAGAGAACCATGCCACCCGTCTGCTTGCCAGCATGAACAATCATATCTTCCCGATAATTGGACACCTGCCAGTCACAGAACTGAAAACCCGACATTTCATCGACCTGCTGAAAGGAATTGAGAAAAAAGGTCTGCTGGAAGTGGCGGCACGCACTCGGCAGCATATGTGCAACATCATGCGTCATGCCGTGCATCAGGAGTTGATAGAGCATAATCCGACTGCCAATCTGGACGGTATAATCGCCCCTCAGGTTAAACGCCACTACCCTGTCCTTCCCTTGGAACAACTACCAGAACTGTTAACCCGTATTAAAGACTACAAGTACCTATGCTGTTGCCCAATTAGCATATGGTGTTTTGTCTCACAAACGTCGTCAGTTAATTAATAACCTGCGGCATCGCATAGATGCCACAGGAAGATATAAAATCCAGAGCATTAGTGTTTATAAAATATTAACCTCACTCTAATGCTTCGTCTGACAAATAATATATTTTCACCACCACTGCTTCAGCAGTGCGTTATATTCTGATTTTAATTCATTAATGACACTATCTGCAGGGGGTATTCTTTTGTCTAGGTTATTCCAAATGAAAAATCGACCTTTTTCTGTGTATAGATCATAACCCAACCTGTATTGCGGAATGCCTTCATTATTTTTCACGATATTAGCAAAAGACTCTTTGCCGCCCGGATTGTTCATTCTTCCAAACGTGGTCCTCATATCTAAAGATTCATAGACCTCATAAAATTCGTTTAGGACTTTCTTTGATATTCCTAACTCGTCGGCAACCAAAAACAAGTTAGTAATACTATTCATTTTTTTCATATTACTCTTACCACGCAGTAATTGATTAATAATTCTCATCTGACCATCATGTGTTGCTGAATAGACATCGATCGGTAGAGCTAAATTATCAAAAATCCGAGATTCGCGTGCCCTGTCGGATAAAGCTTTTCCGGCCAATGTAGTAAGACGGGGAACCGTCTGGTTTTGATTCGCTGCCATGGATCTAGCAGCAGATGTTGCCCCTCTGCCTGACAACCCTGTATTTTTGATATTCCCCAGACGGTTCCTGAGTCTCTGAGTCCCCTTGGATAAAGCAAGTCTCCCCCCCGCCGCAAAGCCAGCAATACCTGTCGCCATCGAGACCCATCCCAGGATCCCGGAGGCTTCAGGGGCAGCATTCTCTGTCGCACCGGTAGCGATAGCCGCCACGTCTGAGGCCACCCCCAGAGTGCCCACTACCAGCGCTACGCTCGAGGCTGAATTGATTGCTGCCATGACACCACCGGCTGCCGCTATTGAGGAGCCACCGGTAAAGGCTGCCCCTATCAACCCCAAAATTCCCAGCCCTATACCCAATACCCCCTGCCAGCTGATATGCCCCGTAGGGTCGATCCTGTTTACCGGGTCCCCCAGGCAGTAGGCGTATGGGTTTATGCCACCGGCCCCGAATGGACTCAGGCTATCCGGGCAGTTAAAACGCATCAACACCGGATTATAGGCCCGGTAGCCGTTCCCCAGATGGTAGGTGCCACTCACTGGATCCCGCCGCTCACCGTTAAATCCGGGCAGCAGCGCCGGCGCCTCGCCGTTACCGTAAGGTGTCCAGCCGTGCAGTTGCCCGCTTTCCTCCGTATGGCGTGACCACAACAGGCTTTCGTGCTGGTCGCCCGCGATCAGCGTCAGGCCGTTGCCGTCCTGCATGCCCAGGCACCGGTGCCCCAGCTTAATAAACCGCCCGTTATGTCCCTGCGAGGCTATCACTTCGTTCACCAGTTCATCGCCGCGATAGTACAGTTCGTGTTCGTTCGCCCCGTCAACACGCTGACTCACCAAGCGGTTCAGTGCATCATAGCCGTATATCCCGCCGCTACCCTCGCTGTCACTTACTGCTATCAGTCGGCCGGTGACGTCATAACGTAGCATACGGCCTGCTTCATCCCGGGTCAGCCGGCCATTTGCGTCATACTCCAGCGTCAGGGTTGCAGGGTAGCCGGCATGGCTGTGCGTAACCGAAGTCAGTTGGGTTGGATCGGCCGGGTTGCCATAATGATAGGTCGCCGTATCAGCGCTGCCATCTTCCAGGGTGGTAATGACCGTTGTCAGATTGTTCAGCGCATCGTAGCTCCAAGCCTGCGCCGACACCGGATGACCGTAACCGTCCGGAACCAGCCGTGAGCCACTGGCAGCGTAACCGATCAGCCGGTTGCGTTCGTCATACTGATAACTTTCGGTTCGGACCGGCTGGCCGTCGTGCAGCGTGACGCGCTCCGCCAATTGCCCGTTGGCCCGCCAGCGCTGGGTAATGCCGATTTGTACTCCCGTACTGTCTGTGACGGTCCGGCTGATCTCACGGCCAAAGTCGTCATAGGTGAAAGCTGTATCCAGCTGGGAGGACGAGTCCGTGGCACAGATCTTTTGTGACACCGGACGACCCAGCGCATCATACGTCAACGCCACACTAAGTGCATCGTCCTCGATGGCGATAATGCGTCCGCACTCATCACGTACATAGCGCTGTATTTTGCCGGCAATGTCGGTATAACTGACCACCTGCCCGGCTAAGCTCCAGCGATAGGATGCCCAGCGATCGCCGCCCTCCGTACCGCTGCGCTTTTCGGTTGCTAGGTGTCCTGCTGGAGTCCACGTTTGGGTAAGCCCGACTCCACTTTCCTCTTGCGCATATACCGGGAGTCCGGTTTTCAGATCATACTCGAACGTCTGCTTGATGCCCTCTCCAGTCAGTCGGCTAGTCACGTACCCCAGTTCCGGAATGCAGGTATAGTACAGTATGTCTTCGGCTGGGGTGGTAACCGAGGAAGGGACCGGAGCTGCCCCTTCGTAAGCGAAGACCGTAGTACGCCCACCGCTGATACTGCGCGTCAGTCGTCCCAAACTATCAAAGGATTGGGTACCCAACAGCCAAGTTTTGCGGTTGCCATGCGCATCAGGACCGCTAACCGTGATACTGGTGACCGAATCGCTGATCAGATAAGGGGCATAGGTTCTTGTGACTTTGCTGCCGTCTGGCAGGGTCTGACTAGCCACCCGCCCTCGGAGATCATAAGTGTATTGCGTCACATTGCCCAGCTCATCCATTTCATGGCGTAACCGTCCCAATCCATCATATGCGTACGTACGACGACCAACTTCTTTTCCGCTGGCATCTATGCTGCTTTCGCTTACCAGGTGCCCATTTAGGTCATAGTGCGTCAGAATCTTCCCGCTTGACTGAGTTGATCTTCCTTGGGATCCCTGTAGGCTCCGGAGCGACGTCAACTGAATTGGACAGACATGCTGCAGCGTTGCCGTACCATCGTTAAATACCGTGCGACTCGTATTTCCCCAACCATCGTAAACGTGTTGTGAGGTCAGGTTTATTTTTTCGGCTGGCGTGCCCACATGGGTGATCCAGTCGCTACCATTAATCGCTATGTTCTCACCCAGCACGTTATAAACAGCTGACTGAACCTCATACCATTCCCCCGAAGTATCAGCATCATATTTTTCCTGACATACCTGACGCCCGCTACCGTCAAAGCCAGTGCGGGTTGCATTTCCCCGGGGGGCAGTTTCGATGGTCTGAGCAAGACCGTCCGCAAGACGATATCCCCAGGTGGTGGTACTCTCGTACTCTGTGCCGGGACACAGAGTACAGGACAGGATCCGTCCCAGCCCGTCATAGGTATACCCCTTAGAGATACCCTGCGCGTCTATTTCCCTCAGTAACGCACCCGAGAGTGAAGATTGTTCACTTACCGTACTGACTTGGAGTTTGTCATGCCCCGTAAAGGTGACTGTCTGTACCAATCTGCTGTCACTGACCTCAGTGGAAAACGCCTGCGTTGAAGAATACGTCAGGGTACGGTCGGCGGCGTCAAATAGCGTGTCGATGATGGCGGTAATACGCCCGAAATTGGCGCCAGGTTCGCTGCAGTAAGACGTGTTGCGCCGTTGCAGCAACACATTGTCCCAGAAGTCTGACTGGCTTTCCTGCACGACACAGGTCGTTCCCCCCAGTCGGGTGTAGGTGTATTGCGAGTTTTGTTGTGGTGCGTCATAGCCCGTCTGAGGTGGGATGATTGTTTGTGATTTCATAAAGCGGACAAAGCCATTAGGTTCGGCGGGGCATCCATCTTCACCGCTGGCGGGATACCAGGTCGTCAGGGTTTCCGTACCGTCTGGTGCCACTTCACGGGTTGGGTTGCCATGGATGTCGAACTCAGTCAGAGTCACTTGGCTGCGGCTCCCCTGTGCGTCGCTCCAGGTTTCCGTTTTTTCCATCGGTAGTTGGAATTGGGGAGGTTGCGCATCAATGAACGTATAGGGCACCGCATAATAGGTCATCTCTGTGCGATAACGGCAGTCTCTCCGCTGTACCTCTTCGGCTATCTGCAGGTGATAGTTGTTATAGATGTACTCGGTGGTTACTGTCACGTTGTCGCTGATGACAGTGGCCGTCGAGCCGTAGACATAATCGGTGAGGGTGGTATAGAGATAGTCGCTGTCCGCGGACCAGTCGCCGAAATCGCCGTTATAACCAAGGAAGTTATGCTCTGTATAAGCGTAATACGTCAAAGTCTCGGGCTGCCCGCCGCCGGGGTTACGGGTGTGGGAGAGTACGGCGGGAAGTCGGGCCAAGTCACCCGCCGCATCAGGGAAACGCAACCCCTGCTGCAGGCTGTAAGTCACATAGTCTGTCATACCGGTCGGATAGGTCACACCGGTCAGCAACAGAGAATTTCCGCCTTCAATAGCATCGTAACCGAAGCGCCATGTCAACGTTTCGCCGTCAGCACTACGGCGTGTCACCGCGTCGAGCTGATCGTCGTTGAGTAGTTCGAAAGTAATGCGATACTCTTCCTGTAAATCAGGCCAAATTGTCATCTCAGGGACTATGCCATAGTTACAGCGGCATAGGACCGTAGTCTCATCGTCTATACGGCTGAGCAATGGGTACTGCCCGTTCCAGTCCCAGGTCAGCGTCAGCACGTATCCTAGAGGCGAAGTGAGGGCGGTAAGTACAAAGGTATTTTCTCCGACCAGAATCAACGTTTCCCGTTTGCCCTCCTTCCAGACAATCGTATAACCATCAGAATCATCGTTACCGTTAGTATAGGAAAAACTGAAGTTGTTCAGCTTTTTATTGATGACAATATCGGAGCCAGGAATAACTTTGTATTTTTCTCCGTTGCTCAGTTCCAGAAGGCTGGACTTTTTATCGAACTGTGTAATTCCACAGGAAAAACCGGTACCAAAACCAGAATTTTTGTCGTTCAACGGAGAGTAAATCAATCCCAAAGCTAAGTCTGGCCCTAGCTGGTTATTACCAACGAAACTGGCCATAGGAAAGTTGACCATAAACTGTCCTGTTCGAGGATCAACTTGCGTCTGTAGTGCACTGAAAAAATTAGTAGACTGCGAAGTAAAATTCTTAGTCATTATGACCTCCTGTTATATTGTGAAGGCATGAAATTACTACTCTATTTTAAACACCATCCGATTATTTAATTTTCAGAATTTGCAACGACGCCATTAATAAATAACGCCCCGATATTTCCTTTGTTTGAAGATGCTGATATGGTTATTTTACCAGTGTTTCCAAAGTTGTCATATACAATGACGCTAGATTGGATTGTGTTCGGCCAGCCGTTTCTGGTCCACACCTCCCCACCGTAAAAATATGCACAGTGTCTGAAATGAAGCATGGATACGCTAACAAAATTACTCGATACAGTGTTGCTGTACACCCCTGATTGAGCTAACAATCTTAAAATATAAGCACGATTATTTCTATTATTACCGTAAATACTGAGTCCCAATCCTTTACCTGTATTCCATCTAACCCCATAGTACTCCGCGTCGATAAACGCTATACTGGTATCGAAAACCTGTACTGGCATCTCTTCCTTTTCATCTTTTGTGTTAAAACCATAAATGATGTCGGCTGTGAAGCCATCGTTATGGCCATGCAAGGTAATATCCTCGATTTCTGCATGGTTTCTGATTACTTCTTTTTTAATGAAGTTGTGATTTTTTAAATTTTTTGAAGCGTATATTCTTAGTATTCCCCTATACATCTTGCCTTTATTCTTGGCTCCTTCTAATTCCTCGTAATCTGCAAACTTACGAAGGACGGAACAAGGTAAGTCTTCTCTTATAGCAACCATTCCATTGTGGTCAGACCACCCACCTTCAATAGTTAAATTGGATGGCACACTGTAATCAATAGGAGTGAGTGTTTTTACTGAAACTTTTTTTGGCGATTTAAATATACTACCAGAACTCCCACCAGGACCATTGAGTGTCTGCGTTCCCTGCTCTGAAGTGTCAAAGTTTCCTACAGCAGGGACATTTATACCCACAGAAACTAAAGCGGAATCATTACCGGATTGATATCTGTGTCGTAAATAAAGTTTTATTTCTGTTGTTTTAGTGTCATCCTCATCAGAATGTTGTAAATAATCATTGCTTACAGGACCTTCATAATCTCCAGGGGTATTAACCACCTCCCATGGAGAAGATATTGACTGACCATTGCGATATTCACAAAGATAGATAGACTCACGCAGCTCATTTTCTGAAAAATCTATGATTTTGTTATTTTTATCGATGATTTTACAGGTAATTGTTAAGGAGATAGTATTAAGTCCGTTTTCATAAATAAATACACCATCTGAAGAAACATTACTGAACTTGATATCTAGAGATTGTAATTTCCAAAAATCATCCCATTTACTCATGATAGCCTCCGTTTGATTACTCTCTGTTTATTGTTTTGTTGCAACTGGAAGAGTTTTGAAACTCTACTTTTAAATTGCTTAAAGATTCGATTGTGACTCTTGCGGTTTTATCTTTATCAGATTGCGAAAATGAACAGTAGAAGTTATTATCAATAGAATAGTAGGAACCACCGTTTTTAAATCGGACATGCCAATAATTCCTTTTATCTTGGTCATAACTAAAAGACAGTCTAGGGATAAGAGTATCGCCAGCGTTTACATCATAATACTCTATTTCCACCTGTGTGCTGCTGTTGTTATCTTCTCTGTGTCTAAATAAAAACACTGGACACCACCCAGTAGCTCGATAAATTAATTTACCATATCCATTAGATCTACCATATTCACTTTTATTCATGGCGTTACTCCTTTTTTGTAAGCCTATATTCTACCTGTTTTGAGCTTGTTTTTATAACTCATATGCATCTTTTATTTCAATGGAAATAAAATCATGCAGGGATGAATTAAAGTTGATGTGTTGTTTTATTAAAAAATGGAAAACAATGTTCAGCAGTATGAAAGCCTGTGATATAAAAATGAAGGACCTTGAGGACGAAAATCCGTCTGAAGCAGATGTTTGTAGGCCTCATTCTGGATGATTGGGCACTGAAATACGTTATTGAAAAAGTTTTTAAGCCAATGATGAAGGAGGGCTGGAACGGCTTGAAAAAGATATGATGTCTGTTCAGGTTGAAGATGATGAGTATGCTGAAAATACGCTTAAGTTAGTTATTATTAATGGGCATCTTGAGAAAGTATTAAATAAAACTGAGATTCTGCACTGGTTGTATGATAATTGCCCTGACTACTCAGTGTCCGGCGGGGATGCGGGCTGCTGATGCAGAGCAGAACCGTTTACCACTGGCAGAGTCGGCGTGACGATCGGGCAATTACCCCGGACATCAAGGAAATAGCAGAAGCCCGGATACGCTATGGTTGTCCGCGCATTCATATCCAGTCACGCCGGGAAGGCTGGCTTGTAAACCACAAGAAAACCCACCGGATTTATTGCCTGGAAGGGCTGAATCTGCGCAGAAAGCGCACCCGCCGACATTTCAGTACAGCACACCGTCAGCAGCGCCCGATTCTGACGCATGTCGATCAGTGCTGGAGTATGGATTTTGTGTCGGATAATCTGTTCAACGGGCGGCGTTTTCGGGCGTTGACTATAGTGGATAATTTTAGTCGGGAATGTATGGCGATCCATGCTGGAAAATCTCTGAAAGGTGAGGATGTGGTCAGAGTCATGGAAGCCCTTCGGGTGCTGGATAATCGCCTGCCGACGCGTATTCAGACGGATAACGGCAGCGAGTTTATTTCGAAAAGTCTGGATAAATGGGCGTATGAGAACGGTGTTTCGATAGACGTCTCCCCCGTCCCGGAAAACCCACAGATAACCCGTTTATTGAGTCATTTAAGGGGAGTCTACGGGACGAATGCCTGAACATTTACTGGTTTTTGTCACTGGAGGATGCACAGGACAAACTCGACAACTGGCGTAGGGAATACAATCATGAGAGAACGCATTCATCATTAAATGACATGACTACGGCTGAATTTATCCGAAGTCTCCAGAAAGACGAAGATCTCTGATTTAGCACTGCACTGATTTTGGGCCAGGGCCAGGGTCAGTGCCCCGTGCTCAGTTTGTACGAATCTCAGCTCTATGCCTGGCGTAGCAAACAACAACAGCAAATGACGTCCTCTTAACGTGAAAGTGAACTCGCTGCTGAAAATGCCCGTCTCAAACACCAGTTGGCAGAACAGGCTCAAGAATTGGCCATTCTCCAAAAGGCCGCGACATACTTCGCGAAGCGCCTGAAATGAAGTATGTCTTCATCGAAAATAATTAGGCTGAGTTCAGTACCAAAGCCATGTGCTTCGTGTTGCCCGTAGCGGCTGCTATGCCCGGCAGAGACGGCGTACCGTCATTAATGCCCGACAGCGGTTCCGGCAGGATGCGACACCGTTGTCAGTGAAGCTTTCAGTCTGGCAAAACAACGCTACGGTACGCCCCGACTGGCAGAGGAGCTGCGTGCAAATTTTTTGTGATGGTATAGAACATAATGGCTTCGCTATGAAACGAAAGTACACATAATATTATTTTACGAAATAATGGTTTCCCTTCAGCCATTTAGACCGAAGGGGTTATTGGGTTAATATTCTATCCTGCCTAATTTATCAAATATTATGTTTCATCATCAACTTGCAAAAGAAAATTTAACCGCGCTAAAGGCAAGGTTTATATTTGTTAAAATATAAAAACAATGGGGTAAATTAGTAATATTTTTCGACAAGAGCCCATAATATCGCGGCCGTTTCTGAATCGAGAATTCCATCATAGCTGCTTTGCCTAAAATGCAGCTGGAAAGCTCTCAGTAAATTTTTAAATCCCTGAGTACTTGAGGCTTCATTTACATCGTATCCATATATTTTCAGTTTATTAATAACCTCCTCTCGAGGAGGAGTTCCTTCCTCCCAGAACTTATCAAAATATTTTTTCTTTGTAGACTCATCATACCAGGCTCCAATGCCAGATTTATATAGCTGATGCCATGGAAAAGCTGCCCCTGGATCACTTTTTCTTCCAGGGGCTATATCCGAATGACCGACAACATTTACTGGGTCAATGTCAGGATATCTGTTCAAAATATTCAATAATAAATCAATTAAAGCCAGGATTTGTTCGGGGTTATAGGATGGGAAAATAATTGTTCCATTCTCATCTTTTGCTTCGTTTACAATCTCAATACCAATTGACGTATCATTGAGATTAGTTCGGCCTCTCCAGGCACTTATTCCTGCATGCCACGATCTGTCATTCTCATCAACGAGGTTAAAAATCCTTACATCTTTAAACCCAGCAGCTACGTAAGTGGGGTCTGTTGGATCAGGAACCAAATAATGTGCACTAACCGACACACCAGTTAACGAAGAAATGGATGAAGAGAAGTTTTCTGCAGTATAGTGCATTATCAAAAAACGTTGTCTCTTATTAAAAGATTTAACTGAACGATAAGAATTATAGTCAATATTATTCATAACAACTCCTTTATCAAGTTCATAATATTATTTGATTTGACTATTGCATGAGTGTTTTACTTGCCTTATGGCGGGGGGTTAATTTGTAACAATCCCAGAATCACAATTAATCCCAACAACCTTCTCACCAGTTTCATTAGTCAGCAAGTAGCCCCCTCCTTTTGGATATGTCAATTCAAGCTGTTCAACACTTTCTATTCTATATTCAAGTTTTGATGTTTTCTTTACCACACCAACATTCCCGATTTTTATTTTAGGCTCAATTTTTTCGTTAGTGTAATTAAGCTTAAATGATACTAATCTTGGCATAAAGGAAGAACACCCATAAATAACCCCCTGTTGGCTATTAGTAAAGTCTTTACTATCAGCCTCGTCTTTCTCGAAAGACCATGATTCTCCAATGCCAGCGTGTACAGTATTAACTGATACTGTGAAGATTAACATAAATAAAAAAGGTGCTTTCCTTAACATTTTTACTTTTCCTCGTTAGGTTACTTAAACATAATTCTCGTTAATTTAAACTGCACTCAAACAAGATACATGGTACTTTTCTTTTTTTAAAGATAAGTAAGCAGTATCTTTTTTTTTGTATAATGTATTTATTTTGTGATCTCGTGCAAATTATAATAAATTTTATAGATATTGCTGAAGTTTTAATTTTATCTGATGAGGATCGCATCCAGAATTGATCCTAATCCTTTCCCTTTAAGAGATATTGATCTCCTCCCTGAAAACAGTGCCAGTCTAAACTGAAGTATCCGGTCTTTCTTTCATCTCACTGAGAGGCATATCAACCATGAAAAAGACCCGTTATACCGAAGAACAGATAGCCTTTGCCCTAAACAGGCCGAAACCGGCACTCGGGTGGAGGAAGTGTGAAGAAAGATGGGGATTTCTGAGGCTACTTTTTACAATTGGAAGAAGAAGTTTGGCGGCATGGGCGTGACGGAACTGCGTCGGCTGCGCCAGTTGGAGGAAGAGAATCACCGCCTCAAACGGCTGGTCGCCGATCTCAGTCTGGACAAGGAAATGCTGCAGGACGTCATCCGAAAAAAGTTCTGAGGCCGGTGCAGAAACGCGAGGCGGTCGAATACCTGCTGGCGGCGTACCGCATCTGGGTTCGCAGGGGATGCCGGCTGATGATGCAGAGCCGAACGGTCTACAACTACCGCAGCTGCCGCGATGACAGGGCCCTCACGCAGCGGATACGGGAGATTGCAGAAACCCGCATTCGTTATGGTGTGCAGCGGATCCATATCCTGCTGCGGCGCGAGGGCTGGCTGGTTAATCACAAGAAAACCCATCGGATTTACTGTCTGGAAGGGTTGAACCTGCGGTCAAAACGTCCGCGCCGGCACGTGACGGCCAGGCACAGGCGTATCCGCCCGGCCGTGACCGCTGTGGATCAGTGCTGGAGCATGGATTTCGTTGCTGATAATCTGTTCAACGGACGCCGGATCCGTGCGCTGACTGTAGTCGATAATTTTAGTCGTGAATGCGTGGCGATCAAGGTAGGCTAGGGACTTCGCGGTGACGATGTGGTCGCCGTGATGGAACGGATCAGGCAGACACAGCAGCGTGTACCACAGCGGCTACAGACGGACAACGGCAGCGAATTTATCTCGAAAACGCTGGATCAAACCGGGTAACGATGGACTTCTCACGCCCCGGGAAGCCCACAGATAACGCCCTGGTTGAGTTATTTAATGGCAGCCTGCGTGATTATGCTTACAATGCCACCGACAGAATATGAAAATCAATATCATCAACGGCTCAGAAGTGTCTAGATTATCCGTGGCGATTCAAAGGCTTTTGAGATTGCATCGTATAGAAGAGTCGGTAAGTCTAACATAATAGTTAGAAAAGCGGGTTACACAAATGATGCTTTAGGTTCTGGAGAACCGGGGATAGTTCTTCATGCTAGTAGGAACTCAAGAGTAATGGGGTTTAATTAAGGAGCCTCACACATAGGTTTCTTTAAAAAGGATAGAGCAAACGTTAAATTATTTAAGTCACCCGAGGAGTTATCCGATTATCTGAAAGATCGATTCTCTATTAGTCTTGATGAATCAAATCTCCCGTTGAATTTATTTGCTTTCTATGCTGGCGCTCCAGGAGGGTTAGCCGATAAATTTAGCAGAGCCTTCAATAGGAGAGTTATTTCTTATACAGAAGACACATTGATAGCAGAGGGTATTTCTAACATATTCAACAATCCAAAGGCTTCTTTATCCGCAGGGCTTTTGAGAGATACCTCTAAAATACTCCCACAAGTACACTACCCACCATATATAGGCTGACTGACTATAGCTTCCGACCAGGAAATTATCACTCCAACTTAAATCTATCGCAAGCACTCGATAAATTTTACTCCCCATAAATAAAATCCAATAAATTTTTTATATTAACATCATCCTCATTTACTCTTGAATATATTACAGATCTTTTTATAAAAAGGTCATCAGGAATGACATCTATATTTATCAAATCATGCCCACTGAAGTATTTAGATTTTAGAATATAATCTGGAAGTAATGCAAACCCACCTCCTAGCACTAGAGCCTCAACAATATATTGAGTATGTGGAAGGACTAGAAAATCTATTTCTCCTTCGAAACTATCTTTAATCACCTCCACTATCCTCCTATAAATATCAAGGTGATATAAATCATCATAAACTATAACTCTTTGTTTACTTTCTTTAACGCCGATAGTGTTCTTTAACTCGAAAAGTATCAGTGGAGTTATAGGTAGTTCATGGTAGATTAACTGCGAAGAAATAGGTGATGACGGGGTATATAAAATAGCTATATCTGCTTCACCTGAGGACAACTTAAGCAAGGCATCGTTTTTACGCTCATAAAAAAATCCAATATCCTTATAATTAAAATTATTTATATTTGAAATAATATTATCAAGCAAGCGGCACTCCAAACTGTCGGTTACTATGCTTATCCTTCGGTTCGATGATCTGATTACTCTCTCAATATTGGTGAACTCTGTCGTTCCTTGTAATTTTTTTAATGAGATATAAAGAGCTTGTCCTTTTTCTGTTAATTGCACCCCGGATTTATTACGCGAAAAAAGAACGCAGCCTAGGTTTTTTTCCAATGTTAATATTGACTTACTTATAGCTGATGCGGTAACGAATAATTTTTCGGAAGCGATTGTCAATGATTTGCACTCTGCAACCGAAATAAAATAACGATAGCAACGAGAAAACAGCATCCTTCCCATACTCGTTCTCCATAGATAAAAATCCAACACCCTCTCTTACATCTTATTAAAATAAAACCACCAACTCAGTCAAACCAAAATAAAATATTTACAAAAATACACATTAATATTAAAAACAACACTATCTTTACCGATGTCGTTAACTTAAAAAACCCACCGGATAGGGTTGCTCGCTAGTTTAAATGCCTTGGCTATCTGAACGTAATAGTTCCAGTCCCAACTAATGTTCTCGCCAATATAATCAACAACATCCACTGCGTGGCCTGTGATGTGGCGGCTTTTCATCGTCTGGCTCTTGCTACCGGCGCGCAATATTTCCCGCTGTCGTTCGGTGATGCCAAAGTCCACCGACGATAATGTCAAAGCAAGGCGAACGATACGCACCAGATCCGGGTTAACGTCGGCCAGTATGGCTTCGCTGTTACTGCTGAATTTAAAGTTATTTACCATTGGTAGATCCTCCGGTACGGCGTTTTATGATGGATAAAATGATTTCTCGTAGCTTGTCTGCACCAATGAAACCAATAACCGGGCCTATTGCCGGGGCTGCAGCCTCAGGCAATCCCAAAAAGGTCAACAACCCACCTAGGCTTAAGGCAATCAATGCGCATACGCAGCCGCCCATTAGAGAGTGAAGCCAGCGTTTGCCATCCCTGATGGACATCATTGCTGCAATGGAGAAAGCACTAACGGTGGTGTAAATCACAGGCGCGTTTTCCGTAATTAAGCTAATTACTTCAATCCAGATTTTGGGATTTGTTTGATAGCCCATAAGTCCCTCTATTTATGAAAATATTTTTTCTGAAATTTTTTTCATAGCACTCGAACTGAGTGTTAAGCGTCAGGCCTAAAAGGCAATACGGGCCAACCGATATCCTTCTTTAGTAGCGCGACGCTCGGCATCAGCCTCCAAGAGACTTGCCATTAATCTCGCCTCGGCCGCTTTCTGTTCAGCCCGTGCAGCACTAATTCCGTTTGTATTACGATAAAAAAGAGGAATAAAAAAACTCAAGCCGAGTGATAATGCATTATCACGAGAATCTTCAAATCTTGTGACTCCAAGCGAAACAGACACATCTGGGTAACCTTTACGTTGCTCCATAACCACAAAGCTGACAATCGGGCCGGAGTTACATCACGATTGGCTAATGCTTCACCCAACTGCGCCTGAGCCAAAGCAACATCCCTGTCAGCCTGCGCTGCCCCACTGCGAGAGTCACGCTTTCCCCACAATTCCAAAGGTTGCCTATAAAATGCAGTTAATTTACCCCATAAACCCATCTCTATCCCATGGAATTAAGTTCATCATATGATGAACTTAATTCCATGGGATAGAGATGGGTCCGTGTTACTCTTATTTTTTCATAAGTAATCAAAGTGATTTACTCAGTTTTACGTAGAGATCACCAAACTCAAAAAAAACTCGATTATTAGGATTAAAGATGCTTGAATTATTCAATAACCCAAACATGTGGTTGGCCCTCACTTCCCTTACAATATTAGAAATAATACTCGGAATAGATAATATTATATTTTTATCTATCGTTGTAAGTAAATTACCTTTTTCGCAACAAAGAAAAGCTCGTCAACTTGGCCTATTCTTCGCTATGTTAATGAGATTAGCCTTGCTATTTTCACTAATGTGGCTAACAAAACTAAATCATGTGGTTTTCAATATCATATCTCACCCAGTATCTATACGAGATATGGTACTCTTAATTGGTGGATTGTTTCTTATTTGGAAGGGTTGTACAGAGATAGTTAATATTTTAAACTTTAGAAAAGAAAAAGAGATAAAAAAACCACTGGGCTTTACTTTCGCCATTGTACAAATAATGGTTTTGGATATCGTTTTCAGCTTGGACTCAGTTATAACTGCCATCGGTATTGTTGACGAAATCATGGTCATGTCTATGGCTGTTATTCTCGCAGTTGGCGTCATGTTAATAATAGCCGAACCAATAGCAAAGATTATCGAGCGGCACCAAAGCATAAAAATATTAGCAATGGCACTGATAATTCTTATAGGTTTCACTCTGATTTTTGAAGGGTTACGAATTCACATACCTACAGAGTATGTTTACTTTTCTATGTTTTTCTCCCTTGTGACAGAGATAATTCAAATTAAAAACAAAAGAAGGTAGAGATTAATTTTCATGACCTACTTAAGAAATACATATCAATAATTTATCGGTAATATCGGAATGGTTAATGTAAGTTAAAAATCACAAAATAAAACTAAAAAATATTGTTCACCGACTTCTATCGCCCTTTCTCGCAATGCTGGAATTGCCTCATTGGGGGTTGAATGTCCAGAAACAGATGAGTTACCTTAATATACTTTGAGGCATCCTTTCTCGTCATTTCTGTCGCAAACAAGAAGAAAATGATAAAGAATCCACGCAAAGTATTTTATTGAATATAAACCCTCATCTATTTGTTTGGCGCGTTAAAAAGTCCTTAGCTAAATAGGAAAAGTCATCCTCACCACAAAGTCAATTCGCGATTCGGTAAACTACAGAGCCACCACGCGAAACTCCTCTAATATGCCCCCTTAAATTCCCAACTAACATTACCACCTACATATGCCACTACGTTCACCGAGTGACCTGTCAGATAGTGGCTTTTCAGCGCATTCCTTTTGACGGTCTGTACTATTGCACTCTTTAGCATGTGCGTTTTCATACTGGAAAAATTGTGGATAAAAGTCAAGTTAAATGGTTTCCTACAAAATAGAAGACTCAATCCCTTTATATTTTTCCAGTAATGCCTTTGCTATCGACTCCGTTTCTGCATCTGGATTTCCCGAGATATCATTTGGCCTAAAATGCATCTGGAATGAGCTGATGGTTTTCCTTGTTTCAAAATCCAGGACACCCGATTGAGGGATCTTGCTATATCCGTATTGGCTCAAAATATTCTGAATACTAGAAACACTACTTGGTAAGCCTAGAGAACGCCCTGCCAAATATTTCTTAACGGTATACTCATCCGGCCATGCACCAATACCAAGCTCAGCGAGTTTTTTCCATGGAAAAAGCGGGCCGGGATCTGACTTCCGCAAAGGGGATATATCACTGTGACCTATAACATTTTCAGGAGGAATGTTATTTCTTCCAACAATATCCTTTGCCAAAAGAGAAAGTGTATAAGTTTGATTCTCACTGAATGGATACCACGTTGCTTCCCCAAGCATATCTTCAGTAAAGCCTTTGTTGACAATCTCAATCCCAATCGAAGTGTCATTAATGCTGCTTCGATTTCCCCAATCACTTACGCCTGCATGCCAGGCTCTTTTTCCTTCAGGAACGAGTTGTAAAACCACGGGTTTTCCGTTTATGAATTCAGGCCTTGATGGTATTAAGTAGTGAGCACTAACTTGCCCTCTCGTCAGTAACTCTAACGACTCAGAGTCATCTACGGCTGTATAGTGAATTATCAGATGACGCATCCGAGCATCCTGACTTTTTGATATTTTTGATTTATCCAGATGATATCCTCTTTCTGTATCATTTTGTTTTATATTCGTTGAACAACCTGATACAAAAAATACCAATACTAAAAATAATATTTTCCACATATAACCTCCATGTTAAAAAAATTAATCCTCTGAAGAAATCAATAAGAAAGCATCAATAATGAAGTGTTAAAAATTTGAGATCTCCTAGTTTCATTATCACATCGTTTTTTGTATGAAAACGATTAGCTAAAGTAAATTTATGTCAATGTGAAGATATTGTATTTTTGGTGGTTGTCTCATGCATTCAAAATCTGAGATGGGCCCTCCCCAAAACCCTGCTCCATTCAGAAACAGAATTCCGGTATGATAGACACTCCCCTGAACGGAGGTGGTGCCGATGAAAAAGTCACGATTCACCGAAGAGCAGATTGTCTTTGCCCTCAAGCAGGCCGAACTAGGGACGTCCGTGCCGGATGTCTGCCGTAAGCTGGGCATTTCTGATGCCACGTTCTGTACGTGGCGTAAGAAATACGGCGGAACTTCCCCTTCTGAACCCAAACATATGCGACAACTGGAGGAGGAAAACCTGCGTCTGAAGACGGCTGGTTGCCGATCTCAACCTCGACAAGGCGATGCTACAGGACGTGCTAGCAAAAAAGAGCTGACGCTGGTACGTCTGCCTGAATGGGTCAGGGATTTACAGGCCCGTTACGGCGCCAGCGAGAGGCAGGTCTGCGCTGCGCGTTAGCCACAGCTCGTTCAGATATCGTTCTGTGCCCGCTGACGCCTGCGCATCGGTGAAATATCCGAAACACGGGTGCATTACAGTTACCGCAGAGTACACGTGATGCTCAGGCGGGAAGGCTGGCGCGATAGGGAGAGTCTGAAAGCTTTGACTGGCATACCTTTTCCTTCTTGTTGTCTGACCGCGAATATTCCTTTTCCGCCGACCGTTACGCGGCGCTATCATGACGCTGTTGCAGTGCCTTCAAAAAAGCGGTTTCCATATCCTTTAGCTTGTGCAGGTAAACTTCCGGCGTGCAGGGCTCGCCGTACACCGCCAGATAGTGAAGAGCCAGTTCACGGGCCTGCTGAGTCGGCTTTTGTTGCCTTAACAAGTCTTATTGTCCCTCTTTTGTTGGCAAGGCGCCCCACGGTCCGGGCGCAGAGTGGTTTAAGCCTTGACGTCAATGACCACGTTATCCTGCTTAAAGCCGTAACGGCTCAGCGGCTGGATTTCCACCGAGGACGGTTTGCCGTCGACCTTCACCTTCCTCTCTTCACCGGACATCAGATAATAGTTATCCAAGGGCACGGTTTTTCTGTAAGCGTGAAGCCAGCACCGTATGTAGCCATTAAGCCAGTGCTGGTAACTTAGACGCCCACCTGTTACAGACGGACATCTAAGTATGGAATCCCAATCCTGGCGAAAAGAACCCCGTAAACATTATCCCAATGACTTCAAGCTTCGTATGGTCGAACTGGCTTCCCGTCCCGGAGCCTGCGTTGCTCAGATCGCCCGTGAAAGCGGCGTCAATGATAACGTCATCTTCAAATGGTTACGGCTCTGGCAGGATGAAGGTCGTATATCACGCCGCCTTCCGGCAACAGTCGAATCTTCATCATCACCGACTATGCTGCCTGTCGAGGCGATACCTGATCCAGCACCAACCGGTGAGACGAACACCGACCCGGGTCAGTTCTCAGCGCTGAATGCCACCTCCTGTTGTGTTGAGTTCCGCCGCGGCAAAATGACGCTTGAGAACCCGTCACCAGAGTTGCTGGCCGTGCTGCTCCGCAAACATCATGCTTTTTATCCGCCCAGTCCAGACCAACATGAGCAGCAAACTGATCTATCGCAGTCATAACCAACTCCTTTTCACCGGGGATTGGTATGCATTCCACGTTCTTCGAAAGAAATATAGTCAGCAATTTGTCTGCATGCCCTGAGTATTCGTTAGCGAACGTAGAGCACTTACCGGCTCGAAAGCAAAGCGGCAATCATCAAACCACATGATTCTGACACAATATTCGTAACCAGTAAGCGCATACCCTGAATCACTTAAAAGTGTAACTCTCAGGGTTCGAATAACTATATCTGGCACAGAGCAGACTGTTAGAACACTTTGGACACAATCACGCTTCAGGCCGACTTTTTGATGCTCGTACTAGCTACCCTTCCTTTGCAGAGAACATCGTAGAACAATCAACACACGAAGCGAAGTGTTTAAATCCGCTTTAAGTAACCAGCAACTATTGGTGGTCATTCTGGTGGTCTTGACAGGAAGTTATTTTTATTTAGCTTAAATATTAGCCAGTTACTGGCAAAGGCGATCCCAGTCAGAGGAGCCATATTAGAGAAGCCCGCTTAAGGAAACTTAAGCGGGCGTTTTGTTTTTTGGCGTTTTTGATCGGCGATCCCCGCTGTCGCGGCCTGACAAATACCCTGCCGTTAACGGCTTCACCCCGGCCCCTCACTTCCTGC
>Ga0105244_10001399_pt1 | contig 19606 bp, 16 predicted proteins | sample KBSM44metaG_FD_80423 | JGI IMG/M metagenome (GOLD analysis project Ga0105244, IMG submission 80423) | Miscanthus rhizosphere microbial communities from Kellogg Biological Station, Michigan, USA - KBS M4-4 metaG | ecosystem: Host-associated > Plants > Roots > Rhizosphere > Soil | place... | reverse complement strand
TGTTCACCGACGTCAGCCTGCCCGGCATGTCCGGGGTCGACCTGGCGCGCCGGGCGCTGCAGCTGGCGCCCGGCCTGGAACTGATGTTCGCCTCCGGCTACGGCGACGAGCTGACCCGCCATCTGGAGTTTCCGGCAAGATCGTTGCAGAAACCATACGACATCGAACAACTGCAGAGCGCACTCGACCAAATCGCCAGGCGCCTGCGCGGCCCTGCCCCGTGATAGCGGCGCCCCGCCCGCGCGCCTGCGGGCGATAGCGCCAACCGTGCGGTGCCGGCGTTAGCAAAGCGTTACAATGAAGACACCGTAAACCGTCAAGCGTTAGCCTGGCGACCCTGCGGCCGCCATCCGGCGGCACAGGCATCGCGGCAGCCTGAAGCGACACATGATTCTTCCCAACGAGCCCAACGACGTCATGCCGGCCGCCTCCCTGGCGGACGACGCCATGCTCGCCACCGCCCCCAGCGCCCACGAGGAGTTACTGAGCGCGCGCGAGGCGCTGCGCCAAAGCCAGCTCGAGTTGCGCGCGCTGGCCAACTCCATGCCGCAGCTGGCCTGGATCGCCGAGCAGGACGGCACCATGATCTGGTACAACCAACGCTGGTACGACTACACCGGCACCTCGCCCGAGCAGATGGCCGCAGGCGCCTGGCGCGACGTCTACGCCCCCGAGTGTCTGGACCCGATGGCCCAGTTGTGGGAGCAGTGCCGTGCCAGCGGAGCGCCGTTCGAGCTGGAAGTGCCCATCCGAAGCGCCGACGGCGAGTTCCGCTGGTTCCTGACGCGCGCCAACCCGGTGCGCGGCAGCAATGGCCTGATCCTGCGCTGGTTCGGCACCTGCACCGACGTCGACCAGGTCAAGCGCGCGCAGGAAGCGCTGCGCGATGAAACCGCCGTGCTCGAACTGGTCAACCGCACCGGCACCGCGCTGGCCTCCACCCGCGACCTCCATCCGCTGCTGCAGGAACTGACCGACGCCGCCACCAGCATCAGCGGCGCGCGCTTCGGCGCCTTCTTCCATCAAGGCCTGGACGGCGACGGCGCGGCGGCCCTGCTGCATACGCTGTCGAGCGGCGCGCCGGCCGGCTTCGCTAGCTTCGGCGAACCGCGCGCCGCCGCCCTGCTGGGGCCGAACGCGGGCGGCAAGGCGCCGGTGCGCTGCGACGACCTGCCAGCCGAGGCGCGCCAGACGGCGCCCGGCCAGCCGCCGGTGCGCAGCTACCTGGCCGTGCCGGTGGCGCTAAGCTCGGGCACGGTGATCGGCTGCCTGTGTTTCGGCCACCCCGAGCCGGACATGTTTTCCGAGCGCACCGAGCGCATCATCGGCGGCGTCGCCGCCCAGGCCGCCATCGCGATCGACAACGCCCGCCTCTACCAGGCCACCCAGCAGGCGGCCGAGGAGCGCAAGGTGCTGCTCGACAGCGAGCGCCAGGCGCGCGCCGAGGCCGAGCGCACCAGCCAGATGAAGGATGAATTCCTGGCCACGCTGTCGCACGAGCTGCGCACGCCGCTGACGGCCATCCTGGGCTGGGCCCAGGTGCTGCGGCGGGGCAGCCGCGACCAGGCCGACCTGCACCGCGGCCTGCAGACCATCGAGCGCAACGCGCGCGCGCAGGCCCAGCTGATCGAGGATTTGCTCGACATGAGCAGCATCGCCTCGGGCAAGGTGCAGCTCGAAATGCTGTCGCTGTCGCCGTCGGCCATCGCCGCCGCCGCCATCGAGACGGTGCGCCCGGCCGCCCAGGCCAAGCACATCCGCCTGCACACCGAGTTCGAGGCGCTGGCCGGCATGGTCGCCGGCGACGCCAACCGCTTGCAGCAAATCATCTGGAACCTGCTGACCAACGCCATCAAGTTCACCCCGCACGGCGGCATGGTGACGGTCGGCGTGCGGCGCGAGGGCGACCAGGTCGCCATTTTCGTGCGCGACACCGGCATCGGCATCGCGCCGGGCTTCATCGCCCATGTGTTCGAGCGCTTCCGCCAGGCCGACGCCACCACCACCCGCCAGCACGGCGGACTGGGGCTGGGGCTGTCGATCGTCAAGCATCTGGTCGAACAGCATGGCGGCACCGTCAGCGCCGAGAGCGCCGGCGAGGGCCTGGGCGCCTGCTTCACGGTGCGGCTGCCGCGCCGCACCGGCAAAAACGAGGCGGCCGCCGGCGCCGACGGCCTGCCTTCTGCTGCAACGCATGATTTATCCGGTTTGCAAGTGTTGGTTGTTGACGACGAAGACGACGCACGGGAGTTGATCAAACGCATACTTAACGACTGCAACGCCGACGTGCTGACCGCCGCCACCGCCACCGAGGCGCTCAGTTTGCTGCAGCACGCGCGGCCCGACCTGATGGTCAGCGACCTGGGCATGCCGGAGGTCGACGGCTACGGCCTGCTCGACCGCATCCGCGCGCTCGGGCCGGCGCACGGCGGCGACCTGCCGGCCATCGCGCTGACCGCGTTCGCGCGCTCGGAGGACCGGATGCGCGCCCTCTCGAGCGGCTTCATGGCCCACATCTCCAAGCCCGTCGAGCCGAGCGAGCTCATCGCAAAAGTGGCGGCGATGGGCGCCGCGCACCGCCACGCGTGATATCCTCTGGTCGATAGGGGCGCCGCGTTGATGTCATGCGATAAACACAAGTAAGTATTATTTCCACACAGTACATATTTCCTCCTACTTTTAGACGCGGCACTGTCCTACAAGCAATCCGGAGAAGGCTTGTTACACTACAAAAATTCGCGGGATAGGGTTACAATTATTTCCGTACAGCAATAAGTTACAGATGTGTGCGCCGCAGCACAGCGGTTTGCTATATTATCGATTTATTATGGGCGTTTTCCCGGCCATTCCGGCCGTTTTAAGAGACAGACAGAGACAAATATGCCGAGCCGAGACGAAATTCTGCACGCCAAGATCCTGGTGGTGGATGACAGTGCCGACAACGTCGACCTGATGCTGGAGATCCTGCGCGAAGCCGGTTATACCAATGTCGCGTCGACGATGCTGCCGGAACAGGTGTGCCCGATGCACCGACAGCAGTGCTACGACTTGATTTTGCTCGATCTGCAAATGCCGGGTCTCAATGGTTTCCAGGTCATGAAGGGTCTCAAGGAAATCGAACAAGGCGGCTACCTGCCGGTGCTGGCCCTGACCGCCCAACCGAGTTTCAAGATCGCCGCGCTGGAAGCGGGCGCGCGCGATTTCATCAGCAAACCGTTCGACCTGCTCGAGGTGCACAAGCGCATCCATAACATGCTCGAGGTGCGCCTGCTCTACAAGGAACTGGCGCAGTACAGCCGCCAGCAGCAGGAGCTCGCGCTGCACGATCCGCTGACCGGGCTGCCGAACCGCCGCCTGCTCGAGGACCGCATCGCCACCGTGCTGCAACACGCGACGCGCCAGCAGAACAAGGCGGCCGTCATGTATCTGGACCTCGACGGTTTCAAGGCCATCAACGACACCCACGGCCACGCCACCGGCGACGACATCCTCAAAATGGTGGCGCAGCGGCTGGTCGGCTGCGCCCGCAAGGAAGACACCGTGGCCCGCGTCGGCGGCGACGAGTTCGTCATCGTCATGGGCAATATCGCGCACCTGGGCGACACCCAGGAGCCGGCCAGCAAATTGATCGAGGCGGTCTCCGAACCGTACCTCATCAACGGCCTGACCCTGCAGCTGTCGACCAGCATCGGCATCGGCATCTTCCCGGACGACGCCGACGCGGTCGCCTCGGTGATCGCCATGGCCGACGCCGCGCTGTACGAGGCCAAGCGCTCCGGCAAGAACCGCAGCTGCACCGCGCAGACCTTGCGCAACCAGCCCACCCGGCAACACATCCGGTCGCCGGCGCCGGCCTGAAAGCCCCGCAAGAAAAAAAAGGGCGGGTGATACACCCGCCCTTCTTCTTTTGTGCAGGACAAACGCGCTTAGTGCGCGACGGCCTTTTGCTTGGCGCCGCCTTTGCCGCCCTCGTCCACCTTGCCGGCGTGCTGATGGTCGCCTTTCGCGTTCACCATATCCGGCGGGACCTCGATGCGCGTGATGCCCGAATCGACCGACACCGGATCGCTGGCCGGGAAGGTCATCTCGATGCCGCCATCGAGCAGCGTTTCCTTGGCCTGCTCTTCCGGCGTTTCCTGCTCATGATCGGCCAAGGTGGCGATCGCTTGCGCCCATTTGACGAACTCCAGCTTGGACAGGTCGCGCACGCTGTGCACGTCGAACGCCAGGGCCAGCGCCTTGGCATCCTTCGGGCTGATGCCGCGCAGCGCGCTCACCGGCGCTTCGGCCAAGGCCCGGAAACTCAGCCCTACATATTCCTTGTCGACGATGGTATCGATATTCATGATGTTTTCCTTTAGTGGGGTTACAACGCCACTGTGACAGTGGCGCCACGGCGGGTCTGTGCGCAATCAAACATTGGCGCCGTCGCGCGCAAGGACCGCTTCGATTGCCGGTTGAGTTTTTGACATTCATATAGGCAATTGCTATGATCGCTTGGTGCTTCTCTGGCTGCGTTTACGCCGCGAAGATTTCGCAGTATCAGCATGAGCAGAGACCCCGTGCCTAAAATCGAAAAACCAAAGATACTGGTCGTCAACGACGACGCCAACAGCCTGTTCGCGTTGACTAGTTTGCTTGCCCAGTGGGCCGAGCAGGAATCCTATGAAGTGCTGGCGGCGCGCTCCGGACAGGAGGCGCTGCGTCAGGTGCTGATGCACGACTTCGCCGTCATTCTGCTCGACGTCAACATGCCCGGCATGGACGGCTTCGAGACGGCCGAGGCGATCCACCAGCGCGCGCGCTCGGCGGACATCCCGATCATCTTCATCACCGCCTTCCTGGCCGACGAACTCGACCGGTTGAAGGCTTACCAGCGCGGCGCCGTCGACTTCCTGTTCACGCCGGTGATCCCGCAGATCCTGTACGCCAAGATCGCCGTGTTCGTCGCGCTGGCCGTCAAGAACGAGGAATTGAAGAAGCAGGCGCGCCAGCTGAGCCAGCGCACCACCGAACTGACGGCCACCAACAAGCGGCTGCGGCGCGAGATCGAGGACCGCCAGGTGGCGGAGCGGCAAAACCACGCCAAGGACGAATTCCTGGCGATGCTGGGCCACGAGCTGCGCAACCCGCTGAGCGCCATCAGCAGCGCCGCCTCGCTGATCGGCCTGCCGGGCGTGTCCACCGACGGCGTGCAGCGCGCCAAGAAAATCATCCAGCGCCAGAGCCAGCACCTGGGCCGCATCGTCGACGACCTGCTCGACCTGTCGCGCGCCATGTCCGGCAAGATCCTGCTCAACCGCGCGCCGCTGGACCTGTCGGCGCTGGTCGCGCACACGCTTGAAACCTTCCGCGCCACCGGCCGCAGCGGCGACTACCAACTGATCCAGGACCTCGACGCCGGCTGGATCGACGGCGACCCGACGCGGCTGGAGCAAATCGCCAGCAACCTGATCGACAACGCCCTCAAATACACGCCGCCCGGCGGGCGCATCGAAGTGCGCACCTGGACCGAGAACGACGACGTCGTGCTCAGCGTGCGCGACACCGGCGTCGGCATCTCGGCCGACCTGCTGCCGCACGTGTTCGACGTGTTCGTCCAGGGTTCGAGCACCCTGGACCGGGCCCAGGGCGGCCTGGGCATCGGCCTGTCGCTGGTGCGCCGCCTGACCGAACTGCACGGCGGCAGCATCGAGGCGGAAAGCAAGGGCCCCGGCGGCGGCAGCACCTTCACGCTCAGGATGCCGCGCATCGAGCACCAGGCCGCGCCCGCGCCGGCCCCGGCGCCGGCCGCGCAGGAACGCGCGCACGGCAAGCCGAGCGTGCTGCTGATCGAGGACAACGAGGATGGCCGCGAAATGATGGCCATGATGCTCAGCTGCTATGGCTACGAGGTGCAGTACGCCGAGGACGGCCTGCGCGGCCTGGAGGCGGCGGCGCGCTTCCGGCCGGACCTGGCGCTGGTCGACATCGGCCTGCCCGGCATCGACGGCTACGAGGTGGCGCGCCGGCTGCGCGCCGACCCGGCCACGCGCGACATCAAACTGATCGCGCTGACCGGCTACGGCCTGGCCGAGGACCTGCGGCGGGTGCTCGACGCCGGCTTCGACCGCCATCTGGTCAAGCCGGTCGACATCGACCACCTGATGGAAGTGATCGGCAGCTGCACCGAGCTGCCCGTCAAATAACCGCCGAAAAAAAGCGCCGTGGCCGCCGCGCCACGGTGCGCCATGCTTTGCGAAGCTCGGGTATCATCCGAACACGATAAGTCTGCCGGAAAAAAAGCGGTTACCCACCGCAACTCCGGTCCGCTAACATCACTTCAGAGAAAACCATGTCCTTACCGGCTCCACAAGAACATCAGGACGCGCTGCGCAGCGCGGATTTGAGCGAACTGCTCGGCCACGTGCACACGTGTTGGGATAACGAAAGGCGCTCGCTGTCGCGCCAGCTGCACGACAGCCTGGGCTCGTCGCTGACGGCGCTGACCATGCATCTGGGGCTGCTGATGCAAAAGATGCCGCAGGAGCCGGCGCTGCAGGACCGCGCCGCGCACATGAAGCAGCTGCTGATGCAGATCGTCGAGACCAACCGCCAGATGCAGCTCAAATTGTGGAACGACAAGCTGGAGTTTCTCGGCGTGCGCGTGGCCCTGGGCGAGCTGGTCGAGCAGTTCGGCGAACAGCAGAAGATCACGGCCCGCTGCAGCCTGCCGGACGACGAGCTCGATTGTCCGCGCAGCCACGGCATCGTGCTGCTGCACACGCTGGAAGAAGCGCTGCGCAACATCGCCACCCACGCCGGCGCCACCGAGGTCGACGTGATTGTCGACGACAACGAGGACGAGGTGATGTTGACTGTCAAGGACAACGGCGTGGGCCTGGGCGGTCCGACGGCGGCGGCGCCGGGCCAGGCGGCCGGCAAGTACGGCCTGCGCATGGCGCGCGAGCGCGCCGCGTATCTGGGCGGCACCTTGACCCTGGCGGCCGGCGCCGACGGCGGCGTGGTGTTGACGATGATTTTGCCCAAGCCCGTCAACGCGCTGTAAAGCCAGCGGCGGCCACCAACGTGCAAACCATCTAAACCACGTAGGGCGGATTAGCGAAGCGTAATCGGCCATGCATGCTCCGTTGGCGGCGCATACATGGCCGATTACGGCATTCCGCCTAATCCGCCCTACGTGTCTTTGAGGTCACGCAAACACCCTAAACCCGGCTTAATGCAACTTGACCAGCGGCGTACTCCGCTTGATCAGGAAGCGCGCCAGCGCCAGCACGCCGGTGCGTATCGTCCCCAGCACCGCCTGGTGGTGCATCAGATGCAAGCTGGTGTACATCAACCGCGCGACAAAGCCGTCGACGAACCAGCTCAATCCCTTCAGCGATCCCATCAAGCTCCCCACCGACGTGGTCTGTCCGAACGACACCAGCGAGCCGTAATCGCGGTACACATACGGCTTGCCCTGCGGCGGCTTGCCCTTCTGCTGGCGCAGGAAGGTGGTCACCAGATAATCCGCCTGCTGGTGCGCGGCCTGCGCGCGCGGCGGCACCAGCTTGCCATCCGGCCCGGCGCACGCGGCGCAATCGCCCAGCGCGTAGATATAGTCGAAACCCTTGACGGCCAGATCCGGACCGACATCGATCTGCCCCGATTTCACCGTCGGCAAACCCAGCTCCTTGAGGAAATCGGGCGCCTTGATACCGGCCGCCCACACCACGATCTGCGCCGGATAGGACACCTCCCCCGCGCTCACCTGCGTGGCCGAAATCGCCGTCACCCGCGTATTGGTCGCCACGGTGACCGCGCGCTGATGCAGCAGTTCCAGCGCGGCCGTCGACACCTTCTCCGGCAGCGGCGCCAGAATGCGCGGCGCGCCCTCGATCAGGGTGATGCGCACGTCGCGCTCGGCCTGCAGCTGGCGGAAGCCGTAGGCCGCGTACACGCCGCTGGCCTCGCGCAATTCGGCCGCCAGCTCGACGCCGGTGGCGCCGCCGCCGATGATGACGACATCGATGCCGGCATCGGGCTGCGCGCTCTTTTTCAGCGACGCCAGGGTCAATAGCTTGAGCAAGGTGAGGCGGAAGCGCTCGGCGTCTTCCGTCGCGTTCAGGGAAATCGTATGTTCGGCCGCGCCGGGCACGCCGAAATAATTGGAGGTGCTGCCGACCGCCAGCACCAGCGAATCGAAGCGGATCTGCCGCTCGGGCAGGATCAACTCGTTCGACGGCTCGGCGCCGCGTATCTCGCCGACCGTCAGCAGCCGCTGCGCGGCGTCGAGCGCCACCATCGGACCATAGGTAAACGTAAAGCCATTGTCGTGCGCCAGCATCTGGTAGGACAAGCCTTCCTGGTGCACGTCCAAGGTGCCGGCCGCCACCTCGTGCAGCGACGGCTTCCAGATATGGTAGAGCCGGCTATCGACCAGCATCACCGCTTCCGGGCCCAGCTTGCGCCCCAGTTTGCAGGCGAGCTCGAGCCCGCCCGCGCCGCCGCCTACAATGACTATTTTGCTATGCAAATGTTTCTCCCGTGGCGGCGGCCCGCGCCGCGTTGTGATACGACGGGTCGCGATTAACGGTCGCGACCGTTTCCATTGCCATGGCCGTTGCCATGGCCCTTGTGGTCTTTGTCCTTGTGCTTGCCGTGATCGTCGTCGCGGCGATCGTCGCGTCGGTCATCCCGGCGGTCGTCGTGACGGTCGCCACCACCGCCGTGGCGGGTGCGATAGGCCGGCGCGTACTGGTTGTTATACCAGCTATCTTGAACAAAATACACTGGCTGGCCGCAGGCGTTGTACGCGCGGCAGTGCTTGGACCATTTCTTGGCGTGGCCTGGCGGCACGCGCAGATAGATCGGCGCGCGCTCGACGTAGTGCGTCGGACGCTGAATGATCAGAGGTTCGCGGTAGATCACTTGCGGCTGCGGGTAGTCGCCGATGTCGATGCGGCCGTAAAACCCCGGCTGGCCGATACTGACCGAGACGTTGGTGGTGCCGGCGAAGGCGCTCGTGGACAAAACCAGCAAGCTGGCCGCAATGAGTTTGGCTTTCATGATGTGCCCCATATTGTTATGTAGTGTTGAGCGAAGTTGCTCAGGGAACATAATAACAAGTCTGGAGCGCAACTTCCGTTCGCCAGCGTACATACTATTTTGCAAGTTTGCCTTAGAGGCAATAGCGAACCATGGCGCCGCACGCCGGCGGCTCAGCGCAGTTCGGCGTCCAGCTGGCGGATCGCCGTCTGCGCCTGCGTGATCACGCGGTCGGCGATGCGCTGGCGCATGCCGGGCACGCGCGCGGCCGCCTCCGCCTCCAGCAACAGCGGCGTCAGCAATTGCAGCGCGGACTCGTGGAAGCCCTGCGCGACCAGGTTCAGCTGGTCGTTGAACGATTGCTCGGCCGCCTGCAACTGCTTGCGCAATTCCTGCTCGAACGCGGCGCGCTTGTCGCGGATTTCCGTGCGCTTGCGCTTGCCGCCGTCGGTGAACCACTTGAAGGCGCCCGCCAGCAACACCGCGCCGCCGACGAACGGCGCCGCCGGCGCCACCACCGGCAACACCACCGCCGCGCCGATCAGATAGGCGGCGGTGCCGGTGCCGGCCGCGACGACCGCCCCGCTCATCAAGGTGACATTGGCCGCCGTGTCGACCTTGTTGACCAGCCGCGTGCCGATGCGCAGGCGCGGCATCAGCTTGGCCAGGGTCGAGTGGTGCTGCCGCTGGAACACCGACGACTGGTTGAGCCGCATCGCCGACTGGAACAGGCGCAGGTCCTCCTGCAGCAAGTGCAGCGCCTGCTCCTTGCGCCGCACGATGCGGTCCAGGCGCCGCTCCATCTCCTGCCCGAACTGCTGGCGGCCGATGCTGGCCCAGACCTCCTCCTCCTTCCATTGATCGGTGTTGAGGCGGTCGCCGATGGCCAGCTCGATGGCGTTGCCGGCGTCGTGCACGGCGTCGTCGATCTCTTCGGCCAGCAGCCTGCGCTCATGGGCGATGCGCTGGTCGACCAGGGTCAGCCGCTGCAGCACCTGGTTTTTCAGGTCGGTCGCGGCGCTCACCAGGGTGGCGGCGGTGGCCTCGCCCATCGACAACATGCGGGCCTGCTCCAGGTAGGCGCCGATGTCGTTGGTGATCGCGGCGGTGGTGCCGCTGACCAGCTGCTTGAGCTGGTCATGGTCGATGTCGCCGGACTGGAAATTGCGCGCGTGCTCCACCAGTTCCGGCTGGCCGGCGTTGCGGCCGAACTCGGCCACGGTGTCGGCCAGCGAGCGGCCGCGCACCAGGCGCCGCGCCTGCTCGCCGAGGTTGGCGAGGATGCCGCGCTGCTCGGCCACCGGCAACTTCTGCAGGTCATCCAGCGACAGCCGCACCGACAGCGCCTTGGCCAGCCGTTGCGCCAGCAGGCGGGCGTCGCCGCCGTGCAGGGCCAGCAGCGGGATGGTCATGCCGAGCGCGTTCTCGCGCGCGGCCTGGTCGATGCCGGCGCAGCTGCGCGCCAGCGCGTTGAAGGCCCAGTCGACGTCGATGCCCGATTCGATGGCGTTGAGCACCAGCGCGGTGAACACGGCCGAGGATTTGCCGTCGCCGGCGATGTCGGTGACGGCGGCGAACTGCGCCAGGGTGAGGCTGCCTTCGTTGCCGGCGATGGCGCCGACCGCGCGCGCGTATGCCGAGCTGAAGCTTTGATCCGACGACAGATGCTCGTCCAGCGAGCGGACGGTCACGACGTGGGCGGCCGGTGGAGTACCGTGGTGACTATTCACACTTGCTCCGATTCTTAAAATTACCTGGGCACGATTTTAACTGAAGCGGCGCCGCGCCGCGTGCCGGTTACGGCGTCCCGGTCGCCAGGAAAAGGGTTTCCTTGATCTCCTCCATCACCACATAACTCTTGGACTGCGCCGCGCCGGGCAGGCTGAGCAGCATATCGCCCAGCAGTTTCCGGTACTCGGCCATCTCGTGGATGCGCGCCTTGATCAGGTAATCGAAGTCGCCCGACACCAGGTGGCACTCCTGCACCTCCGGGATGCGCAGCACCTCGCGCCGGAATTGCTCGAACACCGGGCCGGACTTCTGGTTCAAGGTGATCTCGACGAACACCAGCAGCTTGGCGCCCAGCGCCGGCGGATCGATGCGCGCGTGGTAGCCGGTGATGACGCCGTCGCGCTCCATGCGCTTGACGCGCTCGATGGCCGGCGTGATCGACAGCCCCACCTGCTCGCTCAAGTCCTTCATCGAGATGCGGCCGTCGCTTTGCAGGATGTGCAGGATCTTGCGGTCGAGCTTGTCCAGGGCGCGGACCGATTCCTTCTGAATTCGCATGATAATCCACTAAATAGTTGATTTTATACAGTAACAAATACTGGGAAGACAAGCATACCATAGTGGAATATCTGGCTAACATAAATAATAGGGGTTCGCATGCGCGTTGTCATTCTCGGTAGCGGTGTTATCGGCGTCACCAGCGCCTATTATTTGGCCCAGGCCGGCCACGACGTGACCGTGCTCGACCGCCAACCCGGCCCCGCGCTGGAGACCAGTTTCGCCAACGCCGGCCAGATCTCGCCCGGCTACGCGTCGCCATGGGCCGCGCCCGGCATCCCGCTCAAGGCCATGAAATGGATGCTGCAACGCCACGCGCCGCTGTCGATCACGCCCGACGGCACGCTGTTCCAGCTGCAATGGATGTGGCAGATGCTGCAGAACTGCACCACCGAGCGCTACGCCGTCAACAAGGAACGCATGGTGCGCCTGGCCGAGTACAGCCGCGACTGCTTCAAGACCCTGCGCGCGGCCACCGGCATCGAATACGAAGGCCGCCAGCAAGGCACGACGCAGCTGTTCCGCACCCAGAAGCAGCTCGACGACGCCGCCAAGGACATCGCCGTGCTCGAGGAAACCGGCGTCGCCTATGAACTGCTGAGCCGCGAACAGCTGGCCGGCGCCGAGCCCGGCCTCGACCAGAACAAGCTGGTCGGCGGCCTGCGCCTGCCCAACGACGAGACCGGCGATTGCCAGCTGTTCACCACCGCGCTGACGGCGATGGCCGAGAAGCTCGGCGTCAAGTTCCGCTACGGCGTCGACATCACCGGCCTGCTCACGTCGGGCGACGACATCCAGGGCGTGCGCTGCGGCGCCGAGGTCGTGACCGCCGACTCATACGTGGTCGCGCTCGGTTCGTACTCGACCCGCCTGCTCAAAAACCTGGTCGGCATCCCCGTCTATCCGCTCAAGGGCTATTCGATCACCGTGCCGATCGTGAACGCCGCCGCCGCGCCGGTGTCGACCATTCTCGACGAGACCTACAAGATCGCCGTGACCCGCTTCGACGACCGCATCCGCGTCGGCGGTATGGCCGAGATCGCCGGCTTCGACACGCGCCTCAATCCGCGCCGCCGCGAGACGCTGGAAATGGTGGTCAACGACCTGTTCCCGGGCGCCGGCGACACGGCCTCGGCCAGCTTCTGGACCGGCCTGCGGCCGATGACGCCGGACGGCACGCCCATCGTCGGCCGCACCGCGCTGCGCAACCTGTTCATCAACACCGGCCATGGCACCTTGGGCTGGACCATGTCGTGCGGCTCGGCGCAGCTGCTGTCCGATATCATTTCGGCACGCCGTCCGGCGATCCTGGCGGACGATTTGTCGGTCGCCCGTTACAGCGGCGCCGTGGCGCCGCGCCAGCCCCGGCTGGCGAACGCGTGACGCCGGCGGGGCGCGCATCTGTCGCATCCCCGCCTCTATCGCACCCGGAACCCACAACATCGTCATCATGGCGTTGAGAATGGGCCGTAGCGTGCGTATAATTTTAATCATGAACAAACTTGAAGCATTCGGCCATATTGCGGCCCTGGCCATCCGTGGCGAACTGGTGTTCCCCACCAGCGTAAATGCGGCGCTCCGCGTTCAATTGGCATTGGACGATCCGGAATGCCCGGTCGACAAGGCGATCGGCCTGGTGCTGGCCGAACCGCTGCTGGCCGCGCGCACCGTCGCCATCGCCAACTCGGCGATGTTCAACCGCTCCGGCGCGCCGGTGATCACCAACGTTCGCGGCGCGATCATGCGGATCGGTTACCAGAACCTGTTCGCGCTGGCCGCCGCGATGGTGGTGCGCCAGTTCGGCAGCAAGATCACCGACCCCAAACTGCGCGCCAAGGCCGAGGCGCTGTGGGACCACACCATCGCCGTCTCCGCGCTGGCGCGCCTGATCGCGCGCCACGTCACCGGCGTCAACGAGGACACCGCGCTGTTCGCCGGCATCGTGCACGAGGTGGGCGGCTTCTACCTGCTGTCGCGCGCCGACGAGTTCCCCGGCCTGCTCGAGGAAGACCCGGAGAACTGGCACTCGGCCAGCGAGGAGATCATCACGCGCGAGGTGATGCGCAAGCTGTGCATCCCCGAGCCGGTGGCCGACGCCATCGAGGGCCTGCGCGACAGCTTCATGTCGATCCCGCCGGACTCGCTGCTCGACACGCTGCTGCTGGCCAACCACCTGACGCCGGTGCGCTCGCCGTTGCAGGAGCCGCAGCGCGAGCTGCCGCCGCATTCCGACTCGGCCATCGACCTGTTCATCGACGAGGACAAGCTGGCGCTGATGCTGAAGGAGGCGGCCAACGACGCCGCCGAAATGAACGCCGCGCTGCTGGTCTGAGCGCCACCGGGCCGGCGTGTCGCGGTCGCGCGCCCGGCCCTCCCCATGGAGATGATGCATGCAGACTGCCCCCCTGTCCTACGGGTCGGACCAATCCGGCCTGGTCTGCGGCTACGTGTTCGGCCGCGAGGCCGACGGCACGGGCCGGCCGCTGGACACCGAAGAAGCGCGCGTGTGGCTGAAGAACCGCGCCCACCATCCGACCGAATTCATCTGGCTGCACTACAACCTGGCCAACACCGCCAGCGAGAAATGGCTGCACGAGCACACCGCGCTGCCCGAGGAATTCTACGAAAGCCTGCATGAGGGCCCGCGCTCGACCCGCATCGAGCTGGCCGACAACACCCTGATCGCCGTCGTCAACGACGTGCTGCACGACTTCACGTTCGAACCGTCCGACATCTCGACCCTGTGGCTGAGCGTCGACAAGCAGGTCGTCATCAGCGCGCGGCGCAAGCCGCTCAAGGCGGTCGACGTGCTGCGCAACGCGGTGCGCACGGGCGAGCCGATCCGCTCGTCGGTCGAACTGCTGATCCACCTGCTGCGCGACCAGGCCGACGCGCTGATCAAGATCGTGCGCGACGCCATCGCCACCGTCGACGGCATCGAGGACAATCTGCTGGCAGGCAAGCTCAACACCAAACGCGCCAGCCTCGGCCAGCTACGGCGCGTGCTGGTGCGGCTGCAGCGCCTGCTGGCGCCGGAACCGGCCGCGCTGTTCCGGCTGCTGCAACGGCCGCCGGCCTGGGTCGCCGAGATCGACGCCCAGGAGCTGCGCCAGTCGACCGAGGAATTCTCGATGGTGCTGGCCGACATGGCCTCGCTGCAGGAGCGCATCAAGCTCATCCAGGAAGAGATCGCCGCCCTGGTCAACGAGGGCAACAACCACAGCCTGTTCGTGCTGACGGTGGTCACGGTGCTGGCGCTGCCGATCAACATCATCGCCGGCCTGCTGGGCATGAACGTCGGCGGCATCCCGCTGGCGCAGGCGCCGCACGGCTTCTGGGTGGTGGTGGCGATCGTCGCCAGCTTCACCGTCATCGCCGGCTTCCTGGCGTTCCGCCGCCAGCGCGACGTCCGCTAGGGAGACGCCATGCACGGCCCCTCGCCCGACAACCCGCATCCGATGGCAGGCTTTCCGCAGGTCTGCTATCTGAAGAACATCGTCACCAATCCCAACATCGTCGTCGGCGACTACACCTACTACGACGATCCCGAGGACACCGGCAATTTCGAGCGCAACGTGATGTACCACTTCCCCTTCATCGGGGACAAGCTCGTCATCGGCAAGTTCTGCGCGCTGGCGCGCGGCGTCAAGTTCATCATGAACGGCGCCAACCACAAGCTGTCGGGCATCTCGACCTACCCGTTCCAGATCTTCGGCAACGGCTGGGAGAAGGTGATGCCGGCCGACGGCGAGCTGCCCTACAAAGGCGACACCGTGATCGGCAACGACGTCTGGATCGGCTACGACGCGCTGATCATGCCGGGCGTGACCATCGGCGACGGCGCCATCATCTCGTCGCGGGCGACGGTGGTGGCCGACGTGCCGCCCTACACGGTGGTCGGCGGCAATCCGGCGAAGGTGATCAAGGAGCGCTTTCCGGCCGGCGTGGCGGCGGCGTTGCAAGCCATCGCGTGGTGGGACTGGCCGGTCGCGCACATCACCGAGCATCTGGCGCTCATCGCCGGCGGCGACGTGGCGGCGCTGCAGCGGGTGCGGCCGCGCCCCTGAGCAGGTACAGGCGGCGCGCGCCGAAGGCGGTGAAGATCAGTCCCAGGGCGAGCGCGATCAGGTTGTCGCGGCGATGGGCGGCGCGCACGTCGTCGAAGGCGGTGACGTCCTTGCCGCCGACCGCGACGCCGAAGGTGATATAGAAAAAGCCGGGCAGGAAACCGGGGCGCTTGGTCTGGTCCGGATCGAACCGGACGGTGACCGGATAAAGCATGGTGGCATCGCGCACGGCGGCGCGCATGCGGCCGTCGGTGTCGCCTTTTTCCAGCAGCACGAACTGGCGCGCGTCGCCGTCGACGGTGTAGTACAGCGCGCCCATGCTGGTGTAGCTCCAGGTCACGCGCCCGGTCACCGCCACGAGCCGGTCAGGCGCCGGAAAGCGCCACTCCAGCGCGCCGTAGACCAGCATCAGGCCGATGCCGAGCAGCAGAAAAAAATAGCCGCCTCGGCGGTCCTGGTACCACTTTCCCATGATGCGTCGTGATGGTTGCGATGAGCGCCATCATACATGCCCCGTCCCGGCCCGTGAATTAATAAACATTTTCGTTTACTTAATAGCCGACACCGCTTATATTATCGTTCATGCAAACCGACCGACACCCCATGAAAACATCGCTACTGATCAGCGCCGCCTGCCTGCTGGCCCTGCTCTCCACCATCGGCGCGGCGCTGCCCTACCCGATCTTGCCACCGCTGTTCGCCGCCGGCGTCACAAACGATCTAAACAGTTTCCTCGGCCTGCCGCCCAAGCTGCTGTTCGGCCTGGCGCTGATGATCAACCCGCTCGGCCTGCTGATCGGCTCCGCCCTGCTCGGCCCGATGTCCGACCGCTACGGCCGCCGTCCGGTGCTGCTGGTCACGCTGTACGGCGCCGCGCTCGGCCACGCCATCACCGCGCTGGCCCTGCTGTTCGAATCCTATCCGCTGTTCATCATCGCCCGTTTCTTCACCGGCCTGCTCGAAGGCAACGGCTCGGTCGCGCGCGCCATGCTGGCCGACCGCCTCGACGGCGACCTGCGCCGCAAAGCGCTGTCGTGGCTCAACGGCGCCTTCTACATGGGCTGGCTGGCCGGCCCGCTGCTGGCCGGCTTCACCTTGGTGTGGGGCATCACGGTGCCGTTCTGGATCGCCGTCGCGCTGCTGCTGATGACGGCCGTGCTGGTGGCCATCGCGCTGCCGGCCGAGGCGCCGTCGGACGCCACCACCTCCTGGTGGCAGGTGGCGCGCGACCGCCACGCGCTCAACCTGCTGCGCGAGCCGGACCTGCGCAACCTGTTCATCGTCACGTTGGCCTACACCAGCGGCGTGACGGCCTTCTACGAGTTCTATCCGCTGTGGCTGGTGGAAGTGCCCGGCTACGGCTCGCAAGGCATCGCCTGGACCACGGCCGGCCTGTGCGCGGTCATGACCGCCACCACCGTCTTCGCCGGCCGCCCGTTCAAAGGCGACGCGCTGCCGCGCGCGCGCCGCTTCGCCTTCGTCACGGCCGGACTGATCGCCGTGCTCGCCGCCAGCAACGCCACCATCGGCATCGCCGCCATCGTGCTGTTCGGCATCCCGCACTCGTTCTACAACGGCATCGTGCCCACCTGGTGCGCGGAACGCTTCGGCGCCCACGGCCAGGGCGCGGTGATGGGCTTGATCTCGACCACGTTCTGCCTGGCCAACATCCTGATGGCGCTGATCGGCGCGGTGCTGACGCTGATCGACACGCGCCTGATCCTGCTGTTGGGCGCGGCGTTGACCACCTGGTCGGCATGGCGCATGGGCGGCTGGCACGCCAGCATGCGCGGCAAGGACGGCCTCAAGGGAGCGCTGCCATGAACACCGCCGAACAGACACTGTTCCTGATCAAGACCCGCGGCCCGCAAACCGCGCAGCAGCTGGCGGCGTTGCTGGACCTGACGTCGATGGGCGCGCGCAGGCAGCTCGAGGCGTGGCAGGACAAAGGCATGCTGACCTACGAGGAAGTGGCCGACAAGCGCGGCCGCCCTTCGCGCCGCTGGCTGCTGACCGAGGCCGGCCACGCGCGTTTCCCCGATCGTCACGCCGACCTGACGGTGCAACTGATCGACCAGGTGCGCGGCCTGTTCGGCGACGCCGGCCTCGACAAACTGATCGCCGCGCGCGAGGCCGTCAGCGAGCAGCAGTACCGCGTGCATCTGCGCAACGCCGGCGCCCTGCCCGAGCGCGTGGCCGCGCTGGTGCAGGCGCGCAGCAGCGAAGGCTATATGGCCGAAGTCGAAACGCGCGACGACGGCAGCCTGCTGCTGGTGGAAAACCACTGTCCGATCTGCGCGGCCGCGCGCCAGTGCCAGCAGTTTTGCCGCTCCGAGCTGGACCTGTTCCAGCGGGTGCTCGGTCCCGATTGCTCGGTCGGCCGCGTCGAACACATGCTCAACGGCGCGCGCCGCTGCGTGTATGTGATCAAGCCGATCTGACGCGGAACATTGTCCGCCACGAGGCCATGCCTGTGTCACCGGCGACGCACACATGGCCGATTACGCTGCGCTAATCCGCCCTACGTTTTTCAGAGCATTTTTGATTTCAACGGAAGCCTTATGCCATAAGGCTTACATCATTTCCAAAGAAAATTAAGTGGAATAGGAAATGTAGAAGTCAAGCGCGGGCGACGGGGTACGCTCGGCCGTTTGATCGCAGTCAAGCCGCAATACGCTGGTCAGAAGACAATCAGTGCATGCCACGCACCATGGCGTTGGCGACCACACCGATTGCTTCGTCGAAGGCGTACCATGCTCTATTTCACCTACAGCCCCGCCCCGCTCGCCCGCGTCCTCAGCGAGAAATTGATCGCCATCAGCCGCGCCGGCAAGAGCCTGTTGATGTTCGGCGCCGACTGCCTGGCGCTGCCGCTGTGCCTGCAACTGGCGCTGCTGGCCGGCGCCGGTGCCGATATCGGCGCGCCGCCGGCGCTCGCGCTGTTGCTGACGGCGATGTCGATCGCCGCGCTGGCCATGAGCGACCTGTACTCGGCGGTGGTGCGCTATCTGGACCAGCGGATGCTGACCATCGCCGGCCTCGGCCTCGGCGGCGCGGTGCTGGCGGTGTCGGCGCTGACCATGGACCGCGACGACCAGCCGCTGCCGGCCGGCGCGCTGGTCAACTACTGGCTGATCGCGATGTCCTATCTGGTCGCCTCGCGCGTGGCGGTGCGCGCCTTCCTGCGGCGCCACACCCGCGCGCCGATGCAGGCGCGCGAACCGGTGGCCATCTACGGCGCCGGCGACACCGGCGCCCGGCTGGCGCAGGCGATGCGCGGCGACAGCCGCTATTGCCCGGTATGTTTCATCGACGAGAAGTGCGGCGGCGAACAGCGCACCGTCGGCGGCCTGCGCGTGTTCCCGCCCGACCGGCTGGGCGAGATCGTCGCCGCCTCGTCGATCCGGCTGATCGTCGTCGCGCTGCCGGCCACCTCCGGCGAGCGGCTCGGCGCGGTGCTGCGCATGCTGCGCACCTCCGGCGTCAGCGTCAAGTTCCTGCACGGCCTGCTCGACCTGGCCGACCACGCGCTGCGCCGGCAGCCGCCGCGCGGCCCGGTGCCGGACTTTCCGCTCGAGCAATTGCTGGGCCGCGCGCCGGTGCAGCCCGACAGCGCGCTGTTCAGCCGCTGCGTGCGCGGCAAGAGCGTGCTGGTGACCGGCGCCGGCGGCTCCATCGGCAGCGAGTTGTGCCGCCAGGTCGCCGGCCTCGGGCCGCGCCGCCTGCATCTGCTCGACCATTCCGAATACGCGCTGTATACGATACGCCAGGAGCTGCAGGCCAACTGGCCGCAGCTGTCGGTGCGCGCCCATCTGGGCTCGGTGTGCAACGAACAGTTGCTCGAACGCGTGATGCAGGAGGACAGCATCGACACCATCTACCACGCCGCCGCCTACAAGCACGTGACGATGGTCGAGACCAACCTGGTCGAAGGCTTGCGCAACAACGTCGTCGGCGCGCGCGCCGTCGCCAACATCGCCGCCAAGTACCTGGTCGAGACCTGCGTGCTGGTGTCGAGCGACAAGGCGGTGCGGCCCAGCACCATCATGGGCGCCAGCAAGCGCCTGTCCGAGCTGGTGTTCCAGGCCGCCGCGCAGGCGGCCGCCGCCGGCGCCGACCGCCGCACCACGTTCAGCATGGTCCGCTTCGGCAACGTGCTCGGCTCGTCCGGTTCGGTGGTGCCGCTGTTCCGCCGCCAACTGCAGCAGGGCGGGCCGCTG
>Ga0105244_10001394_pt1 | contig 19646 bp, 14 predicted proteins | sample KBSM44metaG_FD_80423 | JGI IMG/M metagenome (GOLD analysis project Ga0105244, IMG submission 80423) | Miscanthus rhizosphere microbial communities from Kellogg Biological Station, Michigan, USA - KBS M4-4 metaG | ecosystem: Host-associated > Plants > Roots > Rhizosphere > Soil | place... | reverse complement strand
CGTCGGCGTGGACAAGGCGCAGCAGATGAAATTCTCCGGCTGGACGCTGGACCTGACCGCGCGCCACCTGCTCAATCCGGACGGCATTGTGATCATGCTGTCGGGCGCGGAATTCCGCCTGCTCAAGGTCTTCCTCGAGCATCCGAACCGCGTGCTCAACCGCGACCAGCTGCTCAACCTGACCCAAGGCCGCGACGCCGATCCGTTCGACCGCTCGATCGACATTCAGATCAGCCGCCTGCGCCAGAAGCTGGGCGAGGACGCGCGCATGCCGCAGATCATCAAGACCGTCCGTAATGGCGGCTACGTGCTGGCCGGCCAGGTCACCGTGGAGTCGCAAGCGTGAGAGCCTTCCTCGGTTCGATGACCGGGCGTGTGTTCCTGGTCCTGTTGCTGGGTATCGTCGCCTCGGCGGCGCTGACCCAGTGGCTGGCCGTGAACGAACGCACGCGCGCGCTGGAACGCTACCGCGACTTCCACGCGCTGGAACGGGCGGAGCAGCTCATCACCACCGCCGACGTGATGCCGGAAAGCGCGCGCCCGACCTTCCTGGTGGCCGCCAGCCGCGGCACGGTGCGGCTGGAAATGAGCGACATGGCGCAGGCGCAAGCCTTGCCGCCGACCGAATTTTCCACCTCGCTGCAACAACGCCTCGGCGAGCGTTACAAGCTGGGCCCGCTGGCCGAACACCCGGCCGCCTGCGATCAGCCGCGCCAGGCCAGCAGCATCTTCGCGCCGACCCAATGGCGTGGCACGTGCGAGACCATGAACGTCACCCTGCACGACGGCCAGATCCTCAAGCTGTCCGTGCTGCCGCCGCGCCAGCCGCCGGCGTCGCCGCACAGCGAACTGCTGTCGCTGCTGCCGTTCCTGCTCAGCATTGCCTTCCTGGCCTACCTGGTGGCGCGCATGACCATCAAGCCGCTCAAGCGCCTGGCGCAAGCGGCCAAGGATCTGGGCAACGACATCAACCACCCGCCGGTGGCCCTGAGCGGCGCTTCCGAAATCCGCCAGGCCAGTGCCGCCTTCAACGCCATGCAGGCGCGCATCCGCCAGCACATCACCCAGCGCACCCAGATGCTGGCCGCCATCACGCACGATTTGCAAACGCCGCTGACGCGCTTGCGCCTGCGGCTGGAAAAGGTCGGCGACCCGGAACTGCAGCAGCGCCTGATCGACGACCTGTCGGCCATGCAGCAAATGGTCAAGGAAGGCCTGGACCTGGCGCGCAGCATGGACTCGACCGAAACCATGCAGGCGCTGGATCTCGACGCGCTGCTCGACAGCGTCTGCAGCGACGCCACCGACGTCGGCCAGCAAGTCGAACTGCGCGGCCGTGCCGCGATGGCGCTGATGGGCCGGCCGATGGCGATCCGCCGCTGCCTGGTCAACCTGATCGATAACGCCGTCAAGTACGGCCACTACGCCAACGTCACCGTCGAGCGGCTGGCCGGCGCGGCGCGCATCCGCATCCGCGACGGCGGTCCCGGCATCGCCGCCGACCAGATGGCGCGCGTGTTCGAACCGTTTTACCGCATCGAGACTTCGCGTTCGCGCGAATCCGGCGGCACCGGCCTGGGGCTGACCATCGCCCGCAACATCGCCGAACAGCACGGCGCCAACGTCACCCTGTCCAACCACAAAGATGGCGGGCTGGAAGTGACGCTGGTCGTGCCCGAGTACTACGCGGGCAACTAACCGGGACTTCATGAGAAAAAAGCGGCTGCTGGTAATACAGCTGAAGTTTTTCTCATAGATACTGTGCGACAATATTTCGCCTTATCCAGGCGGCGATATTTTCGACATCATAAATATTATTAAAATGAAAAAATCTTCCTTAGCAGTTGTGGTCGGCGCAATCGTTGTCTTGGGCGGCGGCGTCTGGAGCATGACGCGCCACAGCGAGCCTGCCGCCGGCAACAAACCCCTGAACGGCGGCCAGCAAGGCCCGACCACCGTACGCATCGTGGCGCCGCTGAAGCAGGACGTGCCGGTGGTATTGCAAGCGAACGGCACCGTGACGCCGATCAGCACCGTGGACCTGCATCCGCAAACCACCAGCACCATTGCCAAAGTGCACATCAAGGAAGGGCAGTTCGTCAAATCCGGCGAGCTGATGTTCACGCTCGACGACCGCACCGAGCGCGCCAACATGGACAAGGCGGCAGCCCAGGTCGAGCGCGACCGCGCTTCGCTGGCCGACTACGAGCGCCAGTACAAGCGCGCGCAGGAACTGCTCGAGAAAAAATTCATCGCCCAGGGCGCGGTTGACACCCTGAAGAGCCAGGTCGACTCGGCGCGCGCGCTGCTGCAAGCCGATATCGCCGCCGCCCGCTCGGCCGGCGTGGACGCCAGCTACACCGCCATTCGCGCGCCGATGAACGGCCGCGTCGGCGCCATCAACGTCTATCCGGGCAGCCTGGTGCAAATGACCACCTTGCTTGCCACCGTCACCCAGCTCGACCCGATCACCGTCTCGTTCACCCTGCCGGAAACGGCGCTGTCCGGCCTGATGGCGGCGCAGCAGCAGGGCGCGGTGCCGGTGACCGTCAAGCTGGAAAATCCGCCCAAGGAAGTCAACGGCAAGCTTAGCTTTATCGACAACACGGTCGATCCGGTGGCCGGCGTGATCCGCGTAAAAGCCCAGTTCGACAACAAGGACACCACCCTGTGGCCAGGCCAGTACGTCAATACCAAACTGGTTTCCCACGTGATAAAAGATGCGACGGTGATCCCGCAAAACGCTATCATTAGCAACACCCGTGGCACCTTTGTGTACGCGGTGGACAAGGACCAATCCGCCAAGGTGGTCAATATCAAGCGCCTGTACGCGTTTGGCGAAAACGCCGCTGTGACCGGACTGGATGGCAACGAACAAGTGATTGTCGACGGCAAGCAGAACCTGCGGCCGGGCGGCAAGGTGCGTATCGCGTCCGATAGTCCCAAGCAGAAAGGCTAAGCGATGAACCTTTCCGAGTTGTGCATCCGCCGTCCGGTGATGGTGGTGCTGTTGTCGGCCACCCTGATCCTGGCCGGCGTGCTGTCCTATTTCTACATCCCGGTTGCCGCACTGCCGAGCTACAACACGCCGGTGATCAACGTCTCGGCCGACCTGCCGGGCGCTTCGCCGGAAACCATGGCGTCCTCGGTGGCGCTGCCGCTGGAAAAACAATTCTCCACCATCGCCGGGTTGGCGCTGATTACCTCGACCAACACGCTGGGCAACTCCTCGCTCACGCTGGAGTTTGATCCGAGCATCAACGTCAACGAAGCGGCGGTCGATGTGCAGGCCGCGCTGTTGCGTGCGCAGCGCCAGCTGCCGATCGAGATGACTGACCTGCCGTCCTACCGCAAGGTCAATCCTGCGGACGCACCGGTGCTGTTCATGACCATGAACTCGCCATCGCTGACGCTGTCGGAGCTGAATGACTACGCCGAAAACCTGATTGCGCCGTCGCTGTCCACGCTGCCGGGCGTGGCGCAAGTCTCGGTCAACGGCCAGAAGCGTTTTGCCGTCCGCATCCGCGCCAAGTCGGACCTGATGAACGCGCGTAACCTGACGCTGGACGAATTGCAGCAAGCGATCAAATCGGCCAACGCCAACACGCCGCTCGGTATTCTCGATGGCCCGTCGCAAACGCTGACCATCACCGGCAACGCCCAGCTGATGAAGGCCTCCGACTACGCCAACCTGATCATCGCCATGCGCAACGGCGAGCCGGTGCGCCTGAAGGACGTGGCCGACGTGCAGGACAGCTTCCAGTCGACCAAGGCCGCAGGCAGCTACAACGGCGAACGCTCCATCGTGCTGCTGGTGCAGCGCCAGCCGGACGCCAACACGGTGCAAGTGGTGGACGGTGTGCGCCGCCTGCTGCCGCAGTTCAAGGCGCAGCTGCCGGCCTCGATCAACATCAACCTGGTCAACGACCGCTCAGTGTCGATCCGCGAGGCGATCCACGACGTCAACCTGACCCTGCTGCTGACCATCGGCCTGGTGGTGATGGTGATCTTCCTGTTCCTGCGCCGTGCTGCTGCGACGTTTATTCCGGCCATCACCATGCCGATCTCGCTGCTGGGCGCACTGGCGCTGCTGTACGCGTTTGGCTACTCGCTGGACAACGTCTCTCTGCTTGGCATCACGCTGGCCGTCGGCCTGGTGGTGGACGACGCCATCGTGGTGCTGGAAAACATCGTGCGCCACATCGAGATGGGCAAGCGGCCGCTGGAAGCATCGCTGGTGGGCGCCAAGGAAATGGGCTTCACCATCATCTCGATTTCCGTCTCGCTGGTGGCAGTGTTCATCCCGATCTTCTTCATGCCGGGCGTGATCGGCCTGATGTTCCATGAATTCGCCGTGGTGGTGGCGCTGTCGGTGCTGGTGTCGGCGGCGGTATCGCTGATGCTGGTGCCGATGCTGGCGAGCCGCCTGCTGCCGGCCGACGCCATCGATCCCGAGCACGACAAGAGCAACTTCATCGGCCGCTGGTTCGAGGCCGGCTTCGGCGCGCTGCGCAATTTCTACAGCCGCACACTGGACGTGGCGCTGGCGCACCGCTACATCGTGCTGATGGCCGCGCTCGGCACCTTCGCGCTGACGGTGGTGCTGTACATCAGCATCCCGAAAGGTTTCTTCCCGGAGGAAGACCTGGGCCAGATCCGCGTCAACACCGAAGCGTCGGAAGATATTTCGTCGGCCGCGCTGATGGACCTGCAAGAGAAAGTCGCCGCTGTCATCAAGGCCGACCCCAACGTGCAGGACGTGACTTCCTTCGTTGGCGGCGGCAACACCGGCCGCATGTTCCTGGTGCTCAAGCCGCGCAACCAGCGCGCCAAGATGCCGCAAGTGCTGGACAGCCTTCGCAAGGCCACCAAGCAAGTGCCGGGCATCGCCGTCTACCTGAGCCCGGTGCAGAACTTGCAGCTGGGCGGCCGCCAGTCCAAGTCGCGCTACCAGTACACGCTGCAATCGGTCAGCCCGGGCGCGCTGAACGAGTGGGCCGACAAATACATGGAGCGCATGCGCGCCGATCCAGACTTCCGCGACGTTACCAGCGATTCGCAGAACAAGGGCCTGCAAGCCTCGCTCAAGATCGACCGCGACAAGGCCAACAACCTCGGCGTGGCCATCGGCGACATCCGCACCGCGCTGTACCTCGCGTTTGGTGAGCGCCAGGTCTCGACCATCTACTCGCCGGCCGCCAGCTACTACGTGATCCTGGAAGCGGCCGACGCCGACCGTCAGTTCGACAGCGCGCTGACCCGCATCTCGGTGCGCAACAAGACCGGCCAGTTGGTGCAGCTGTCCAGCTTTGCCACCGTCGAGCGCACCATCGGCCCGACCGCCGTCAACCACCAAGGCCAGCTGCAGGCAATCACGCTGTCGTTCAACCTGGCGCCGGACGTGCCGCTGGGCGTGGCCACCGGCAAGATCGACCAGTGGGCATTGGACATGCACCTGCCGCCATCGATCATCACCAACTACGGCGGCGACGCGGCGGTGTTCCAAAGCTCGCAGGGTAGCCAGCTTATCCTCATCGTCGCCGCGCTGGGCGTCATCTACGTGCTGCTGGGCGTGCTGTACGAGAGCTACATCCACCCGCTGACCATCCTGGCCGGTCTGCCGTCGGCAGCGGTGGGTGCCCTGATTACGCTGCGCCTGTTCAACCTTGACCTGACCATGATCGCCATCATCGGCATCCTGATGCTGATCGGTATCGTCAAGAAAAACGCCATCATGATGATCGACTTCGCGCTGGACGCCCAGCGCAACCAGGGCATGTCGCCGGAGAAGGCCATCCACGAGGCCTGCATCCTGCGCTTCCGCCCGATCATGATGACCACCATGGCCGCACTGATGGGTGCCTTGCCGATCGCGCTGGGCCTGGGCGCCGGCGCCGAGCTGCGCCAGCCGTTGGGCCTGGCCGTAGTGGGCGGCTTGATCTTCTCGCAAGTGATTACCCTGTACATCACCCCGGTGATCTACCTGTTGCTCGATAAATACAGCGGCACCGGTCCGATGCTGGATGAAGAAATCGCCGCCGACAAGGCCATCCCGGCCGTCAAGCACGACCACGCGCAGCCGGTTCCGCTGAAAGCCGTGAACAAGCATTGAGCGGTAACAAATTGATCTGATGTGGTCTCTTTATCATGGGCAAGTTGTCCACGATAAAGAGGCGATCAGATGAAACGCACCAGTGTCACCATCATCGGCATGGGCCCGCGCGGCCTCAGCGTGCTTGAGCGCCTGGCTGCGGCCGCAACGGCGCGGCACCTGCTGCTCGACATCATCCTGATCGACCCCGGCGAATGCGGCGCCGGCGTGCACGCCGCGCGCCAGCCGCACCATTTGCTGATCAACACCCTGGCCAGCCAGGTCACCATGTTCCCGGCAACGGGCGCGGTGGCGTACCCGCCGGTGTGCGCCACGCCCTCGCTGACGGCATGGGCACGCCAGCAAGGCTACCGCCGCGTCGGGGAGCGTTACTACCGCCTCGGCGGCAATGGCGGCTACGACATCACCGACAGCGACTACCTGCCGCGCAGCCTGCTGGGAGAATACCTGGGCTGGGCCTACCAGCAAATCGTGGCGGTGCTGCCGGCCGGCGTCACGCTCACCCACCACCGGCTGCGCGCGGTCGATATGCGCCAGCAGCCCGACAACAGCTGCGTGATCGAGCTCGACAACGGCTACATCGTGCTCAGCGATTTCGTTTTCCTGACCACCGGCCACGGCAGCAACCTGCCCAGCGACCTCGATGCATGGCTGGCCAAGTTCGCGCAAGACCACGCGCGCTACAACAGCAAGCTGGCCTTCATGCGCCATGTCTACCCGGTAGAGCAGCTGACCCGCATCAGCAGCGAGGCGCGGGTAGCGATCCAGGGCTTGGGCCTGAGCGCGCACGACGTCATCGCCGAGCTGACCGTAGGGCGCGGCGGCGAATTCATCGCAGGCGAGGTCGGCTTGCGCTACCAGCCCTCCGGCCGCGAGCCGAAGCTGACGCTGTGCTCGCGCAACTGCCTGCCGTACGCGGCACGCGGCATCAACCAGAAAGGCCTCGACGGCCGCCACCAGCCACGCCACTTCACGCCGGACGCGGTGGACGCGCTGCGCCGCCAAGCCCTGATCGCGCGCGGCAGCAGCCAGCTCGATTTCGACCGCGAACTGCTGCCGCTGCTCAAGCGCGAGATGGGCGAGGTCTACCGCGCCACGCCGGGCGCCGCCGCCATCGATGACGACACGCTGTTCGCAGAACTGCTATTCCCGCTGCAGGCGCGCCAGTTTGCGTCGCTGGACGCCTTCCGCGACTATTTCCGTAACTGGCTGCAAGCCGACCTGGCCGAAGCGCGCAAAGGCAATCTTGCCAGTCCGGCCAAAGCCGCCACCGACGTGCTGCGCGACGTGCGCGCCACCCTGCAGGCGGCGATCGAGCACGGCGGACTGACGCCTTCCTCGCACCGCAAATTCCTCAACGTCTACCATCCGGCCATCAACCGCGCCGCGTTCGGGCCGCCGTTGCGGCGCAACGAGGAATTGCTGGCGCTGCTGGACGCCGGTGTGATCACGATCGACTCCGGCCCCGGCAGCCGCCTCGACATCGACGAAAACGACTCGACCTACGTGCTCAACACCAAATTCGCGGAAGGCACGGCCAGACAGCCGGTGGATGTGGTCGTGATTGCAAGATTGGACCCGTTTTTTCCCGAAACCGACACATCCTTACTTATCCGTAATCTGTTAAAACGCGGCCTGTTCAGGCCGTATTACAACGGGGTTTTCCACCCTGGCGGCATCGATATCGACCGCAACGGCCAGCCGCTGGACGGGCAGGGCGCGGTGCTGCCCAACGTGTGGGCGCTGGGCTACCCGGTCGAAGGGGCGCACTACTACACGCACGCTTTGCCGCGGCCGCAGATGCGCTCCCGGCAGGTGCTGGACGCCGAGCGCTGCGTGGCCATGCTGATGGCTAAAATCGGCGATAATCGGCCTCGTAGCGCGCGCCGGCGGACTGTGACATCGGCCCGGACCCATAGCACTTTGTAAAGCGATTGATACACACCGTAACACCCGTGAAGAGGCGGAACTTGTAAAGTGGCTATCCTGCGGCGGTTCCCAAAACAGCGGGACTCTGGCACTATGGCCCCATTTTGACGACTTCTGCGTTCCACAAGGTTTGCATCTTGCACCACGATTCCCACATCCTCTCCGCGCATGCTGAATATTGCGAGACTTGCGGCCAGCGCCTGCCGTCGGCGCAGGATGGGTTCGCTACGTGGGAACGCCAGAACAAGAACAAGCGCGTCGGCATCGGCATTTCCATCGCGCTGCACCTGGCGGGCGTGCTGTACTACCTGCTGTCGCCGACCCACATGCCGATGAAGCCGCCGACGGTCAAGGGCGGCCAAATGGTCTACATCGCGCCGCTGGACCCCAAGAAATCGGTCAAGCCGACGCCCAAGCCGGACACACCCAAGCCCAAGCCGCAGCCTATCCGCAAGCAGACCGCTGTCTCGAAGCAGACACCGGTGGCGCAGCGTGAAAAACTGGAAACCTATGTGCCGCCGGTGCAGGCAACCATGACGCCGCCGCCCGAGCAGGACATGTCGGAAATGATCGCCAAGCGGCGTGCCGCGCGAGAGGCGCAGAACCCGCAGCCGCAGCCGGCACCACCGGCCGAGAGCGAAGCCGACCGCGCCAAGCGCATCGCCACCGCCAACATCGCCCGCGCCAACAATGCGGCGACGGCCGATGAAAGCGGCGGCCTGTTTGATATCCGCAAGGTCAGCTTCAATAGCGCAACGATCAAGTTCCGCGGCTTCAACGCCAACTTCAAGCGCAACTGGCTGAAGCAGGTGAACGTCGAGCGCGGCGCCGAGCAGGACATTGAAACGGCGACCATCAAGGAAATGATCAAGATCATCCGCAGCGAAAAAGACGGCGACTTCTCGTATGAGTCGCACCGTCTGGGCCGCGTGGTGACGCTGAGCGCGCGCAAGGAAGACGACAAGCAGCTGTTTGAATTCCTGATGCGGGAAGTCTTCCCGGATTACTACACGCCGCAGCGGCGCTAAAAAAAACGGGGCAGTCTGAACTGCCCCGTTTTTTTATTTCTTCAGTTTGCGCGCTACGTCGAGCGCGAAGTAGGTCAGCACCCCGTCCGCGCCGGCGCGCTTGAACGCCAGCAGCGATTCCATCATCACCTTGTCGTGATCGAGCCAGCCGTTTTGCGCGGCGGCCTTGATCATCGCGTACTCGCCGCTGACCTGGTAGGCAAAGGTCGGCACCTTGAATTCATCCTTCACGCGGCGCACGATATCCAGGTAAGGCATGCCCGGCTTGACCATCACCATGTCGGCGCCTTCGGCCAGATCGAGGCCCACTTCGCGCAGTGCTTCGTCGCTGTTGGCCGGGTCCATCTGGTACTGGTTCTTGTCGCCCTTGCCGAGATTGGCTGCCGAGCCTACCGCGTCGCGGAACGGGCCGTAGAACGCCGAGGCGTACTTGGCCGAGTAAGCCATGATGCGGGTGTGGATGTGGCCCGCTTCCTCCAGCGCGGCGCGGATGGCGCCGATGCGGCCGTCCATCATGTCCGACGGCGCCACCACGTCCACGCCGGCATTCGCGTGGCACAGCGCCTGGCGCACCAGCATGTCGGTGGTAATGTCGTTGATGACGTAGCCGTTGTCGTCGATCAGGCCGTCCTGGCCGTGGCTGGTGTACGGATCGAGCGCGATATCGGTCAGGATGCCCAGCTCAGGGAAGGCCTGCTTCAGCGTGCGCACGGCGCGCGGCACCAGGCCGTCGGGATTGGTGGCTTCAATGCCGTCCGGGGTTTTCTTCGCGGCGTCGATGACCGGGAACAGCGCCAGCACCGGGATACCCAGCGCCACGCATTCCTCCGCCACCTTCAGCAGCAGATCCACCGAGACGCGCTCCACGCCCGGCATCGAACCCACCGCTTCGCGCTGGTGCGTGCCTTCGAGGATAAATACCGGGTAGATCAGGTCGGCTGCGGTCAGCACGTTTTCGCGCATCAGGGCGCGCGAGAACGGATCGCGGCGCATGCGGCGCATGCGGATGGCGGGGAATTGCGCTGCTACTTTACTCATCGCTATCACTTTCTACATCGTCGCCGGAGAGACCGGCCAGTTCGAGGATCTTGTCGTTGGCTTCTTCAATGCCGACGCGCTTGACGGCCGAGAACAATTGCACGGTGAACGGGAAGCCTTCGCCGTCTTCGTCGACGTAGCTTTCCAGCTTGGCCTTGGCCTTGCGCAGCACGGTGATCGATTCTTCGCGGTTCAGCTTGTCAACCTTGGTCAAAATGCAATGGATAGGCTTGCCGGTCGGCGCGAACCATTCCAGCATTTGCACGTCCAGCTCGGTGAACGGGCGGCGCGAGTCCATGATCAGGATCAGCGCGGCCAGCTGGTCGCGGCGCTGCACGTAATCGCCCAGCAGGCGCTGCCAGTGCAGCTTGGCCGAACCGGACACTTCCGCGTAGCCGTAGCCCGGCAAGTCCACCAGCAGGGCCTGGATTTCATCGACGATGGTCGGGTCCTTGCGGTGCTGCGCGACGTGCGCGCCGCCGATCGAAAAGAAGTTAATGTGCTGGGTGCGGCCAGGGGTCTTGGACGCGAACGCCAGCCCTTTCTGATTGCACAAAATATTGATGGCGGTCGATTTACCGGCATTGGAACGACCCGCAAAGGCGATCTCCGGCACTTGGGTGTCAGGGAGTTCGCGCAGTTGGTTTACGGTCGTGAAGAAGCGGGCTTGCCAGAGTTTGGACATGGGATTGGGGGAAAAGCAACAGTTTAAGGCAGGAATTTTTTTAAGCTATTGTACAATGAGTGGTTGCCAAGTGCTTCTATGCACGGTTTGGTGCTGCAGCGGGTCACTTTGGTGCATAACTTTTTAGACTCCTATTAGGGTGCTTTAATGAATAGTGTGTTTTCACCGTTGGTAAAATCCCTGTTTGTCACTCTGCTGGCTGTTTCGGCCACTGCGTTTGCAGACGAACACAAGTCCGCTCCTGCTGCTCCCAAGATCGACCCGGCCAAAGGCGCTACCCTGTATACCGATGGCGACACCGCCCGCGGTCTGCCGGCTTGCGTGTCCTGCCACGGCGCCGGCGGTAACTCCACCATCTCCGTCAATCCCAAGCTGGCTGGCCAGCACGAGGGATATATTTACAAGCAACTGGTGAACTTTACGACCGCGGACCGGAATCAACCGGTCATGACCACCTACGCCAAGATGCTGACCGATGAGGAAAAGCACAACGTAGCGGCGTGGCTGGTGACGCAGTCGCAAAAACCGGGCGCGGCCAAGAACAAAGACACCATCGAGCTGGGCAAGAAGATTTATCGCGGCGGCATCGCCGAGAAAAATGTTCCGGCCTGCGCCAGCTGCCACGGCGCCTCGGGTGCGGGCATTCCGGTGCAGTATCCACGCCTGTCGGGCCAGCATCAGGATTACACGGTAGCGCAGCTGGGCCTGTTCAAGGCTGGCACCCGCAAGAGCGTGGAGATGGCCACCATCGCCAAGCGCATGTCCGATGAGGAAATGAAAGCCGTTGCCGACTACGTGGCGGGCCTGAAGTAATCGCATCATCAGGCGGAAAAGAGAGGGCGGCGGCGCGAGCATGTCGCCCTTTTTGTTGTTATGCTGTGTTTTTTAGAGAATCTGAGTACGCATGAGTAGCCCCAGTACCACCGGCATCCAGCTGAATACCCGCCGTCCCCTCGTCGCTGAAATCGTTGAGCTGATTTCCTCCATGCGTTTCGCTATCGCCCTGCTGGCGATGATTGCGATTGCCGCCATCATCGGCACGGTGATGAAGCAGGGCGAGGCCACTTCCAACTACATCAATCAGTTTGGCCCCTTCTGGTTCGAAGTGTTCCGCAAACTCGGGCTGTATGCGGTGTACTCCGCGTGGTGGTTCCTGCTGCTGATGGGCACGCTGGTGACGTCGACCACGCTGTGCATCGTACGCAATGCGCCCAAGATGCTGAGCGATATGCGCAGTTGGCGCGAAAACGTGCGCGAGAACTCGCTGCTCAACTTCCACCACAAGATGCAGTGGCGCGCGCCGCTGACGCGCACTGCGCTGGCGCAGCAGAGCGCGGCGCGGCTGGTGGATGCCGGCTACAAGGTCAAGCTGGTCGAAAAGGACAGCGGCACGCTGGTGGCGGCCAAGCAGGGCGCGGCCAACAAGTTCGGCTATATCTTCGCCCATGCGGCCATTGTGATCATCTGCCTCGGCGGCTTGCTGGATTCGGATATTCCGATCCGCCTGCAGGAATGGTTCTTCGGCAAGACACCGTTCACCGGCAGCGGCCTGATTTCGCAAGTGCCGGCCGAGCACCGCCTCGGCACCGGCAATCCTACTTTCCGCGGCAACACCATGATCCCGGAAGGGCAGAACAGCAGCACCGCCATCCTGACCCGCCCGGACGGCGTGCTGATCCAGGAACTGCCGTTCACCATCAACCTGAAAAAATTCACCATCGACTTCTACAGCACCGGCATGCCCAAGCTGTTTGCCAGCGATGTCGAAGTGCGCGACAACCAGACCGGCGAAACCGCCAAGGCCACCATCGAGGTCAACAAGCCGCTGATCTTCAAGGGCGTGGCTATTTACCAGTCCAGCTTTGAAGACGGCGGTAGCAAGCTCAAGCTCACCGGTTTCCCGATGAGCGGCGTCGGCAGCAAGCGTTTCGAAATCGCCGGTGAAGTGGGCAGCAGCACGCCGCTCGATGACGCCTACACTGTCGAATGGTCGGGCTTCCGTCCGTTCAACGTGGAAAACGTCGGTCCGACCGACGACCCGCGCGCGGTGAAGAAGGGCAAGAGCTTGCAGGAAGAACTGGGCGAGCACATGGGTTCGGCCGGCAAGAACGCCAACAACAAGAACCTGAAAAACGTCGGCCCGAGCGTCAGCTACAAACTGCGCGACAAGACCGGCCAGGCGCGCGAATACCAGAACTACATGCAGCCGGTGACCATCGACGGCGCCACCGTGTTCCTGGCCGGCATGCGCGCCAATCCGTCGGACAACTTCAGCTACCTGCGCATTCCGGCCGACGACGGCCACAGCGTGACCGAATGGATGCGCCTGCGCGCCGCGCTGCAGGACCCGGAACTGCGCGCCGCCGCCGCCAAGCGCTACGCCGAGCGCGCCACGCCGAAATCGTCCACCGGCGACGCCCTGCGCACCCAACTGCAAGCCTCGGCCGATAAGAGCCTGGGCATCTTCGCCGGCGACGGCAAGGCGGGCGGCTTCATGGCCATCTCGCAGTTCCTCGAAAAAATCCCGCAGGCCGAGCAGGAAAAAGCCGCCGACGTGGTGATGAAGATCCTCAACGGCAGCCTGTGGGACCTGTGGCAAGCCGCGCGCGCCAAGGACGGCCTGCCTTCCGTCACCGAGGACGAAACCCACGCCCGCTTCCTGCAACTGGCCACCAACGCGCTGTCGGATTCCTTCTTCTACGGCGCGCCGGTCTACCTGCAGCTGGACGACTACACCCACGTGCAAGCCTCGGTGTTCCAGGTCACGCGCTCGCCGGGCAAGAAGGTAGTGTATCTTGGCTGCCTGTTCCTGGTGCTGGGCGTGTTCGCCATGTTCTACATCCGCGAGCGCCGCCTGTGGATCTGGATCAAGGACGATGCCAACGGCGGTGCAAGTGAGGCGCTGATGGCCATGAGTACCCAGCGCAAGACGCTGGACTTTGAACGCGAATTTGAAACACTGAAGCAAAAGCTGCCACAAGCGGCATAAGTCGGAGATGACGATGGAACTGACCCAATCCCAGCAAACCTACCAGCAGGCGCCCGGCTACTTCAAGCGCCTCAACGTGATCGACTGGCTGTTTGCACTGGCCCTGCTGGCCGGCGCCGCGTTTGCGCTGAACCGCTACGGCCACTACATGGACGTCTACGAGCAGGGCATCCTGCTGGCCGCCGTGCCGACCTTCGCCGCGCTGGGCTGGCACTGGAAGCCTGTGCGCTGGGTGATGCCGCTGGTGGCGCTGCTGTCGCTGTGGGCGATCTTCATGTACGCCGGCCAGCTCGACAACGGCAGCAAGAAATTCTGGCTGCGCATGATGCTGTCCAGCCAATCGGCAGTGCTGTGGATGAGCGTGATGTTCGTCATCTCCACCGTGTTCTACTGGATCGGCTTTGTTGGCCGTTCGCCGTCGGCGTCCAGCATAGCCTCCAAGCTGAGCTGGGCAGGCGTGGTGCTGGGCTGGACTGCGATGATGGTGCGCTGGTTCGAGTCCTATCTGATCGGCGCCGACGTCGGTCACATTCCGGTCTCCAACCTGTACGAAGTGTTCATCCTGTTCACGCTGATCACCGCGATGTTCTACCTGTACTTCGAACAGCGCTACGCCACCCGCCAGATGGGCCCATTCGTGCTGCTGGTGATCTCGGCCGCGATCGGCTTCCTGATGTGGTACACCACCTCGCGCAACGCCGCCGACATCCAGCCGCTGCTGCCGGCGCTGCAAAGCTGGTGGATGAAAATCCACGTGCCGGCCAACTTCATCGGCTACGGCAACTTCGCGCTGGCCGCGATGGTGGCCTCGGCCTACCTGCTGAAAACCAAGGGCTACCTGAAAGACCGCCTGCCGTCGGAAGAAGTGCTGGATGACGTGATGTACAAGGCCATCTCGGCCGGCTTCGCGTTCTTTACGATTGCGACGATCCTGGGCGCACTGTGGGCGGCCGAAGCTTGGGGCGGCTACTGGTCGTGGGACCCGAAAGAAACCTGGGCGCTGATCGTCTGGCTCAACTACGCGGCCTGGCTGCACATGCGGTTGGTGAACGGCCTGCGCGGCCGTCCGGCAGCGTGGTGGGCGCTGGTGGGCCTGCTGGTCACCACCTTCGCCTTCCTGGGCGTGAACATGTTCCTGTCCGGCCTGCACTCCTACGGCAAGTTGTAAACGGAAGTTTAAGATTTGCTGCGGCGGATTGGTGTAAGGTATAGCCCTACACCAATCTACCGGAGTCATCATGCTGATCAAGCGTAGCCCCAACGGTATCGACCTGCCGTTTTCCTCTGAAATCACGCCGCGCGAAATTTACGAAGCGCGCCGCAGCTTCATGAAGCAAGTCGCCGTCGGCGCGGCTGCGCTGGGCGGCATGCACGAAGCGTTTGCGCAAAACGGCGCCAAGCTGCCCGCCAAACTCAATCCCGCCTACTCGGCGCTGGACAAGCAGACCGCGTTCAAGGACGCCACCACCTACAACAACTACTACGAATTCGGCACCGACAAGAGCGAGCCGGCCATGTACGCAGGTTCGCTGAAAACGCGGCCGTGGACCGTGGCCATCGAGGGCGAGGTCAAGAAGCCGATGACGCTCGACCTCGACGCGCTGCTCAAGCTGGCGCCGCTGGAAGAGCGCGTGTACCGCTTGCGCTGCGTGGAAGGCTGGTCGATGGTGATTCCGTGGATTGGCTACTCGTTCTCCGAAATCATCAAGAAGGTCGAGCCGACCGGCAACGCCAAGTACGTTGAGTTCGTCACTCTGGCCGACAAGAAGCAGATGCCGGGCGTGGGCAGCCGCGTGCTGCAGTGGCCGTACACCGAAGGCCTGCGCATCGACGAAGCCAACCACCCGCTGGCGCTGCTGACCTTTGGCATGTACGGCGAAGTGCTGCCGAACCAGAACGGCGCGCCGGTGCGCATGGTGCTGCCGTGGAAGTACGGCTTCAAGTCGGCCAAGTCGATTGTGAAAATCCGCTTCGTGAAAGACCAGCCGCGTACCTCGTGGAATTTGTCGGCACCGAACGAATACGGCTTCTACTCGAACGTGAATCCGGACGTCGACCACCCGCGCTGGTCGCAAGCGAGCGAGCGCCGCATCGGCGAAGACGGCTTCCTCGCACGCAAGCGCAAGACCCTGATGTTCAACGGCTATAACGACGTGGCCTCGCTGTACACCGGCATGGACCTGAAAAAGTTCTACTGATGCTGACGACCAAGCAAGTCAGCTGGATCAAGGGCGCCGTGTTCGTGCTGGCGCTGGTGCCCTTGCTGCGCATGGTCTACCTGACCGTGACCGGGCAGCTGGTCGATCCGCTGGAGTTCATCACGCGCGGCACTGGCGACTGGACCTTGTACTTCCTGTGCATGGTGCTGGCGGTGACGCCGCTGCGCAAGCTAAGCGGATGGAACTGGCTGATCAAACTGCGCCGCATGCTGGGCTTGTACGTATTCTTCTACGGCTTCCTGCACTTCATGACCTTCCTGTGGTTCGACCATTTCTTCGATGTGCAGGAAATGTGGAAGGACGTGCTGAAGCGGCCGTTCATCACCGTCGGCTTCACGGCGTTTGTGTTGCTGATCCCGCTGGCGGCGACCAGCACCAACGGCATGATCAAGCGCCTGGGCGGCAAGCGCTGGCAATGGCTGCACCGTCTGGTCTACGTGATCGCGCCGCTGGCGATATTGCACTTCTGGTGGATGAAAGCGGGCAAGCACAACTTCACCCAGCCGATCATCTTCGGCACGATACTCGGGGTGTTGCTCCTGATGCGCGTCTGGTGGGCAAGCCGCCAGCGCTGAGGCGGGCGGCGAGAAAAATCGGGGTCAGCTCTGTCATTCGGACAAATAATTCGCGTATTGATATTTCTCAAACATCATGCGCGCGTGTCCAAATGACAGAGCTGACCCCGAATTGGTGTTACTTGATGACGGATTCCAGCGCGTACAGGTCGGCTGGGTTTTCGCGTTTGCGCACCAGGTGTGGCACGGTGCCGTCGACGATGACTTCGGCGGCGCGGCCGCGGGTGTTGTAGTTGGAGGCCATGGTCATGCCGTAGGCGCCTGCGGTGTGCATCACCAGCAGGTCGCCGGCTTCCACCGCCAGCGAGCGGTCGCGCGCCAGCCAGTCGCCCGATTCGCAGATCGGCCCCACCACGTCGTACGAGATCGCCGCGGCCTTGCTTTGCACCACCGGCTGCATGTCCATCCACGCCTGGTACAGCGCCGGACGCGCCATGTCGTTCATCGCCGCGTCGACGATGCAGAAGTTTTTCTCTTCGCCGTGCTTGATGAATTCCACTTTGGTCAGCAGCACGCCGGTGTCGCCCACGATGGAACGGCCCGGCTCGAAGATGACTTTGATGCCTTTGCCATTGTGGCGCGCCGTGCGCCAGGCGTCGATTTTGGCGAACAGGCGGCCCAGGTAGTCGCCCACCGGCACCGGCGCCGCTTCGCCTTCTTCACGGTAGTCGATGCCGATGCCGCCGCCGATGTCCAGGTGGTGCAATTCGATGCCTTCCGCGCCCAGCTGGTCGATCAGTTCGATCAGGCGGTCCAGCGCTTCCAGCAGCGGCGTGTCGTCCAGCAGCTGCGAGCCGATGTGGCAGTCGATGCCTGCCACGTCCAGGTTCGGCAGGGCGGCTGCCGTGCGGTAGGTTGCCAGCGCATCGTCAAAGGCCACGCCGAATTTGCTGGCCTTCAGGCCGGTGGCGATGTACGGGTGGGTCTTCGGATCGACGTTCGGGTTCACGCGCAGCGAGATGCGCGCTTTCTTGCCCATCGAACCGGCCACTTCGTTCAGGCGGTGCAGTTCGGGAATCGATTCGACGTTGAAGCACAGGATGTCATGCGACAGCGCCAGGCGCATTTCTTCCACGCTCTTGCCGACGCCGGAGAAGATCACTTTGCGCGGATCGCCGCCGGCCGCCAGCACGCGCAGCAGTTCGCCGCCGGAGACGATGTCGAAGCCCGCGCCCTGGCGCGCCAGCAGGTCGAGGATGGCCAGGTTCGAATTGGCCTTCATGGCGTAGCACACCAGCGCGTCGCGGCCCTGGCAGGCGTCGGCATAGGAGGCGAAGTTGGCCAGCAGCGCGGCCTTGGAGTAGACGTAGGTCGGGGTGCCGAACTGTTCGGCGATGGCGCTCAGCGAGACGCCTTCGGCGTGCAGCACGCCGTCTTGGTACGAAAATTGGGACATAAGCAATTATTGTTGAGGGGCGGCGGGTTCAGAAGTCGGGGCAGGGGCGTTCCCGCTCTTGGCAGGCTTGGCCGCTGGTGGCTTGGGCAGGTACAGCGGGCCGGGTTGGCCGCAGCCGCTCAGCAATGCGCTCAGGATAATCAAACGGGTAAGAGACTTCACGATAAAATCACGGTTTATTTGAGATCAGATACGGAGTGTAGCATGGGCGAATCAGAATTCCTGGCGCAGGCGGAAGCCGCTCTCGATGCCATCGAGGCAGCGCTGGACCGTTTGAACGATGAAGACGTGGTCGACGTCGAGTGCAGCCGCAGCGGCAATGTGCTGGAAATCGAGTTTATCGACAACGGCAGCAAGATCATCGTCAACAGCCAGGCGGCGATGCAGGAGCTGTGGGTGGCCTCGCGCTCGGGCGGCTACCACTACAAACAACGCGACGGCAAATGGATCAACACCCGTGACGGCTCCGAGCTGTTCACCAGCCTGTCGGAAGAAGTTACCAAGCAGGGCGGCGCGCCTGTCGTGCTGAGCTGAGGGGGCGGAGCCAGCGCGGGGCTGTGTAGTAAAATTGGCATCTAGTCTATTTTTCTTCCCGTGCATGAATCACCCCACCAAGCAAGCCTATCTTGAGGCCGGCGCGGCTGCGCCGTCGCCGGTCCATCCCAAATACCGCCCCGATATTGACGGCCTGCGCGCCGTCGCCGTGCTGTGCGTGGTGATCTTCCACGCTTTTCCCGATGTGCTCAAAGGCGGCTTCATCGGCGTCGACATCTTCTTCGTCATCTCCGGTTTCCTGATCAGCACCATCATCATCAGTAACCTGGACCGGGGCAGCTTCAGCTTCGCCGACTTCTATGGCCGCCGCGTGCGCCGCATCTTCCCGGTGTTGCTGCTGGTGCTGGCCGCCTGCTACGCGGCAGGTTGGTTCATCATGCTCAGCGCCGAGTTCAAACAGCTGGGCAAGCACATGGCCGGCGGCGCCGGCTTCGTCGCCAACTATGTGCTGTGGGGCGAGAGCGGCTACTTTGACAAGGCCGCCGTCACCAAGCCGCTGCTGCACCTGTGGTCGCTGGGCGTGGAGGAGCAGTACTACATCGTGTGGCCGGCGCTGCTGTGGTTTGCCGCGCGCCGCAACCTCAACCTGCTGACGGTGGCCGTGACGCTGGCCCTGGTGTCGTTCGGCCTCAACCTCAGCGCCGTGCATGGCGATGCCGCGCGCGCCTTCTACTCGCCGCAGACGCGCTTCTGGCAGATGCTGGCCGGCTCGGCGCTGGCCATCCTGGCCCTGCGCGGCCGCTCGCTGCTGGGCCGCTGGCAGGCGCCGCTCGATGGCTGGCTGGGCCGCGTCATCTACGCCGTGCCGCCGCCGGCCAGCGGCGCCGTGTGGCGCAACGTACAGTCGCTGCTGGGCGCCGGCCTGATCCTGATTGGCCTGCTGCGCATCACCGAGCAGCGTCCCTTCCCCGGCTGGTGGGCGGTGCTGCCGACGCTGGGCGCGGCCATGATCATCGCCGCCGGCAGCCAGGCCTGGTTCAACCGCGCTGTGCTGGGCAACCGGGTGCTGGTGTGGCTGGGCCTGATCAGCTTCCCGCTGTATCTGTGGCACTGGCCGTTGCTGGTGTTTGCCCGCCTGGCCGAGCGCGCGCCGCCGTCGGCCGCGGTGCGTGCCGGCGCG
>Ga0105244_10001389_pt1 | contig 19669 bp, 30 predicted proteins | sample KBSM44metaG_FD_80423 | JGI IMG/M metagenome (GOLD analysis project Ga0105244, IMG submission 80423) | Miscanthus rhizosphere microbial communities from Kellogg Biological Station, Michigan, USA - KBS M4-4 metaG | ecosystem: Host-associated > Plants > Roots > Rhizosphere > Soil | place... | reverse complement strand
GTTGACCTCGCGCATGTCGCCGGTGAGGATCTCGTAAGGCGTGCCCGTCCCCGCCGCCGCAGCCATCAGTTGCTGCCGCATGAAGTCGGGATAGTTGTTGCCCGCATCCGGCGGCTTGGAGAATTCGACTTCTTCACCCGGCCCCAGCTCCTGCATGGTGCCGGGCTCCAGCGCGACCATCGGCGTGAAACCATCGCGGTCGGTGACCAAGGGTTCCCCGGTCATAGGGTTGCGTGTCAGTGGCCCGCCCTCTGGAGGAGGTCGCTTGATGAAGCCCGCGAACAGGTTCGCCACTTCCTGGCGAAACAGCACCGCGTCGTCGTAGTTGTCCAAGCTGCGCAAGCGCTTCAACACTGGTGCCAAACGCGGCACACCGCGCAGTTGCCCAGGCTCCATGGGTTCGAAGATGTGCAACACCTGTGCTGCCGGAACGCGCACCAACTGGTTGTAACCCGCATTCAACGACGATGAATCGCGCGGGTGCGACAAGTACATCCAGTACGCCACACGCTTGCCGGCCGGGTTGAACTCGATCCCCGCGCGGATAACGTTGCCGTTTTTGGCCATCTCAAACTTGTCGTGAGGAACGAACTCAGGGGCCAGCGCCTGCAACTGCAGCGGCACCGCCAAGCCTTCGCTGGGGCTGCGTGGCCGGAGCCGCACAAAGCACTCGCCGGCCGTTTCAACGGTGCGTGCTACCAGGGCCTGCATACCGTAGAAGTCGGTCAGCTCATCGGCGTCCGCCTCGTCAACCCAGTCATCCCACAGCTGCTGTTTGATTTTGCGCAGTGCCACGTCATCCGTGGTCGGCCTGGGCGTGATGCCGGTGCCGATCAGGTTGCTGACGCGTTTGTCGATGACGTTGAACGCGTACGGGTCATTGCGCACTGCCGCCCGCGAACGAGCGCGCAGGTTGCGCAAGGCCGGGGTATTGATGCTGTTAATGCCGCTGTCGCTGGCCTCCCAACTGGCCGAACGCCGGCCCTCCCCGGCGCCTTCATAACTGGCCTTAATGTTCGACGGCAGCAGGAATCCGTTACGGGTCAGCGTCGGATAGTATCGGGCCATTAGAGTCCTTTGCCTCCGTGGGTCAGTCGCACCAAGCGAGAACGCGGCCCGGCTGCGTTGGTTAGCGATGTACGAATCTCGTCGCGGGCTTTGAGCAGTTCGTCGATGGAGCGGTACTCCACCGTTCGGTCGCTGTAGCGCACAGTCTTTTCACCGCGCGCAATCGCGCGCTCGATGGCTTCGAGGTGCTTCGGGGTAAACGACATATCAACGTCTCTTCAGGTAACCGCTGGTGGATATGCGGCGTTGTGGGGGTGCAGCGGGCCGCGCTAGGGCGACTGGAGCAACAGGATGTTCGTGTTGCGCCAATGAAGGTGTAGCCAATAACGGCGCGCCCACTGGGCGACTCATACGCTCCCCGTGAATAGGCTTGCTCTGAAGCGCCTCCGAACCGGCGTTGAACACAGCCTGGCTCACTCTTTCCCAATCGTGCTCCTGGTAACGATTGATACCCAAGTAATGCGCCATCGCCAGGCAGTACACCATCAGGTCGAGCGCTTCGTTACGCTCAGCTTTGCCTTTGACCCACTCGATTTTTTTATAGCCTTTGACGTAGCGAGTCACCTTGCGCTCAGCAACGCACTGGTCGAAAAAATCATCCGGCAAATCATTGGCGAAATGCAGTGCGCCTGGGCCTTCCTCGATCAGATAACGGTTATAGATCCAATCCTTGGACGTGTCAGTGCCGACAATCCAAAGCTCCGCACCGTGCCGCTCGGTCAGGCCCTTCCACGTCACATCAACCTTGGATGGTCGCTGCGCAATCACCGGCCTGCCCCGCTTGCTTGCTCCCTTGATCGCGAAAATGTTTCGCCACCGACGCAGTCGACAGAATTGGTATACCTCATCATGGTGGTTACCATCAGAATCCACCGCTGTTGCAAGTATCCCCAGATCGGCACCACAGGGATGCCGATAACGAGCCTTAAGCAACTCATCCAACGCTAACCAGGTTCGCTCATCCGAAGGGTTGCCCGCGATCACCTGATAATCGATCACCCACCGCTCCATACCGACACCCCAGCCCATCACCATGAGTTCAAGGCGGTCATGCTGAGTATCGACCGAACAGGTCAACATCAGAACGCCGTCAGGCATCGAACCAAGGCTGTAGGCTTCCAATCGAGCGCGATTGCGCAGTACGTCGGCGCTGGTTTGTTCTTGCGCGTTGTCCCATACCTTGGCCAAGCGGGTGTTGTAGAACACCTGCATAGGTTCCATATCGCCTTTGGCCTGGGCCTTTTTCGCTTTTTCGAACTGCTTTGCCAGCGATGCCCAGCTCGTCCAGCCTGGCGGTGAGTAAAGGGCGTTGAGATTGAACCCTACGGTTTCACCGTCACCCGCTGAGCTGGCTCGCCACTCCCCTTTGCTCAACATCTCACCCTTGTGATGCTCCTCGATGAGCACATCACATTCAGGGCCGGCGCACTGGTAGTGCACCACGCTGTAGTCCTCGGAGTAATGCAGGCGCTCCCATTCCAAAACCTGCAGGTGACCGCAGTCCGGACACGGCACGTAGTAATAGCGTTGATCGCTGGTCTCAAAAAGATCGGAAATGCGCGACGCGCCCTTGATCGTCGGCGAGCTGGAAAAGTAGAACTTGGCATTGCGTCCGAAGGTACTGCCTCGGGTTTCTGCGAGCTCAACCGGGTCACCCTCATCACCAAGATCAGTCTCCCAGCGATCAATCTCATCACCGTAGATGTAGCGAGCGGATAACTCCGAAAGGTTCGCAGCCGAACCCGCGGTTGTCACATACAGCGTGCCGCCTTCGAACTCTTTCGTGTCCAGGGTGTTGCGTGCATCGCGTGACCGATTGGCCGCCACACGCTCGCGCAAGACGGGAGTGGCCTTAATGGTTTTGCCGATGCGCGAGGACACCCGCTTGGCCAACCCGAGGCTGGGCAGCAGGGCCAGGATGTTCGACGGTGCCATGTGGATCAGGCCGCCTATCCAATTCAGGCCGATCTGCGTTTTCATCAACTGGGAAGCGACCATGGTCACTACTCGCTTGCAAGGGTGGGCAGGCGACAGACAGCGCATCGGTTCACGAGCATAGGGCGTTCGCGATGTGCGGTACTGACCAGGCTCGGCGGCACCGGTATCACGCGGAATACGCATGAACTCATCAGCCCACTCATCCACCCACACGTCCGGGTCCGGGCGCAAGCCACGGAAATACGCCTCGCGATACAGTTCTGTACCGTCAGGGTGTTCCGCTAGCATAAGGTCAACTCGGAGTCAGGGCGTGTTCTCGGTCCGCTGAAGAAATTCGTTCGGCGTCTTCTAGTGAGCGGCGGATGGCCGCCGTCAAGTGTCTTTCAATTTTCCATGGGTCGGTCATAACGGCCAGCTCCGGCGCTAGTTGCGCGACGATACCAAGCAACTGATCGCGTACCAGACGTCCCGCGCCATATGCGCCGTCCTCCACAGCCTTACGTAAAACAAGCGAGCCCTGCTGCTGGTGAAAGTTAGCCTGTTCTTGCAGAGCCAAATAATGCTCACGCATAGCGCGAGACTTCTGAAAGTCAGGCTCATCACCAACTTGCAGCATTGCGGAGCCATCGAGGCTCGGCAATGTAACGACTGCTGTACTGCCCGTAGGCGAGTCCTTGGGAGAGCGCTCGCGCTTGTGACGCGCAACAACACCTGCCTTGCTTGGATCACTGGTCATAGACAGGAGCTTTTCGCTCGCGCCAACGTCCACTGATCCGGATTCGTTCAAGACCAGTCGCCTGGACTGAATCAGTTTCCCGACATACTGCCTGGACCATCCCTTCATCTCGCCATACTGCTTGCGAGTCATAAAAGTCATGTGGCCTCCCTATTGAAACCAGGTCGACCTCGTCAACCAATCCTGTCAACTAACTCTGTCAACTAACCCGGCAAGGTTGACAGCGATTTTCGGTGGTTTCCTGTGGTTTTTTTCGACGCTCGCTGTCAAATCCTCTTGCGCAAAAAAGGACGCTAACACCAGTGTTCACGGGGGATGAGCGTGGAAAATACCGCCCTCCGGATTACTGATAGCGTTCCCGATGTGGAGAATTTTTTACACGCAGATCCTGTCAACCTGTCAACCGCTGTCAACTAACTTTCAAACCCTGTGGCTAACGCTTTCCCGCGGGTTCTATGCCCCGTGTCCCTCGAAAATCCCCAGGGTCCCCGGACGCCCGCGGCGCGCTATTTCGGTGCACGACTTGCATGAGCCCCCTCTCTTTGTATAGATGCGCTGACCACTGATAGCTCTGCTTGTAGTGAAGCGGCTACAAATGCCTGGTGTATCTGGCACTTGGTGGCAGATGCCGCCGCTAGTGGTTAAGATCGATCTGAGTTCATCCAAACCATCAAGGACGTATATGAAAAGCTTGAACACAGAAGCATTTGCAACCCAACTCGCACTTATTTCTCTAATCAGAGCGCTCAATGAAAACGGTCAAGAGAACGTTGTTCGTCAAGCACACACGTTCCTCGATATGGAACTGAAACACTTTCCTGAGGGTTTCCGAGATGATCTGGAAGAGGTCAGAAAGTCGACGGCCAACATCTTCGCCGTCAACGCCCCATCCTTAGCGCCGAAACAATAAACTGCTCATTACGCGCATGAGCACCAGCAGCGTCGCTCAACACAACGGAGTGACTACCCTCCACGGACTGGGAAGCCTCACCGCGAGCCTGATAAAGCGCTGACTCAAGCGCAGTAATGATCTTCTCCAGTGCCCTATCCCGGCGGTATGAGAGGCTTGCTACACCGCCGGTCTCAGTCTTCACCCACAAAACCTCTTTTGCTTCACCCACTACAAGTACCTGCATCGCTCGACCCTCCCTTGCTGATTTACGCGCCACGATTTGGCGCACTCGAAAACGTGGCGCTGATCAGCCCTCAACCTTCCGGGTAGCGGCACGGTCGTAATAACCGCGTACCTTCTCTACACCGAGGAAGCCAACAGCGCCGCCGGCGAATGTGGCCATGCTCTGCGGTAAGCCCATCCATTCAAGGAGTGGCACCAACGACAGCGTAACCAAGCCACACAACGCTCCCTCCAGATACATCTGGCGACGAGTACCGCCGCCATACATCACTCGCAGCACAGCAATGCCGACGGAGAGGCCTGCTGCATAGATCTGTGGCTGGTGCATCACCAACCAGGCGATTACTGCGGCCCACAGGCCAGGATCCTTTTCAGGCATGTTCGGCATCTCGATTTCTCCCTTAAGGGAGCGCGCGTTTGATCCAGCCCATCAGCACTCCCAGCTCAGCGCGACGAGTGTGATGGAGCCGAAAACGAAAAAGCCCCGCACGATGGCGGGGCTTCTGAAAGTATTGTGTTACCTAACTATGCCTATTTCGACATTTCACAGTCTTCAAACATAGGTGTTTTGATCACGTCACCAGCGCCAGTGCAAACAACACTGACTGTGACGCCCTTCTTGAGCGTGGCCATCACCGAAATGCTCGACTTGTCAAACTTGAACTGAGGTCCCAGAAACTGGTTTGAACCGGCTAGAACAAGATATGGATTCCCACGAAAGTCGGTGTTGATGTCAGTAACTCGTCCCGTGACCTTCACACGCTTACCCTTGAAAAGTGCATCAGCGGCGACGGTGTTGTCATCGTAACTCTTGGCCACTTGAGTGGACGTGTATGTCTTGAGTGGCTCAGCAGGAGCAGAGGATGCCGCACTGGTAGCAGTGGAAACAGAACGACTACCAATGGTGGGTGGAGCAGGAGGAGCAGCAACAATCACCAAGGTACACAAGATTAGCCAGCCAAAACCTACCACACGAGAAAGGACAGAGTGCCCATTTCGAAGCAGAAACCAGGCAAAAACAATTGGGAAAAACAGAATGCCGATTCCAAGAAGGAAGCCGACACTCCGCTTTGAGGGCACATTCACATTATTCATATCGCTCTCCGTGGCGATCAGGTAGGCAGGACATTCTGAATGCAATGCCATTGAATTGCCACCTAGTCATCCGTAATGCAGAAAGCAAAAAATCCAACACTATGTTTGGGGGCTTTTGCAAATAACTCAGTAGCGGCAATTGGTGTAGATGTCAGTGCCAATACAGCGGATTTGGTTACCCCCCGGAGGCGTGATGGGTGTGACGGCTGGTGGCGTGTACTGTTGGTACGTCTGCTGGGCAGACTGCTGAAAGGACTGGCCTGTCTGTTGAAGCTGTTGCCCAAACTGCTGCATCTGTGCCTGCTGGTTGATCTGTTGATACTGGTACATCTGCAAATTTTGTTGCGTCATCTCGTCGCGGTAGCCTGTAGCAGCGCCGCTGGAGTTGTAGCACATGATTCTGCCCTTTCCGAACGCAGACATGCGCACGCAGCTTGGATCACCGGCCATGTAATAGCCGCCATTGAAGTAGTTCGGAGAAGGATCCGAAGCGCAACCACTTAATGCCGTAAACACAAAGCCTGCTAAAAGCGAACGACAATTCAATTTCCACAACTCCATGTGCTACGACCCTTTAGTGATTCAAAACAAGCTCGACACAGCGATCGAGATTTCGACGGCTTCACATCGCTGAGCGCTTGCTATTACGGAAGAATAAGTAGATTAGTCCGATAGGAGCGACGAATATCGCAAACATGAAACACAAAAGGATCGTGCAGCACTTGGCCCAAAGGAACGCTTTTGCTTCCCAGTAAAACTGATTGTTGCCAACGATGTAGCCTACCACGCTCTCATAAACGAACCGTGAGTATGGATACAACACGGTATTGATCAGCGCGAAGACAATAAACCCATAATTTGGCTTGTGGTTGCCGCTGAGCGCTAGTGCGATCAGTAGTACCCCTAATACAGCACCGAACAAAAAGTGCCGTAGATATGCCGGGCCACTTAACCCGCCAAAAGTTTTTGCAAACAACGACCGCATTGGATTCCCTTCGAGGCGATGGCTAAGAAGCCATCATATAGACATCATCCAAATATCAAAAGACGGCTAGAAACAAAAAGCCCCGTCGAATGCATAGGCTCCATGATCTTCTGAAAGCAAAAAGCCCAGCGCGATGGCTGGGCTTGATTTGTCGTCTCTCATAACGCGCAAGATCGACATTATGGGCTTAATTTACGGCCAGTCGGCCAACAGGTCAAGCGGCATCTACAAAGATTTGCTCGCTGTCGAATATCTCGGTCGCATGAATCACGGCCTGCTCTTCAAGTTGCTCCAAACGCTTGTAGATACCGCCTCGCCAGTTACGGCGAGTTCGCTCGGGAGTACCCGCAAGATCCCATGTGTTCATGTCGTAGAACTCTGCAGGCAACACAATCATGTCGGTAGAACGCTTTCCTACCTGCAAACCTTTGAGCTTCGGGATCGCCCATGCAGTGAGGGCTTTGTAGATGAACAACTGAGGGGCCGGGGAGACCATGCGGGAGACCAGCCTGCCGATGGCACCGACCTTGTTTGCCTTGTGCGTAGAGTACTTGGCCACCAGCACATCCCACTGCGCCGATTCGAGTTGACGGTGCAGCAGCGCATAAAGGCAGCAGTCGTAATCGAACTTGTCCCGGACCGACAGCGTGCTGCCCGTGCCGCCCTGACGAAGGTCGGCGTCGATCAGCTTCTGCCAAGACTGCTTGGTGCTATTGTCGATGTTGTCCGCAGCCAGCACCCGCACCAGGGTGCCCATCACATCTTTGTACATAGCCATGGCTCAGTCCCCTGTGAAGTTGGTGGCACCTGGGCCACGGCGGTTGTTCTCGTCGTATTGGGTTGCTGGCCCGCCCAATAGCGCCGGCCGTTTCAAACGTTCGATCTGATGGTCAGCCGCCTGGAGCCGAATGCTCAGCTGCGTCACCAGCACCTCTACCGGCAACGCCTCACCGGTTTCGGCGGTGACCCAGCCCGATGCGTTGCACTGCACGCAAGCCAACTGATGAAAGACACCACTGATCACAGCGCGTCCACGGCATGCAGGGCACTTGTCAAGGTCAAGCTGTGCGGCGCGGAATGCTGGCCCAGTACTCTTTTTCATCATTTTTAAACCTCGCCCTTAACAAATTGTGGTTCTGGCTCGCAGGCCCCGCCGTTCAAGGTGTCTACGAGGTTTTGCGAATCTTCATATCTAACGCCTGTCTGCGCGTGAATCGCCTTGAAGCCACGCGCATCTAACCAGTCGTGCCACTTCACCAACGCCAGGCGGCGCTGCTCTTTGGCCTGAGTGTTGATGTAGGTGGAGGCGATTTTGCCCAGCGAGTGGTTAAGCAGCATCTCGCCGATGTGGCCGTCGACGCCGAGGTCAGTCCAGGCGGTGCGGGCGACCTTGCGCAAGTCGTGACTGGTCCAGGCGCCCTGCCCCAGCCGCGTGAATACGGCGCTGGCCTGGTTGTCGCTTAGCGGCTTGCCGCGGCGTGACGGGAACAAGAAAGCTCCTTCATATCCAAGGGCGGCCTGGCGGTCACGGTAACGACGCAGCAGCCCGCACACCTGATCGGTCAGCGGCACGCGCAGCTCGGTTTTGGTCTTGGTGTGCTCGGCCGGCAGGAACCATTCGCGCTCAGGCAGTGCAATGTCAGCCCAACGTGCATGGCGGGTTTCGCCTATCCGGGTGCCGTGACAAAGCATCATCAAGGCCAGCATGGCGTCACCTGGCGCGCTATCGAAGCGCTCAGCCAGCAGCGTCACCAACTCGGGCACCTGCACATCGCGCAGCCGGGCGGGCTTGGGCTGAATGCGCGCCGACGTGAAGTTGCTGAACTTCAGCTCGGCCATCGGGTTAACCGGGATCAGGTCCAGCTTGCGCGCCTGACGAAAGGCCATCGCCAGCAGACGAAACAACTGCTGAACATATGACAGCGACAGCTCAGCCTGCACCGGCCACATCAGCAGCCTGTCCAGGCTCTGCGCACTCACATCCCGAAGCAGCAGATCGTCCAAACGCGGCTTGAGCTGGCAGTTGATCGCAGACTTGATGGCCGCGCGGCGCTTGTCAGACAGTGCCCGCGACTTGGCCATGCGCTCCCCGAACCAATCGAGCAGCTCGCCGACAGTCAGCCAGCCCGAAACGCTGGCCGCACCATCAGCCGCCACGCGCAGGCGCACTGCCGGCAACGCTGCGATCACCTGCTTAGTGTTGAGGTCTGGATAGGCTCCGATGCGGTGCCATTGGCGCTTATTGAGCAAGTACCAAGAGCCACGCGTACGATTTTTGGCGAAACGAAAGTGCAATGCAGGGTGGCCGGCATCGCGCAGGTCACGCACATGCTCGAGCTTAGCCTTGCGCACAATCTCGGCATCCGACAGTTTTACTGTCAGGGTTTTGATTTGGGTATTCAAACGTTGCTCTCCTTTCGGGCAAGTAGGTCAACGACCTCAAAAGTCGATGGCCACATCCAATCGCCGTAGCGCTTGGCCATGGCCTCATCAGCGAACAAAGCCACGGCATGGTCAGGCAGGACGTCCATGTCCAACTTGAAGCCGCAGCAATGCACCGCATAGCGGTAATTGGCCGGAACCGGAACGGCCAGGCCAATCAGTGCCATCAGTTTTTTCCCTTTGTGTAACGACCGGCCAGACTGCTGACCTTTTCGGGTTTAGTCGGCTCAACCCAGCCCGCTGCGAGCTGTTCGAATCGGCTGTACTGACCGTGGAAAGCGGCACGCACGGTGCCGCCGGCAATATCACGGCCCTTGCCGATAATGATTTCGGCAATGCCTTTGGCTTCGGAGTGCTCGTGGTAGACCTCGTCGCGGTACACAAACAAAATGACGTCCGCGTCCTGCTCAATGGCGCCGGATTCGCGCAGGTCAGAACACAGCGGGCGCTTGTTCGGGCGCTCTTCGCATTTACGGGAGAGCTGGCTGAGCAGGATCACTGGAACGCCCAGCTCGCGGGCCATGAGCTTCGCGGTGCGTGTCATGTGGCTGACTTCCTGCTCACGGCTGGACGTTCGCGAGTCGGACTCCACCAATTGCAGGTAGTCGATAACGATGAGGTCCAGGCCATACCGACGCTTATGGCGGCGGGCTGCCGAGCGCAGTCGATTCATTGACATCGACGCGCGATCCGACAGGAACAGGTTCGACTTCTTGAGCTTGCCGGCGGCACTCATCAGCTCGGCGCCGTGGGTATTAGGGGCTTTGCCATTTTTGATCAGCTGTAACGGCACTCGCCCTTCGGACGCCATGAAGCGATCCATCAGGCCCGTATTATCCATTTCCAGGCTGAACGCCATCACGCTTTTGCCATCACGGATGGCCGCGTGAGACGCGATGTTCATGGCGAGCGTGGTTTTGCCCATGGCCGGACGGCCAGCAATCACGATCAGTTGGCCAGGCTTGAGCCCTTGCAGCTTCTCGTCCAAATCAGGAATGCCCGTGGACAGGCCATCAATTTCGTCACCACGATCAGCCCGTGCCTGCAGCACCTCGATGTAGTCGTTGAGAAAGTCCTCAGCCTTGACCACTTCGGATGTTGCCGATTGGCTGTCAATGGCGTGGGACTCGGCCTGTACCGCTGCAACCTTGTCAGCCGCGGGCTGGTCACCGTAGGCAATGTCGTTGATCCGCACGCTCAGCTCGATGATCGACCTATCCAGGCTGCGCTCACGAACCGTTCCGGCGTAGGAAGCGGCGTTTGCAACGCTTGGCGTATTGCGGGCAATTTCTGCGGCATAAGCAAACGAACTCGCACCACCAGGCAGATCCCCCACATAAACCCCGACGGTGACGATATCGACGGGATGACCATCACCGTGCAAGGCCAAAATCCCGCGATACAGCTCGGCGTTGTCCTCGTAGTAAAAGTCCTCGGGCACCAGATCGGCGGCCAGTACGTCGATCAGCTCAGGGCGCAGGAACATCGCCCCCAGCACACCGTGTTCGGCTTCCAGGCTGTAGGGATCACGCATTGTAATTACCCTCAACGACCTTCACGAAGTTGCTCGGGGCAATCAGCCAATCGAAGTTGCAGCGGAAAGGATTCCCGCCAGAAGCCGAAACCTTACCCATCAGAAACTCGCTGGAGCGCACCAGGGCGAAGTACTCAGCCCAGAAACTGAGATCCTGATGAACATCGCTTTCGTTCCAACGTGCGCTGACCTTTGAAATCCGATCCTTGGTCAACAACATGACTCGGGGAAACTCCGGGATCGTTGCGTTGAACAAATCGACGATTGCCTGAGTTGGGCATTTTGGCTTCGAAATTTTCGTTGGTTGCTCGGCGCCAACAAGAGGTGACGGTTCACTTGATGGTTCTATTACGGTTCTGGGTGCGGCTGCTGCGGGGGTTTGTGTCGTGAGCTGCGGGGGTGATGGTGCATCTGCTGCGGGGCGCGCCTCCTGCGGGGGTGCATAAGATGCGGGGGTTAGGGTGTAAATTGTCGACCGCCCCATCCGTTCCCGGACAGACAGAATGCCCACCTGCCCCAGCCATTTGATGGCGCCCTGCACCGTTCTTTCGGCAAGGCATGTGCGCTCAGCAATACGAGCAACCGATGGCCAGCAAACACCCTCGTCGTTTGCGTTGTCAGCCAACGAAATCAGGACAGCTTTCTGCGGGCCGCTCATGCCTTGCAGCGGCCAGCACAGGCTCATGATGATTGTGCTCATGCGGAAACATCCTGGGCAGAAGCCAGCGACGCCTTCAGGTGACTGAGGCATTCTCGGCGGAATTGGGATTTGGACTCGCGCGAGTACTGCGCGCCAATCAGGAAGGCGGCATTCATCGCAGCGGATTGATCGGTGGTGAAGTGTCGAGACACATCTTCAGACTTTCCGAACAGTGTCGCGACACCTGCGGAACTATTGACTGAGGGGGCGTTTTTGATCATTATTGACCTCGCTAAAACGTTGTACCGAACCGCCCTGCCAGGCGGTTTTTTTATGCCTGCGATTTGGGAGCACTGGATGAATCAACAGCTAAGCCAGATCGCCTTTTTGTTTTCACCGACAAGGCGGAGAATCAGCACATCAAACGGTCAGGCCGCAGACTCTTTGGTTGCCCTTGCAGGATCGTCATCACGAGTCGCGCAAAGCTCTCCACCGGATTCCTTTTCCAACACACACTGCATTGGGTAGGAGAACCCGCCAGCGGATCTGCATTGCGAAACCCGGCTTCTTGTTACGCCCAGGGCGGTACCAATCGCGCCCGGCGAGCCAAAAAACTTCAAGGCTTGGTCATAGGTCATTAAGGTTTCTCCATTTCAACGTCGCGAGTTTAGAAATATTAACCATAAAAGGCAAGTTATCTAAACCATTCATTGTTTAGAATCCTAAATATGAATTTCAGCGAACGACTCAAAGCACGCATGGACGCCCTCGGCCTCCGCGCGACCGATATCAGCGAGATGACCGGCGTATCTAAAGCGACTGTCTCTTTCTGGATTAATGGTACAAATGGCGCGAAGGGAAAAAACCTGACGTCGTTGGCCAGGGCGCTCGACTGCTCAGCTGAGTGGTTGTCGGAAGGGATTGATCCGCCTAAAGCCCCAGGCCTCACGCCTATCGAAACTTGGGACGACGAGACGCCGCTAGATGAAGACGAGGTCTACGTCCCCTTTCTGGAAGAGGTGGAGCTGTCGGCAGGCTCAGGCAAGTACTCTATAGAAGAGAGCGACTCGGCCCGTCTGCGTTTCTTTAAGAAAGACCTACGCAATAACAGCGTGCAATTCGCTAACGCCAAGTGCGTTTCCGTCAGCGGCAACAGCATGCTCCCGGTGCTTCGGGATGGAGCTACTGTCGGCATTAACGTCGGGAAAAACTCACTGCGTGACGTTGTTGATGGAGAGATGTACGCGATCAGCCACAACGGGCAGCTCCGGGTGAAGCAGGTGTACCGAACCCCCACAGGAATTCGGCTGCGCAGCTTTAACCGAGACGAGCACCCCGACGAGGACTACACCTTTCAAGAAGTCCAGGACCAACATATATCGATCATTGGCCACGTATTCTGGTGGGCGATGTACTCCCGCTAAAGGTTCAGTAACGCAAATAAAGACCCGCCCTTGAGCGGGTTTTTTTGTGCTTTGAGATTGCCAAACTTAACTTTTTGTTAAGCTATCTAAAAATACAGCTTGACCATTTTTGTTAAGTTTTCTAAATTTGCCTTGTCGCCGGATAACAACCGGCCAGATGGAAGGCAGCGATGAACCGGCCTCAACGGTTCAGAGGGTTGGCAACTGACCCGGGTGTGCAGCGTAAAACGCCAAGACAGTTATCCAGCGGGACAAGCCGCGGCTGGAAGAACAATTTGAGAGAGCTTGTGACCGACGCCAGTAGCGGGTCAAGGCAAAGCGCATCACTGAAGCACCTTCTTGCGAGGGTGCTTTGGGATGACTAAGAGGAGTGTCAAATGCAACAGTCAGAAGGCGCAAACATTACCGAACCTCGGGTTTCAGCTCCGTCGTTACAGGGGAAAATTGAGGCAGCCCTCATGACCTTGGCGTGTCAGGGAGACCCAGGATTGAAAACGAAACTCTTCTTAATGTACCCAAGCCGCGACATCGAAAAACAGAACTGCCTTAAGTTCGCAACTGTAGTTCTCAGTCGGACAATAACTGCATCATTACAAGCTTTGCCTCCTCAGCATCTTGAGACGATTTCGAAAGAATTAGCTGAATATCTCGCTTCAGAATTCGAATCTCCATAACGCCATACCAGAACCCGTCCTCAAGCTCCACGGCGTCCCCTACCTTGATTGACCGGTCGGTCTCAAGAGTCTTCGGATTCATGTCATCCGCGTCGTATTTGAACTTCAACTTGAACTTGCGCATGCGCAGTTCGCCCTCCTTTGCAGGTTGTGATGTGTGAGAGCGCTCAGCCTAGCGCAAAGCCCGTCACCTGGGCAGTGGTGAGCTGGCCGCTGGCCATCCATTGATCACACCGAGGATTCCAAATGGACAGAGAAATAACCTGCGGCGCATGGAAGGGTCACCTCGGTAGAGGCCTTGCGCCCAAAGAGCTTCAGTACCTACTGGCCGCCGCCCAGGGCATGACGGCCAAAGAGATTGCCCGCCAGTTCGACGTGGCAGCCTGCACTGTAGCAAAGCGCCTTTCCTGCGCCATGTTCAAGCTCGGCGTTACCCGCCAGACCGCCATGATTGCCGAGGCTATGCGCCGCCAGATCATCTCGCCGATGTGCTTCGCCCTGGCGGCCCTCATAGCCATGCACGCAATGATGGGTGACGAGTCAATGCGCCGTGATCGCCGGGTGCCAGAACGCCGTACAGCAGAGCTCAGGATGGTGCGCCGCGCCGAACAACCGATGCTGCTCGCCTAACTCAAAAATCGAGTAAACAGATATGCCTCCATCAATTCAAGAGCGTGCCGAAAGGCTCGCGGCTCTCCGTGTTCGCGCAACCATTGCTACCAGCGCGATGTACGCCTTGATCGGTAAAGAGCAGCCCGTGCAAGAGGTTCGCTTCCAAGTAATCAATAAAGGCAGCGGCGCTTATCACGTTGTCGAGCGATCCACCGGCAAAGTCATGGGGATGTGCTTCACCTGGAAGGCAGCGGTCAACCGCGCCCAGGTGCTTGAGGCTCGCGCCGACGGCAAGAAGATCAACATTGAAGGATGGTCCCAGTGATCAACGCAACCCCGTGAAACGCATCAGCAAGATAAGCGCCGCGCGGCGCAGGCCAACATGGCTGGCAATTCAGGTAAGTGGAATCGAAGAGGTAGGCCATGGCCGAGGAACAGCAGGAGCCGACGGCGGAAGCCCTGAAGCAGCGCCGCAAGCGCGAGAAGGCAGCGGCGAAGGACGCTGCATTTGGGGTCGAGAAATTTACGGTTGAGGTTGCCGGCGTGTTCAAGGCAGACCTCAAGCGCCTGATGAAGCAGCATGGCTTCAACAACCAGCAGGAAGTGTTCCAGAACCTGCTACGCAACGTCATCTCCGCCGACTTCGAAACGGCGGCGCAGATGCTGAAGTGCGTCACGACACCTTTTGTAGTTAGCGAAAAGGTGTCACAGATCCTTAGAGCTGCAGGTCTCAAGTCGCTCGAAGACGATCCGCCCGAACTGGGAGACGAAATCGAAAGACCGGCGTTACCCACGCTACTCGCTGCATTGGCTAGCTCAGAGTAAGGCTACCAATTAAGTACCCGCCGTGAACCTCATCTGGCTTGTTGACATTTTTCCAAAAGGGTTGGCCCCTAGGCCCGCTTCTTTATGTAATTCATAGATCATTGTCCGACAGGCCTCGAAACATGCACGAACATTTGCCGTTGTTAAGCTAAGTTGCCAACCTACCGGAAACTGCTGTTGATGCGGCCACATCATCTCGTCAGTTTCCACCGAAAAACTGAAGGTTTCGGTTCTGCCGTGAGCCATTTCATTCCTAAAATTTATCGCGGCTGCAACCTCAGGGTACGACTCGTCAATATTAGAACCTTCTAGGCCGACCTTAACTCTAAGAAGCTTGTATTTATTCCATACAGACGTCCGATCTTTCTTGTCGTTCCATTGAGCACATCCTCGCAAGGCACCTAAGTGGTTGAAGTACGCTTCAACTAAAAAACTTGAAAGGATCAGTGCGTTCAGTAGATGATAAATCTGGCCTTCTTCCTCGCTTTCCGCTGTAGTCAGAGCCGCTCTAGCACCTACGTGGAGAAACGTGTAGGTGAAGAGTTTTGTTTCTCCGATAACACTTCCAGACATTTTTCACCTTCAGTATCCGGCTCCGTGCCGGACATTCTTAATGTTCTATACAAAAGAAGACCGCCATCTAATAGCACGCCTTCTCCAGCTTTTCGCGGCCAAACTCGCCTTCTCAAAACGCACCAGCAACTGCCAGAGGGGAGTAAGGGCGAAGGGCAAAAAATCTCCTTTCACTACACCGTTCTTTTTGCCAGTTCGTAGATTTTTTCCCAATCCTTAATATAATTTTCCCCTTGCTTTTCCATATACGGTTTAAATCGATGGTAATAATCTATCATTACGGGCCCTAGCGACCGGTTAAAAATTGAAGCATTTATGCGTCCCGTCTCCTCCGAAACCCTGATCTGATCGAAATAGTTCATAACCAGGATCATTGACTGGAGCAATTGCGGATCAGACTCAATCTTGGAGATAAGTTCATTATCACTTAAATCGGCCTTTTCGATCTTTAGTTTTCTTGTAAAACTTCTTGCCTTGAACATTAGTGGATCATCCCACTTCTCTATAAGGCGAAATGTATTTTCAAGAATCTGCGTACTCCGAGACTCAATAGCATTACAAGCGCTAATAAAGGTTGGTAGTACCACACCAAGTCCTCCAAGAGAGAGGAAAATTATTTTCACAGCTTCTATTATGCGTGTGCTGCCAGAAGGTGGGACAGAAGTAAAAGCCGTATAGCCTAGAGCTAACGTGCCAAGGAGCCATAAAAAATTAATCCAGACAAATATTGTCCACTTGTACCTCATAATTTTTTCATTCAACACGTTACCATCCTTATAAAGTCCATTATCTGAGGGGGTCATAAATACAAAATCGGTTTAAACCTCAGACAAACTCCCGTCAATCATTCAAGAGCGGCACAAAGCTACTAATTTGCCATCATTTTGTCCATTACAATCCTACTCCTGCATGCAGTCCAGATTTTTATTCTTAAGGCGTCTTGCCCCAGCTTGACCTGCTCACCGCGTAACTTGCGGTCTCTGTCTGTGGGAATGACCGGGCAAGGTGATGACGGCCGGGAATCATCGCGGCAGAGAGGAAAATCGCGACAAAAATACGTCCGTGCTTTTAAGACAGCCCTTTAACCCCTCCCCCTTCAAAGTCAGCCGCTGCAGCGAACAGCCTGAATGTGCTTGAGGGATTCGGTTAAATCGTAAGAGGTGACCGGCAGGCCAAGGCGTTGAGTTAGTAGCCCAGAGGAAGGGAGTTGTTTAACTCGCGGCTAAATGCGACAGCCTACCGATCAATGCCCACAACAGGAGGGCCCGCTCCAACGGAGTAATAGAGCGTCTGCCACGCGACACCCCAACAACGAATATCTGAAATGCATGCGCGACATGTCATTTCTAGCACATCTCACGGCCTCGTCTAGGCCGATTTTAAATAACCCCTCCCCCCTTCAAAGTCAGCCGCTATAGCGGTAAGGACGAAGTCATGCCTGAAGAAACTGTTTTGATCCAGTCGCGACCAGTTGAGCGCGACGAACACGGCTACTGGACCCACCCGGCCTGGCCATCCACCGAAGACGAGTTGATCCCATACGCCTGGTTTGACTCGCGCGGCCTGGAAGCGCGCGAACTGGCTTTCGAATACGACGCGTCAGAAGACGTGCAAGCGTCTTGGCTCGCTGAAGGGATCGCCGACTGTGCGGCCTGGCATCCGACCAAGCCTGATGGTGAAGGCTGGTTCATCTTCTCGATTCACGATACCGACGACGGCCCGATCTGTGTGTGGGTGCGCAAGCGGGTGACGCCATGATCGCCACCCTCTGGTTCGTCTACGTGTTCATCTACAAGGGGCCAAAGCCATGAAGGGGCTCTTCCGCCGCAAGGTAGAGGCCTGGCTGATCCTGATAGCCGCCAAAATCTTGAGCGGCCGAAACGTCCACCGATCCCCCGTTGTATCCCGTCGCGACAACAATCAAATGTTTGAAATAGCCGGGGAGCTCGAAGATATCGCACAGCGCATCAGCAAGAGCTACCCCTAACCCCAATCCCCTACATGCCTGCCGGTGAGCGGCGGGCTAGGTATTCCTATGCCTGAAATGACCTACGAACAAAAGCTGGTCGATTACGCGACAGCGCCCAAAGCCACTGCCGGGATCATCAGCCAGATCGAGAACGGTAACTTCGTCAATCACTGGTGCGGGAAGCTGCGCGGAAAGTTCGTGCAAGTCGGCCCGACCTGGAAGGCATCCACCAGGCAGCAGGCGCTGGAATCTGCGCGACTGTTCCGGGCGCAATGCCGGGACGAAGCCAAAGCGAAAGGCCTTCTCCCGACCTAACCCACCCACTGCCGCCCAGCGCGGCAAGGACACCAAATGGAAAGTATCAAGACAGAGCGGCCCAGTACGGGCGGCGGGAGGTAGTTATGCAAGCAGAGATCCTCTCGGACGACGAGCTCGCCGAGATTACCGGCTACAAGCAGCGAGCTCATCAGCGCAAATGGTTGAAAGACAGAAATTGGGTATACATCGAGAGTCGTGGCGGCCGCCCACTGGTGGGCCGGATGTTCGCACGCATGAAGCTTGGCATGGTCAACGCTGCAATCGTAGATACGAACCCGCCGCCGGCGCGCTCGGTTTGGACGCCTGACTTCTCCAGAGTGAACTGATATGCGCCCCAGGAACAACGAAAACAGGGACTTGCCGCCGGGGATGGTGCGGCGCAAGCGCCCAAGAAAAAACGGTAAGGTCTGGATCGGCTACTACTATCGGGACTCTGCTGGCAAAGAGATCCCGCTGGGCACGGACCTGAGCAAAGCCCGTCTGAAGTGGGCCGAGCTGGAGGCCAAAGAAAAGCCTGCTGATCTGACAACGATGAAGGGCATCTTCGACCGGTACGTGCGTGACGTCATCCCAAAAAAGGGAGAGCGGACACAGAAGGACAACATGGCCGAACTAAAACAGCTTCGCCCAACCTTTGATGAGGCACCCATCGATTCAATTACGCCTTTCAACATCGCGGGTTACCGAGATGCCCGCTCAGCGAAGGTTCGTGCCAACCGTGAGATCGCCCTTCTCTCCCACGTTTTCAACATGGCCAGGGAATGGGGTCTGACAGAGCGGGAGAACCCATGTCAGGGCATAAGGAAGAACAAGGAGGCGCCGCGCGACTATTACGCCAATGCGGCTGTCTGGGATGCCGTCTACGCCGTTGCCGAACAAGAACTGAAGGAAGCCATGGATTTGGGCTATTTGACCGGGCAGCGGCCTGCTGACGTGCTGATCATGCGCAGCGACGATACCGAGGGTGATTACTTCCTGGTAACGCAGGGCAAAACCGGGCAGAAGCTCAGAATCCTGATGCGTACGGATGCAGGGGAGAACAGCTTGGGGAGGCTAGTCAGGGAAATTGGCGAAAGGAATGCCGGGCACCCGTCCAAATACCTGTTGATCAACAAGCATGGAAAGCGGATGACAAAGGGGATGTTGCGCTTGCGCTGGGACAAGGCTCGCGAAAAAGCTCAGCAGAACGCCATCGAACAAGGCGACCCGCTGCTTGCGGCCAAAATAGGAGGGTTTCAGTTCCGCGACATCCGGCCAAAGGCCGCCTCGGAAATCATTGATATCGGTGATGCAAGCCTGCTGCTGGGACACAGCAAACAGGAGATCACAAAGAGGGTTTACAGGAGGATCGGGGCGACTGCGAAACCCTCCAAATAGGCAAAGTTTCGGAACTCCTACCCAAAAGTTTCGGAACCCCTGCCGAAAGCAGCAGAAACCTTCTCAAACCCCAGATACGAAAAAGCCCCGAATAATCGAGGCCTTATCGTTTAATTTGGCGGGAAACCAGGGATTCGAACCCTGGAGACGCTATTAACGTCCGCCGGTTTTCAAGACCGGTGCATTCAACCACTCTGCCAATTTCCCTTGTGCATCACAGGATTATAGTAGCCTATCCCGTCTCAGCGGGCGCCATAATACCCGAATGAAACACACTGTCAAACTCTCGCCATAGCTTGTTACAGAGCGTCTGTTATGATCTTT